>Ga0209236_1000519_pt1 | contig 22443 bp, 19 predicted proteins | sample GraSoi013_1_40cm_FD_185819 | JGI IMG/M metagenome (GOLD analysis project Ga0209236, IMG submission 185819) | Grasslands soil microbial communities from the Angelo Coastal Reserve, California, USA - Sample 09_27_2013_1_40cm (SPAdes) (version 2) | ecosystem: Environmental > Terrestrial > Soil >... | reverse complement strand
CACGACGGCGACGCCCCCGACCGCCACCCCTCGCCCGCGACCTCCACCGCCCGGTAACGGACGCTGCTCTTCCCGATCTGAAGCGTGGCTGGACCTCAAGGCTTCTGGCGGCCCTTGCGGGGGAGGGAGACGGTAAAAGTGGTCCCGTCGCTCTCGGAAGAACTCACCGCGATGCTCCCCCCGTGCGCCAGCACGATCTGCTGCACGATGAAGAGCCCCAGCCCGAGGCCGCCGGACCGGTCGGTGCCGCGCCGGCCAGGTTGGTGTGTTAGGGTTCGCACATGACACATGCCATGCTGCTGGCCCTCGCGGCCGCGGTGGTGCCCGGCGAGAAGGCGCCGGCGTTCTCCATGGAGACGACGAGCGGGAAGAAGACCCTCGACGACTACAAGGGGCAGACGCTGGTCCTGGCCTTCTTCGTCAAGGCGTTCACCGGAGGCTGAACGAAGGAGATGTCGGCGTTCCGCGATGTGCAGTCGAAGTTCGCCGACAAGAACGCCCAGGTCCTGGGCGTCTCGATGGACGACCTGGATACGCAGAAGCGCTTCGCGCAGAGTCTGAACCTGCCGTTCCCGCTCGCCGCCGACCCGAAGGGGACGACCGCGGAGGCATACGGCGTCAAGAACGGAGACCATCCGGATCGGGTCACGTTCGTGATCGGTCCCGACGGCAAGGTGCTGAAGCGCGTGGAGGGCCGGGACGCGCTCGACCCCAACCCCGCCCTCGAGGCGTGTCCCCTGCACCACGGGAAGAAGGTTTAAGTCGCTATTTCGCGCCCGACGCGCGCTGCTCCAGGCGCGGCGGCGGCGGATCCAGGACTCCCTCGTCGGCGCAGCACGACGGCGGGTGCACGCGTTCCCATGCGCTCGCCCAGAGGTCCTCGGCTTCCGCCAGCAGCCGCGCGACGGCGTGGCGTCCGACGGCGTCGGCCCGATCGAACTGGACGCCCATCTCGCCCTCCTCTACCCACACGACATGGGCGTAAGGGCCACGGGTGAGCGGCTCGCGCACCGGCGCGCATGCGCTCGACCACTCTTCGGATCAACCGCAGAGCGCGCAGGGCCGACAGGATTTCCTGGTCGTCACACGGCCAGCAGCGCGGCGCGCGCGGGAAGCCCGGTCGCGGCCGTGATCGCGCGGCAGTACAGCTGCAGCTGGGCCGCGTACTGCGGGTGCGAATCCGGGCGCGCATCGGTCTTGAAGTCCACGATCACCCACTCTCCACCCTCGCGGAAGGCGAGATCCACCACGCCCTCGAGCAGCGTGCCGTCTTCGAGCCTGTGCACCACCGGCTCTTCGCGGCGGCAATCCACCGCAGCGGCAGCGCGCCGCAGCAACGGATGCGCCAGCGCCGCCAACGCCGCGCGGGCGGCAGCGTCCACTTCCTCCGGCGTGGCGCCGACCAGGCGCGCCTGCGCTCGCGCCACGCCACCGACCGCCTCGGGTCCGGCGCGCAGATCCGTCTCGGCGAGCACGGCGTGCACCAGGCTGCCAAATCGCCGGCCGCGCGGCCGCGAGAAGTCGCGGATCTCCACCGCCGCGAGCTCCACCGGCTCGCCGGCGACCGCCGGGAGCGAGCGCGCCGTCGCCGTATCGACTCGCAGCGAGGGACGGGCACCCTGCTCGATGGCGGCGCTCCTGCGCTGCTGCCATCGCTGGTGCGCCTGCGCCGTTGGCCGGGCGGCGCCCTCGTCCACGAGCAGCAAGTCGCGCTCGCGCAGCCAGTTCTCGACTTCGCGCTCGAGCTCGAGCACCCGCGGGTCCCACCAGACCACCTCGTGCGCTCCGGACTGCGGCCGGTGAAGCCCCGGTGGTACGGCGAGCACGCCGAACATGCCCTCCGGCCGATCGAGCACCGCTTCCTTCCCGAAGGGCGGACATCCCGGCGCCGCGCCCGGCGGTCCTCGCGTCAGCGGAGCCGGATAGATCGCGGCGTTGAGCGGCTCGAGCCATGCGTCCGGTTCCTCATCGGCGATGGCCGGGACGACGAGCAGATCGCGCGCTCGGGTGGCAGCGACGTAAGCCACGCGCACTCCCTCCTCGCGGTCGCGCTGCAAAAGCGCCGGCGCGTCGTCCAGCAACTCGGCTGGAGCGCAGCTCGCGAGCGGCATCGCCCAGACCTTGCGTTCGGGATCCACCAGGCGCGAGGGCTTCCGCGGCGCAGGGGGCGCGCAGGGATCGCAGAGGACCACCACCGGGAACTCCAGCCCCTTCGCCTTGTGGACGCTCATGATGCGGACGCCTTCGGTCCCTTCCTCGACCACGGCCGCTTCCGCCGCCTCTCCGCGCTCGGCGTCGGAGGCGAGCCGGTCCACGAAGGCGCGGAAGCTGCTCGCGCCGGCGGCCTCGAATCGCCGGGCCAGCTCCAGCACGCGCAGCACGTTTCCCAGGGCCTGCTCTCCGGCTGGCCGCATGGCGATGCCGGCATGCGCCCGCGTCGCATCGAGCAGGCGCGAGAGCGTCTCCGCGATCGGCCTGCGGTTGCGGCGCAGATGCAGCTCGCCGAGGAGCGCCAGGGCGTCGAAGACCTCCGCTTCCGCCGCGCCCGCCGCTTCGGGTCGCTTGCGCAACGGATGCAGCCGCCCGTGGCGCTCGCGGAAGAGCACCAGCGCGTCGTCGCCGAGAGCGAAGAGCGGTCCCTTGAGCGCCGCGAATACCGCCAGCTCGTCGTCGGGCGACTCGATGGCGGTGGCGGCCACGCGCATCGCCAGCACCTCCTCGCGCGCGTGGTACGAGCGTCCGCCGACGAGCACGTGCGGGATCCTCCGCGCCTCGAGAGCGCGGACGTATGCGCGAGTGAGGTCGCCCTCGTAGTTGCGCATGCGCTTGAAGAGAAGGCAGACGTGACGAGCCTCCACCGGGACCGGCTCCGCCCGATCCCGCTCGCTCACCCGCCAGCCGCTCTTCGTCACCAGCCAGTCGACGAGTGCCGCCACCGCGTCCGGATACGATTGCTCGATGCGGAAGTTCGCGACCTTCTCGCGCTCGCCATAGATCTTCGGGGCAGGCAGCGCAACCACGGCAGGTTGTCCTTCGAGGTTTCCGCGGAACGGGTCGAGGGGGACGTAGCTCGCCTGCGTCCCGCCCTGCATCCTCCCTGAAAATCCCGCGTTCACCGCCTGCTGGATGGCAGGAACGGATCGGAAGCTGGTGGTGAGATGCAGGAGTTCTGCGCCGCCGGCGAGCAAGAGCTGCTTCACGTCCTCGTACAGGGCGATGTCGGCGCGGCGGAACCGGTAGATCGACTGCTTCGGATCGCCGACGACGAACAGCTTCCCCGGCGCGGGGCGCGAGTTCCTCCAGCGCGACTCCGCCGGGTCCGCCGAGGCGATCAACAGGAGGATCTCGGCCTGCAGCGGGTCGGTGTCCTGGAACTCGTCGACCAGCACGTGCGTGAAGCGGCGCGAGAGCTCCGTGCGCACCGAGGCGTCGTCTCGGACCAGGTCCCGGGCCCGCACGAGCAGATCGAGGAAGTCGAGACATCCGGCGCCGCGCTTGAGGTCCTCGTAAGCGTCGCAGAGCGTTCGCAGCTCCTCGCGCAGGCAGGCGGCGAGATCGGCGTCGCAGCGATCGAGGAACGCCTCCAGCTCCGCCTTCGCCGCATCGCGGCGGGCGAGGACCGACGCCTTGTCCAGGTCCTTCGCGAACCACTTTCCGCCTCCTCGCCAGTTCCACAGGCGCCGGCGGCAGAGCTCGTGAAGCTCCGCTTCGAGGCCGTCCAGGTCGCGGGCGCGCATGCTCTCGCGGCGCCGGAGCTCCGCCACCCAGCGCCCGATGCCCATGACCGACTGCGCCGCCCAGTCGTCCGGACGCTGCGCTCTCGCGGCCAGTTCGCCGATCTCCGAGAGGCGCGCGACGATCTGCTGCAGCCCGGCCTCACGGTCGAACGCGTCCCGGCGCCAGGCGCCCGAGAAGTCGCGATGCTCGGAAAGGTCCCGCCCCGCCTGCCGGAGCAGCTCGCGTGGCGCCGGCTCCCCGGGGCGCAGCTTGCGCCGCAGCAGCCTGCGCACCCCTTCCGGCGGATCGGCGATGGCCCGTTGGAACCAGGCGTCGAACGCCTGATCGAACAGGCGGTCCTGCTCTTCGCCGGCGGCGATCTCGAAGACGGGATCGACCCGCGCCTCGATCGGCCGTTCCCGCAACAGGTCGGCGCAGAAGGAGTGGATGGTGCCGATGGGCGCCGCCTCCAGCCGTTCCAGCGCTCCGGTCAAGCGATCGCGCTCCTCGGAGCCGGCGCCGCTGCGCGCCGTCTCCAGCTCGGAGCGCAAGCGCAGCTTCATCTCGCCGGCGGCCAGGTCGGTGAAGGTCACCGAAAGGATCCGGTCGAGCGTGGTTCGGCCGCTGCGCACCAGGGCGACGATGCGCGCCACCAGCTCGGTCGTCTTCCCGGTGCCGGCGGCGGCCTCCACGATCAGCGACGCGTCGAGATCGCCCCGGATGCGATCGCGGGTGGCCTGGTCGGCGAGCGCCCTCATGGCATCCCCCGCAGCTGCACCAGCGGCGCGAGTGCGTCGGCCGGCTTGCGCCGGGTCCGGGCCCATTCCGACGGTCCGCACACCGCGAGGTAGTCGCAGCGGCCGCACTCGCGCTCGTCCCGAGGAGCCGCCGGAAGAAAACCCTGCGCGATGGCATCGCCGATGGTCTTCGCCAGCTGCTGCACGCTGCCGCGCGCGGCGGCGTCGAGGGCCACGGGAACCGAGGTGAAGTCGCCCCCGTACGTGCAGTAGTAGAGCCGGCCGTCCTCCACGCGCGTCCCCGGAAACAGCTTCTCCAGCGCGAGGGCGTAGAGCGCGGGCTGCAGCGTGGCGCCGCCGCCGATCACGGTCCCCTTCTGCGCCCAGGCTTTGCCGGTCTTGTGATCGGTCGCGCGCAGCGCGCCGTCGGGCGCTCGCTCGACCAGATCGATCGAGCCGCGCAACCGGATGCCCTCGTCCAGCAGGACCGGCTCCCGGCTGCTGTGCGGGTCGCGCTGCGACATCTCGGGCAGCCCGAACGAGAGCTCGAAGCGCCACGGCGCCCACCCCGGCTCCTCGCTCATCCGGCGTAGCCACTCGCGCAGGTCGATCTTCACGCCAGCGATGCAGTCCTTCCAGACGCGCTCGATGGCGGGCGCCAGATCGTCCTCCCACCGCCGTGCCACCCGATCCACCACCGCCTCCAGCCGCAGCTGCGCGGCGGGAAGGTCCCTGATGGGCACTTCGCCCGCTTCCGACAGCTCCCGGAGCAGCTCGTACTGCGCTTCGTGGATGAGCGAGCCGCGCGAGAGCGGATCGATCTCGTCGATCCCTTCCGGGACCTCGCGCGGCGCGAGCCGGTGGATGGCCTGGAGGACGAACTTGTAAGGACAAGCCGCGTAGTTCTGCAGCGCCGTCGGCGAATAGGATCGCGCGACCGGCTGATGCGCCTGCATCGCCTGGAGAGCGGCTGCTGTGGGCTGGACGAGCCCGTCCGCGGGCGTCCAGCGGCGCAGTCCGCGCCGCGCCCGGCTCCTCAGGGCGCGGCTGAGGTGCGGATTCGCCGCCAGCAGATACGCCGCCGTCCCTTTGCTCGCCTTCGGGTCCTGCAGCGCGCTCGCCAGAAGCGCCAGATCGTGCTCGGCCTCGTCGATGGCGTCCGCCGCCTCCCGGGGAGCGGGCCAGCCGGCCCGGGTCCGCAGCGCCTGCTCTGCCCGCCGGGCGAGGTCAGCGAACCCGGGCAACGTGCCTTCGGCGGCGCGAACGACTTCCAGGCCATAGAACGACGGAACGCGGGCACGCCCTTGCGAGAGATCGATCCGCGGCCAGGAGAGAACGAGCTTGCCGCGGGCGGCGCCGACCGCGAGCCTCAGCGCGAGCCGCTCGGCGGCGATCCGATCCTCGGAGGTCTCCAACTCCGCCAGCGGACGCCGCTCCTCGTCGCGAAGCAGCGGATCTTCCATGACTTTCTGAGGGAAGAGCTTCTCCGCCAGGCCGGGTACGAACACGCTGTCGAACGACAGCCCGCGCGCGGCGGCGACCGGCGCGATGAACACCTTCCCGTGGCGCTTGCCGGGCGGCGGTACGGAGAGCTCCGTGAGACGGCGCCCGAGGACCACGCGCACTTCGCCCAGGGAGACAGGGCCGACCGGTCCCATCGGGGCGAGCTCGGCCAGAAGCGACAGCACGCGCGCAGGCTCGCGGAGCGCGCGGGTGGCAAGGGCGGTGAGAGGGTCGATCCAGCCCGCCCAGGTCGCGCTCGCCGGCAGGGCAGCGAGAGCGTCCAGCAGCGGCAGCGCGAACTCGCGCAGCGCCGCCAGGTCGGCCAGCTCGCGCTCCATCCGCTGCGCTCTTGCTTCGTCTTCGGCGAAAGCGGCGAGCGTCGCGCGCAGCTGCGCTTCGAGCCCGTCCAGCCTGCGTTTCCAGCGCTGCCGGCCTCCGATCACGGCCGCGTCGATGAGGAGCTGCTCCCAGCGCCAGGGAGCGCGCAACGCTCCGGCGACGACCGGCGCGTCCAGGTCGGCCGGTGGTCCCGGCTCCGCCGCCGGAGCCGGCTCGGCGGCGGGTCGCGCCGTCAACTCCGAGTCAGGCGGTACCCAGCGATCTCCGGAAGGCGGCGCGTCCGGCGGCGCTCCGGACACCGCCTGCGGCACTTCGCCAAGGCTCAGGTACTCCGCGAACCTGCGCGCGGAAAGGCCGTCGGCAGCGCAGGCGAGCAGCGCGAGGAAGGCCCGCCCGGCGGGATTCGGCTGCTGCGTACCCGAGGCGAAATGGGCGGGGATGCCGGCGCGCGCGAAGGCCTCTTCGAGGAGCGGACGGTATTGGCCTGGCGCGCGGAGCAGGACCGCCATCCGGTCGAAGGGAATGCCGCGCTCCGCCTCGCGTCGGACCAGCCGCGCGATCTCCACGCACTCCCGGCTCTCACCAGGCGCGGAGAGCAGAAGAACGTCGTCGCCCAAGGGCGGCATCGCGTCCGTTCCCTCCACGAACAGGCGCTGTTGCACGCGGGCGAGAGACGTCGTGGCGGGCTCCGCGAGCGGGCGCGCCGCGGTCCCGAGGGCGCGCGCGATGCGCACCGCATCGGCCGATGGGGCCACTGCGAGCACAGGCCCCCGCAACCGGGCGACGAACCGCTCTTCGAGCGTGGCGCGCAGGGGCAGATCGAGGAGCAGCGCGGGCAGATCGAGCAGCGGCGAGTCCGCTTCCAGCGCGAGCCGGAAGACGCCGGCGCGGTCGGCGAGCGCCGCCTGCCGGAGCTCGGCCTCGTACGCGTCGAGGACGCGACCGAGGTCGCCAACCGGCCGGGCTCCGGAGAGCCGCAGCTCCTGGATGGTGCGCGACAGGGCGCGGGGAAGGCCGGGCTGAGCGGCGACGGCATCGAGCTTTCCCAGGCGCCCGCGGAGCTGATGGACCACCCGCGCGCACACCGCTTCGACGCCGAGCGGCGACAGCGGCGAGAGGCCGCGCGTGGACATCGCTTGCGCCGCCACCGCAGCCGCGAGCCGGCCCAGCGTGAATCGCTGCCAGCCGAACGCGGCGCCCGCGGCGGTCGCCGCAGTCCGCACGACCTCCGCCGCGGCCTCCTGCGTGGCGCCGACCACGAGCGCCCGCCCCGCCGGCCCGCGCTTGCGGAGCCATTCCCCGGCGAGCTCGAGCCTGCTCGACGCAGCTGCGGATGTGACCAGCTCCCTCACAGCCGCACAGCCTACCCCAAGCGTCCGACATTCCCCGCGACGTTCTGTTTTGCGACAGTTGCGCCATGCTGCTCTTCCCGGTGCGCGTCGAGGACGCAGAGGTGGACCGCGTCCCCGCGGTATCCATCGGCATCGCCGCCGCCTGCGCAGCCGCGTTCCTGCTCACCTGGGTGGCGCCGAGGAACCCGGACGGCATGCGCGCCGATGGCTTCCGGGAGATTCTCCGGTACTACGAGGAGCACCCGTATCTGGCGGTCCAGCCGCGGTTCGTCTACGACTATCTGCGTCCCGAGGCGCGGGCGACCATCGAGCAGATGCACGAGAAGGCGCCGGTCACCGTCGACGAAGCGACCCGCGCGCTCGAGCAGACTCATCTCGACTCGCTGATCGAGGACTTCGCGGTCGCGGCGGAGGCGTCCCCGATGCGCCGGCTGGGCCTGGTCCCGGCGCGGGGACTACTGCAGCCCGGTTGGCTCACGCACATGTTCCTGCACTTCGGATGGATGCACATCCTCGGGAACATGTTCTTCTTCTACCTGGTCGGGCCCCTGCTGGAGGATCTCTGGGGACGCCGCTTCTTCGGCGCCTTCTACCTCGCGGGCGGGATGATGGCCGCGCTCGCGCACTTCGGGATCGACCCGCGATCGCCCGTGCTGATGGCGGGCGCCTCGGGCGCGGTCGCCGCCTGCATGGGCGCGTTCAGCTACCGGTGCGCCAGCAAGCGCATCCGCATGGCGTACATGATCGGGTGGGTCCGGCGAGGCACGTTCCTGATCCCTGCCTGGCTGTGGGGCGGTTTCTGGTTCGCCGGAGAGGTGTTCAGCCTCGTGAGCCACTCGAGCGAGGGCGTGGCGGTGATGGCGCACATCGGGGGGTTTCTCTTCGGATTCGGGGCCGCCACTCTCGTCGACAAGAGCGGGTACGAAGCGCGTGCGCTGGCGCCCGCCGTGCAGGAGAAGACCACCTGGACGCAGCATCCCTCCACCGAGCTGGCCCGGGCAGCGCTCGACCGCGGCGATCAGCGCGCCGCCGCCGAGGCTTACCGGACGGTATTGCGCGAGCACCCGCTCGATCGGGAGGCGGCGATCGGCCTGGCGCGCATCGAGCAGGATCCTGCCCCTGCGATCCCGCTCCTGCAAAATCTCGCGGTGAGGGGCGACCTGGGCCAGGCATGGATCATGGCGCTCGAGCTCGGCTCGGCGTTCGATCCCGATCGGCTGCCGGACAAGCTCGCCTACCAGCTCGCTGGCGCCACGGAAGCCGCTTCCGATGCGGGCGACCTTCCCGCCCAGCTCGAGGCGGCCATCGGGCGCCGGAAGGGCCCGCTCGCGGCCAAGGCGCTGCTCCGGGCCGCAAAGCGATGTTTCGCTGCCGGCCGCGACGGCGAAGGGCAGGCGCACCTCGACGCTGCGCGTGCGCTGCCGGATCTCGCGCCTGGGATGCTGGCCCAGATCGACGCCGCCCGCGGGTCCGGCGGCCGCCCCGCGAGCGTGCCCTCCGCGCCGCCGCCCCCGGACGGAGCGGGTAGGGCGGTGCGCGTCCTCGCCTGCCGGCTCGTCGATCTCGCGGAGGACGCGCTTCACGTCGGGTTGGCGTCGGGAGAGACGCGCCGGGTGGACTTCAACCGCCTGGTCGGCGTGGCCGCGGGCGTCGTTGCGAGCGCGCAGGGCGCCGCCATCCTCACTGACTTCATCGTCAGCTGGGGAGCGAGCGGCGAGGTCCCCGCCGCGATCCGCATCTCCGGCAACCAGCTGGGACTTTCATCGCTCTTCCCGGGGGTGCCCGCGAAGGAAGCGTACGCGAAGTTCCTCGGGCATGTCCTGGCCCGTACCGCGGGCACGCCTCTGCCCAGCAGAGAGGCGCTCGCGAAGGGCGAGTATCCGCGGTTTCCGACTGTGGACGCCCTGAACGCTGCGTTCTACCGGAACGCGCGGGGCTGAACGGGCGTGCGCTCCTGGTCGCATCGACCGGGGGAAGGCCGGTCGGCCGACCGCTCGAGAACCCCTGTCATTGGACCGACATCCTCCGTAGGGGTACGCCTCCGAATCGGCGACGCAGTGCGGAGCATCCAGGGCGCGGCCAGGAGAATCGATCGAAATGTCAGAACAGCAGCTCGAAGAAGGGCGGCGCCAGGGCAACGGCGGGGCGCGCTCCGAGCAGCGGCCCGAGCTGGACGCGCCCGCCGAACCGGCGAAAAAGTCGCGCATGCGGCTGCGGGTCGGTCTTGGTCTCGCCGTCGTGGCCGTGGTGGCGCTCCTCTGGTGGCTGCACGCGCGCAAGTTCGAGGACACCGACGACGCTCAGGTGGATGGCTACATCACCGCCGTGTCGTCGCGCGTCCCCGGCACGGTGGTGCGCGTGCTGGTGGAGGACAACCAGGCCGTGAAGAAGGGCGACCTGCTGGTCGAGCTGGACACCGCCGACCTCGAGGTCGCCGTCGCGCAGGCGGGCGCCGCCGCGGCGCAGGCGGAGGCGGCGGTTGCGGAGGAGCAGCCCTCGGTTTCCATCACGGCCACCTCGAACCGCGCGACGGTGAAGTCGGCGGAAGACGAGGTGGCGAACACGGAAGCCGATCTGGAAGCCGCGCGACGCGAGCTCGATCAAGCGCTCGCCACCAACCGCTTCGCGCAGCAGCAGCAGGAGCGCGCGGCACAGCTCCTCGCATCGAATACGGTCCCGCAGGCGGAATTCGACCAGCGCTCGAGCGCCGCGGACGTGGCGCTCGCGGCAGTGGCGTCGGCGCAGAAGCGCGTGGATCAGCGGCGGGCGCGTCTGCAGACGGCGCAGGCCCGCCTGGTGGAGGCGCGCTCCAATGCTCCGCGGCAGCTGGTCGCGCGCGAGGCCGGTCTGTCGGTGCGGCAGGCGAACCTCGAGCTGGCACGGGCGCAGCTCCGGCAGGCGCAGCTGAACCTCGGCTATGCGAAGGTGGTGGCGCCGGTGGACGGAATCATCGGCAAGCGTTCGGTGAACGTGGGCGATCGCGTGCAGCCCGGGCAGCAGCTGATGTCGCTGACCCAGAACGGCGAGCTGTGGGTGACGGCGAACTTCCGGGAAACGCAGATCGAGCGGATGCAGCAGGGGCAACAGGCGAGCGTCCACGTCGATGCGATCGACCGCGATTACGAGGGCGTCGTCGACAGCTTCGCGGGCGCGACCGGGTCCCGCTACAGCCTGCTGCCGCCGGAGAACGCCAGCGGCAACTACGTGAAAGTGGTCCAGCGCATTCCCGTCCGCATCAAGCTCCGGTCTGGTCAAGCGGAGATGGAGCGCTTGCGCCCGGGCATGTCGGCCGAGCCGAAGGTCCGCGTTCGATGACGAAGCAGGAGGCGCCGGCGATCAGCGGCGAGGAATCGCTGCGGATCACCCATGAGCGGGGCTGGACGGGCGGCCACAATCCGTGGACGGTCGCGCTGGTCGTGACGATGGCGACGTTCATGGAGGTGCTCGACACCGCCATCGCGAACGTCTCGCTGCCCCACATCGCCGGGAGCCTCTCCGCGAGCATCGACGAGTCCACCTGGGTGCTCACCAGCTATCTGGTGAGCAACGCGGTGGTGCTCCCCATCAGCGGCTGGCTGGCGACGCGCATCGGCCGCAAGCGCTTCTATCTCACCTGCGTGGTGCTGTTCACCGTCAGCTCGCTCCTCTGCGGGCTGGCGCCGAACCTGGGCCTGTTGGTGTTCTTCCGCGTCCTGCAGGGGCTGGGCGGCGGCGGGCTCGCGCCGTCGGAGCAAGCGATCCTCGCGGACACGTTCCCGCCCCAGAAGCGGGGCATGGCCTTCGCCGTCTATGGCATGGCGGTGGTGATGGCGCCTGCGATCGGGCCGACGCTGGGCGGGTTCATCACCGACCACTACTCGTGGCGTTGGGTCTTCTTCATCAACGTTCCGGTCGGAATCGCGTCGCTCCTGCTCTCCTCGCGGGTGCTGGTGGACCCTCCGCACCTCGTCGAGGCGAAGAAGCGCGTCGGTCCGATCGATTCCATCGGGCTCGGGCTGATCGCGGTGGGCCTCGGCGCGCTCGAGTACGTTCTCGACAAGGGGCAGGAAGAGGACTGGTTCAATTCGCACACCATCGTGATCTTCAGCGCCATCGCCGCCGTGTCGCTGGTGAGCTTCGTCCTCTGGGAGTGGCGCCAGGAGCATCCGGTCGTGGAGGTGCGGCTGTTCAAGAACGGGACGTTCGCGGTCTCGAGTCTGATGATGCTGGTGCTCGGCATGGCGCTCTATGGAAGCACGGTGCTGCTGCCGCAGTATCTCCAAGTCTGGATGGGTTACTCGGCGCAGGACGCGGGCATGGTGCTCTCGCCCGGCGGAGTCACGGTGATCCTCCTGCTGCCGATCGTGGGGCGGCTGATCTCGAAGGTCGATTCCCGGTATCTGATCGCCTTCGGCTTCTTGATCCTCTCGGCGGCGCTGTTCCACATGGCGCACACGCTCTATCCGGGGATCGACTTCCGCACCGCCGTGCTGATCCGGATGTACCAGAGTTGCGGCCTGGCGTTCTTGTTCGTGCCGATCAACACCCTCGTCTACAGCGGCGTGCCGCCCCAGAAGAACAACCAGGTCTCCGGCATCGTGAATCTGGCGCGGAACATGGGCGGCGACATCGGGATCTCGCTCGTGACCACGCTGATCGCCCGGCGCTCGCAGTTCCACCAGGCGCGGCTCGTCGACCACGTGGTGCCTTCTTCCGATCTGAGCGCGCGACTTTCGGCGATGGCCCAGCACCTGCAGCAGCTCGGCGTCGGGGCGGCGCAGGCGACGAAGATGGCGTACGGACAGCTCTACGGCCAGGTGACCAGACAGGCGCAGACCCTCGCCTACCTCGACGCGCTGCTGCTGCTCTCGGTCTTCACGGCCATCATGGTTCCGGCGGTACTGCTGACGAGGAAGGCGCGGGCCGGAGCGGCCGCGATGGGCCACTGAGCCTCATTCCGGCCAGGGAACCGTCAGTCTCACCGCCACGTCGGGCCTGACGCGAAGCGCTCCGAGCATGGCGGTGTAGGGCCGGATGCCGAATTCGGGCTGGTGGATGGACGCCTCGACGACCGCGCGGTCGCCCTCGCGACGGACGCTGATGGTCTGCCGGCGCTCGCGGCCGAGGATCGCGAGCGATCCTTCCAGTCGCGCATCGTCTGGCCCCGCGAGGACCGGCAGATCCGCGAGGAACTCGATCCAGGGATGCCTCCGCGCATCCAGCACCTCGCGGATGATGGTTGCCTCGATGTCGCGGCAGTCGCGTTCCGACAGGGCACCGGGAGCATCCTGGCCGCCGACGCGCGCGCAGATGACCCGAAGGGAAGCCGAGTCGAATCGGCCCCGCAGGCGGTCGGGATCGATGGCCACCTCGAACCGCTCCACTCGCAGCTTCAGATCGTGCCCGACGCCGGCAAGAAGCCCGGCCTTCCTCGTGAACACGAGACACTCGGCGCTCGAGGCGTCGAAGCGTGCCGCCTTCATCGCAGGCCAGGAGCCGCGCGGCGAGCTCTCATGCCGCGGCGACGATCCGCGCGAGCAGGGGCCCGCCCCAGAACACGCCGAGCCCGATCGAGAACAGTCCGGTCGCGGCCGCCAGAGCACGGGCTGCGGCAGGCCGGCGCCCGAGATGCGCAAGCGGCCATCCGACGAGACCGGAGAGCGCTGCCATTCCGAGGATCGATCCGAATCCGAACAGCGCCACGTACGCGAGTCGCGCGCCGGTGCTGGGCAGGCTGGCGAGGGCGACCGCGGTGAGCGCACCGCTGCCGGCGAGGCCGTGAACGATCCCGACGACCAGCGGCCGGCCCGCGAGCGTCCAGCGGCCCAGATGGACGTGACCGGCGGCGGCTTCGTGCTCGTGGTGCGCGCGGCCGTGCGCGTGCAGCTTTCTCGGCCCGGCGCTTCCCTCGCGGGCGGCCCGGGCCAGGGCGCGCGCGCCGAGCGCGAGCAGCATCAGGGCGACGCCGAGTTCGAAGGCGTCGGCCGCCCTCGCCGGCAGACCGGCGCGCAGGACGGTCAACGCGACCGCCACTCCGAGCAAGGCGGCCGTGTGGCCGGCGCCCCAGAACAAGCCGAGGAGCAGACCCTTGCGCGCACTGCGCTCCTCGGCGACCAGCGTGGAGATGGCGGCGAGGTGATCCGGCTCGCAGGCGTGCCGCATCCCGAGCAGGACGCCGAGCAGCGATCCGGCAACGGCTTCCATCGCGCCTGTGCGTAGCACGGGCGAAGCCGGCTTTCCACCGGCGCGGGTCGAATGTCGCGCCAGTCGGCACAGATTGCGAAGCGTCGCCGGTTCTGCGAGGGTGCGCCCGTCAGGAAAGGGGTGTCGCCAATGTCTCACGCTGCGCTTCTGGCGCTTCTAGCCGGCGCCGTGGTCGGCTCTGCTTCCGGCCAGGCCGCTGCCGCTTCCACGCGAAAATACGTGGTTCTCTCGAACGGCGAACGCGTGGGAACGCTGAACGCGGTGACTTCCCGAAACGACGTCGAGATCGAATGGCGAATCGACGATAACGGACGCGGACCGAAGATGAAAGAGCGCATCCGGCTCGGCCCGACGGGAGTTCCGGTCGGCTGGGAAGTCGAGGGAGTCGGATGGATCGGAGCGCCCGTCAAGGAGTCGTTCAGCTTCGAGAAAGGCACCGCGCACTGGAAGACGCTCGACGACGAGGGCGAAGCACGAGATGAAAGTGCCCCCCTTTATTTGCCGAACAATGGAAGCCCGTGGTCGCTCGCGCTCGACGTGCGCGCGGCCCTCGCCTCGCCGGATCGCCGGCGCAAGGTTCTGCCCGCGGGCGAGATCCGCGCGGAGAAGATCCGGCAGGTCCGCATCGGAGAAGGCGAAAACGCGTCGACCTTCACGGCCTGGGCGCTGTGGGGCCTCGACGTCGTCCCGAACTACGTGCTCACCGGCAGGAACACGGCCTTCGAAGGTTATCTCTCCCCCGCCGCCGTGGTCATCGACGAGCGATTTGCTTCCCAGTACGACGCGCTGTCGCGATTGGCGCAGGAGCTGTCCGCCGAGTCGCTCCGCCGCTTCACGGCGAACGTCAGCCATCGCTATCCCGGGCCCATCTACCTGACGCACGTGCGCGTCTTCGATGCCGCAACCGGCGCGATCGGAGATCCGACTACCGTGACGGTGTTCGGCGGCGAAATCGTCAGCATCCGCCCGGAGGCGGCCCCGCCGGGCGCGCTCGCGATCGACGGTCAGGGCGGAACGCTGCTCCCTAACCTGCATGATCTTCACGCGCATTCGACGGACTGGGGCGGTCCCCTACACGTCGCGGCCGGCGTCACTCGCACGCGAGATCCTGGAAACGACAATGAAGTCCTGCTGACATTGACCGCCCGCATCGATTCCGGGGAGGTCCTCGGACCGCGGATCCATCGGGCTGGCTTCCTGGAGGGCCGTAGCCCGTTCTCCGCCCACGGGGGCTTCGTCGTCGACCGGCTGGAGGTCGCCCTCGAGAAGGCCCGTTGGTACGCCGATCACGGCTTCAGCGGCATCAAGATCTACAACTCGATGAACCCGGATTGGGTGAAGCCCATCGCCGCCGAGGCGCATCGGCTCGGCCTGCGCGTCTCCGGGCACGTGCCCGCCTTCATGACATCGGAGCGGGCGGTCCGCGACGGGTACGACGAGATCACGCACGTCAACCAGCTCATGCTCAGCTTCGTCATCGGCGAGAAGGACGACACGCGCACGCCCTTCCGCTTCACCGCGCTCGGCGAGCGTGTCGGTGCACTGGACCTCCAAGCGGAGCCGTTCCAGCGCATGCTGCGGCTGATGAAGGAACGAGGGACGACGCTCGATCCGACGGTGAGCGTGTTCGAGGCAATGCTGCTAGCGCGCCCGGGCAAGACGACGCCGAACGATGCCCCCTGGCTCGACCACATGCCCAGGCCCTTGCAGCGGGCGCGGCGGCAGCTGGTCCTCGACGTGAAGCCGTCGGACTATCCGACGTACGAGGCATCCTGGCGCAAGCTGCTGGACGTGATCGCCCTCCTCCACCGCGAGGGAGTGCGGCTGGTGCCCGGCACCGACGACATCGCTGGGTTCGTCCTGCACAGCGAGCTCGAAGCCTGGTCGCAGGCCGGAATCCCGAACGCCGAAGTGCTGCAGATGGCGACGCTCGGGACGGCGCAGTACCTCGGCGTCGACCAGCAGAGCGGCACCATCGCGCGGGGGAAGCTCGCCGACCTCCTCCTGGTCGCCGGCGATCCGACACGGGACATCAGCGCGATCCGCAAGGTCCGGCTTGTGATGAAAGGTGGCGTCGTCTACTTCCCGGAGGAGATTCACCGCGCGCTGGGGATCTCGCCGTTCGCTCCCGCCGCGCGTCCTGACAGCGGGGCATCGGCACTCGCGTTGCCGTCAGAGTGAGGGCACCGAGCGAAAAATTTCGCGATTCCGGCCTCTGAGGTAGAAGCTTCGGCAGTCGCTCGACAACCCTTCTATCCGGAGATCAAAGATGGCCAAGAAGTCGCTGGAGTCGCTCGTCATCGCAAGCAAGGCGAAGGGCGTGCTCAAGAAGGCGGGCTGCAATACCGCCGGAGACGCGTTCACCGCCCTGAACGAGTACATGTACTGGCTGCTGGGGCAGGCCGCGAAGCGGGCCAAGGCGAACGGCCGCAAGACCGTTCGCGCCCACGACTTCATGAGCTGAGCCTCGACTTCTCCCGACAGGGCCGCGGCGTGTGGGGATCTCCCGCGAGCCGCGGCCTTGGCGCTTCGTGCAGCCAGTCCGTCCTTCGGCGGCATGAGCTGTTTGCATTTCCGTCGCGCGATCGTTGCGCTCATGCAACGACGTCGAGTCCGAGGAATGCGCCGTACTTCGCCGCGGCCGCTGCAAGCGCCGGAGGCCGGCGCAAGCCGGGCTCGAAGAGATGGAGGTCGATCGCCACGCTGCGTCGCCCGAGGGCGCGCCGCCACGTGCCAATCACGGTTCCCTCGAGAATGACGCAGGGGTCGAGCAAGCCGCCGCCGTGAAAACGCTCCGCGTGCCTGGGGTCGAGCACGGCGTCCCGAGCGCGGTAGGCAATGAGGTACTCGTCGAACGCCGGCAACAAGTACGCCTTCGCCGACGCGGTCCGTGCAGCCGGCTCGTCCGATCGCCAGTAGATCTGGCCATCGATGACATCGGAGATCAGGGCCGACTTGACCGATTCGAGCCCGACTCGCGCCTCGGCCGCCGGCAGCCCGGACCACCAGGCGAAATCGGCGACCGTGGCCGGGCCGCGACTGCGAAAATAGCGGCGAGCGAGCTCCGCGAGCGCATCGGCGCGCGCCAGCGGCCTCGGTGGGTCCGGCGACCGATGATCGAGAAGCGCATAGGTGGACTGCTTCCACCTCCGCGCCCCGCTGTAGATCACCGCGTCGGCCTCCGCCTGGGCCAGCAGGTGGGCGAGCCGCTGACCGGCGGTTGATATCCGCGCCCTGCGGAGCGCGGTGGCGAGCTCGGCCCGCGTGAGATGGCTTCCGTCGCGCAGCGCTTTCTCGAGTGCGGCGTTGCTTCGCCTGAACGTCGCTGCGTCCAGCTCGAGCTGCCGGTGGCGAGTCGCGAACCGGGCCGCGAGGCGCGGAGCCACGAGCTTCAGCATCCACCGCACGTCCTTCGGGGTCACGAGTTGCCAGGTCCCGCGCAGCGCGTGCGTCCGAAGGATGGCGCCCTCCGCGATGGCGCGCTCGATGATGGCGTCCGTCGCGCCCTCGGGCAGACGGAGCCCGAGCGCCCACTTCGCGGCTCCGTAGTCCTGGGCCTGGACCGCCCCGAGCCAGGCGACGAGATCGGCCGGCGTCGTGAAGTCGTGGCGACCGATCTGCTGAGCGTAGAGACGGCGATTCGCGAGGACGCGCTTCGCGGCGCCGGGATGTCGTTGTCGCCTCATCCCAGGCTCTACTACGACGGCGCGCCCGACATCGTCGAGGTGCTCGCGATGGTCCGACAGGCGCGCTCGACGGCCATCGGTTCACGGGTGTTCGCCTTTGGGACCGTCGATCTTCGCCCGGCTGGCGGAGCACAGTGGCTTGCGGTGCGACGTTCGCTTCTCGGCGTTGCCCTGGGCGTGGTCGCGGCGCTGGTGGAAACCAGAGTGCTCGCTTCGCTGATCTACGGCGTGAGCAGGACCGACCGATGACGCTGGCCGCGTCCGCGGCCGTGGTGCTCGCCTCGGCGATCCTTGCCAGCTGGGTGCCTGCGCTGCGCGCGACCCGCGTCGATCCAGCGGTGTCGTTGCGCGCGGAGTAACGGCGTCGCCGCTCCGAGAGGTCGGGCCGCGTGTCTGCAGCCTGAAAGTCACATTGTTGGTCCTTGCGCCTAATAGAGATGCGCCCGCCATCTCCGCGGACGCATGCGGGAGCAACCGATGAAGCGACTTCCAACGACTCTACTGGCGCTCGCACTGGCGCTTTCGCCGATGGCCCGCGCTGCCGGGCCGGGCCCGATCGCCTGCAATCTGAGGGTGTTCACACGCGCCGATCGCGTCCGGCACCTGGAGCTGAGTGCAATGCTCAAGGAGAAGGTGAGCGAGATGCGTGAGGTGCCCGGAGGGTATGCCTTCCGCTACGCGCCGGAGCTGCTCCAGAAGCTCGCGGAGTGGACCGCGCTCGAGACCAGATGCTGCCCTTTCATCGGTTTCCAGCTCGAGCTCGAGCCTCAGCCAGGCGGATCTGCCTGGCTCCGTCTGCTCGGCAACGAGGACGTGAACGAATTCATCCGTACCGACTTCCAGCCGCTCATCAAGCTCGCCCAGGCGAAGCAACAGCTGAAATGACCTGCAAGCAGAAGGTGTGGTCCACGGGCGTTCTCTTCGCGCTGGCAATCGCGGCCCTCACGCGGGTGGTCCTGGCAGACGCCGCAGACGCCTGTGACGCGCCTGCGCAGATTGCCTGGCTGCACGACGAAGCGCAGGCCCTCGAGCTGTCGCACAGGATCGGAAAGCCGCTCCTCATCGACTTTCGCGCCGAATGGTGCGCCGCCTGCAAGATGCTCGATGCCCTCACGTGGGCGGATCCCGCGGTGCGTGCCGAGGTCGCGGCGCGATTCGTGCCGCTCCAACTCGACATGACGAACGAGGACGACGCGGCCAACCGCATGTCCGAACGGTACGGCGTCTCGGAGCTTCCCACGGTTCTCGCCGGATCCCGGCGGGTTACTGGGTTCGTGCGTCCGGCGGAGATGCTCGCGGTCCTTCGACAGTGTTGAGTCGACCCCGTCGCGAATCGATCAGCGGACGACCCCCTTGCAGTGACCGCGCTGTTATCGCCGCCAGCCAGGCGGCGGTGCAGCGTAGCCGCGCTCGACGACCGGAAACGGCTCAGCGCTACGACGGAGCTCGGCCTCGGTCAGGGCACCGCCATCCACCTCGATGCCGAGCGCGACGAGCCCGGCGCGGTCGTCGTAGCGCGCGCCAATCACCGCCTCGGGTCGCAGGAGCGCGCGCTCGAAAGGAACCTCGGTGACTTGCGACGAGACAGCCTCGCCGAACTCGGTCCCAAGACCTGGGCGTTCGGGGGCCTTCTGCGGGAGTGGCGCGGACGGCGAACCGGGGGGCGTCACCGCGGGCGCGTTCTCCTCAGCGCGCGGCGCCGGGCTCCCGCTCTGCCGCCCTTCGAGATCATCGCGGAGACCGCCGTTCCACGGCGATGGGTAGAGCGGCCGCGGCGGCGGATACGAGCGTTCGGGGAAGATCGCGATGCCGATGACCCCCACCTCGCGCGCGTTGCCGGTCTTCGCCGCATAGGACTCGGGCACGGCCGAAAAGCGGAATGCCGCCGCCTCCTGCAGCGAAAGGCGCCAGCCGTCGATGTCCGCGCTGCCCCACGCGGGCACGATGTAGCCGCGCTTCTTACGCCAGTCGGCGGGCTTGCCGTCGACCACGTCGCGCCCGTCCACCGAGACGACGGCCTCGATGCGCCGCCCACTGCGGTTGACGACCCGGAGGGTGTACCGCTCGCCGAGGTGGCCAAGCACGAACGTCTCGCCGTCGTGGCGATACGTGCGCGCTGGCGCGCCGCCGATCAGCACCTGCAATTCGTACGGCCCCGAGCGATCGGTGATCGCCTGCGAGGGCAAGGCGGCGAAGAGCACCAAAGCGGCGAGCGCGCGAGTCATGAGCGGCCTCCTGCGATCCTGAAACGCAGGACACACCGGCGGGATCTACGGATTCAGGCGCGCTCGACCTGCCCGGGAGCAGTAGGCGGTTTCCTTAGCGACATCCTGGACCTACGCTCGGCGTCTGAGGCAACCAAAAGACGACGACAAGCTTCAGCGCAGCGAGCTGGTGCGCTTCAAGTCAATCGCCGCCTGCCCTCCAGGCGTGAGTGGGCCGTGACGAACGACGACCACCTGTGGGTTCCCGCCGATACCGGCTTCGTCGCTGACCGGCCGCGCGACGTCCTTCACCAGCGCCTGGAAGTCCTTGCCCTCGATGCCGGTCTGGAAGTGCGCAAACCAGTTCGCCGCATCGGCGGCTGAATCCGCCATGCAGTGATGGTAGAGGGTGTCGCCGTAACGCCGGACTCCGAATTCGCGCATGCTTCTCTCCTCACTCGGGCGCGACCAAAGATAGGTATCGAGCGGGCTTGCGGCTCGCCCGGGCAAACAGAGAACCGCGCAAGGGCCTATGCCCCCTCCAAGGCTATCGCGTCGTCACCGATGCGTCAGTGAGCGTCTCGGATGGAGGCGGCTCTCCACCAACCTTCACTGTTGCAATGCTCGCATTGACCCCAGACGCGGTCGATGTCCATCCGTTTTCCGTCGCGCTCCTCGATGTGGCTCGGGTGGCGGCTGGTCTCGGTCACTCTTCCGGAGCATCGGGCGCAGCTTGCGATGCCATGCTCGTCGACGTGACAGTGCGTCGGATCCACAAAAGACAGTATATCACCGCAGCTCCACTTTCCCGCGCCCATGCCTACCCCTGCGCAGTGAGACGGACGATCACCCTCGTTCACGGCCCGCTGTCGAGGGAAGCCCTCTTGTCATTCCGGGTCTGGACGCAGACGTCCTTGGGCGATCAGGCGCGCCTGGATCTGCGCAATGCGGGACTCGGCAGCGTGAAGCGCATCCGGGTTCGTGTGCACGGAGTAGGTGCCCAAACGCGAGCTCGTAACGGTGCGGGACGGCCGAACCCAGGACGAATTCGCTGTCGCCTCGAGCTTGGAACTCGATCGCCGCCTCCGATGGCTCGAACACCGCGAGGTCTCCGGCGCGCAATGGCTCGGAGGTCACCACCTCCCCGGTGCCGATGGCGACCCAGCACACCGTCTCCGGCCAGAGTAGAGCCGCTGGCATTGAATGATTAGATGGGCGTGGCCGAAAGGACTGTCTCACGGCCGGAACAGTCGGAAGAGCAATGAAGCCGCTATGCCCCGCGACGACCGCGCATGGGTCCGAGCTCCCATGCTGGCGGCGGCATCCGTTCCTGCAGGCGGTCGACGAAGGTCTTGACGAGGGGAGAAGGGGTCGTACTTCGGGATCGAGGTGGCGGACGGTGGCCCGGTGAAGGCGGACGAAGACTCGTTCCAGGATTGAGCGTGAGCTCGCGGCTGATGTTCCACGGGCTCCCCGCCCGGCTGTGGAGCATCTGACGAGGACGGAGGAGCACATGGATGCAATCTGGAAGTGGGCGCAGTTCGTCGGCCGCGTGGCGCTCGGAACGATCTTCGTCGTCAGCGGTCTGGGAAAGCTTGCCGCCTGGCAGGGAACCGCCGCGTACGCGGGCAGCAAGGGCGTTCCGGAGATCCTGCTCGCGATCGCCACTGCCCTCGAGTTGCTCGGGGCCGCGTCCGTCGTGCTCGGGTTCAGGACCCGCTGGGGTGCGCTCGCGCTGCTCATCTTCCTCGTGCCAGTGACGCTCGTGTTCCACAACTTCTGGGCAGTCCCTGCTGAGCAACAGCAGATGCAGATGGCCCACTTCCTCAAGAACCTCGCCATCGGCGGGGGGCTGTTGATCGTCTTTGGAAGAGGAGCAGGCGCCTTCAGCATCGACAGCAGGCGAACACCCGCGCGCGGCGAACCGGTCGCGGCCACGAGGGCCGCACAATAAAGGTGCGAGAGGCGGTCCGCGCCTCACGCCAGCCGCTGAAAAGTCCGGTCGTCACGGTCGGTTCGTCCTTGGGCGCTCCGGGAGGGGTGAGCACAGTTCCCGTTCCAGAGTCGCTGCGCGGTCTCCGCGCGCCGGGGCCTATGGGTGTTCATTCTCGTCCTCATAGTGGCCAGTTTCCGCGGTCGTCAGCGCTGGGACGACAGCCATAGGGTGCAACCTCAGACAGACGGTATTGCACCTACGGTGATAAAGGTCTGCAGAACCGACGTGGAGCCGCCCGGCCGGCGGTGCCGGGAGTCGTGGCGGGCCTCGTTCGAGAAGCGCACCGGCGGTCCTCAGCGTCACGTTGCACGGTCGACTCGTGTCCTCTCTTGCGGTAGTTACCCTGGCTCGGGGGTCTCAAGACATGAAGATGAAAATGGTCGTGGCGGTGATGGCGCTGTTCGCCGTTCGGCACGCCTGGGCAGAGGAGCAGGCTGTGGAGGTGGTGCACTGGTGGACCTCAGGCGGTGAGGCGGCCGCGCTGAACGTGCTGAAGGAGGATATGCAGAAGCGCGGCTACGCTTGGAAGGACAGCCCCATCGCCGGCGGCGGCGGCGAGCAGGCGCGGACGGTGCTGCGCGCGCGGGTGGCGGCCGGGAACCCCCCGGACGCCATGCAGATGCTGGGGTTCACCATCCGCGACTACGCCGACGAGGGCCTGCTCGGCGACCTCTCCAGCGTCGCCAGCAAGGAGGGCTGGGACAAGGTGGTGCCGGCCCCGCTGGC
>Ga0209236_1000516_pt1 | contig 22513 bp, 25 predicted proteins | sample GraSoi013_1_40cm_FD_185819 | JGI IMG/M metagenome (GOLD analysis project Ga0209236, IMG submission 185819) | Grasslands soil microbial communities from the Angelo Coastal Reserve, California, USA - Sample 09_27_2013_1_40cm (SPAdes) (version 2) | ecosystem: Environmental > Terrestrial > Soil >... | reverse complement strand
GGGCGCGTTACTGGGATGGTCGTAGGATACGTTGACCTGTTCCAGCTTGAACCATCCGTGCGGTCCCTTGCCGCTCCCGGACACCTCAACGGTCTCGACTATGCCTGTGCACATCTTCTATCTCCCCCTGCCTGGCGTTCCAAGATACTTCTCGAAAAACGTGAACATCTTCTTCCAGCCGTCAACAGCCGCCTCTGGACGATAGCCTACACCGGTATAGTAGAAGAAGCCGTGCCCTGCGCCAGGGTACGTGTGAAACTCGTAGTTCTTCCCATACTTCTTCAACTCCTCCTCCAACTGGTGAACGCTCTCGGGTGTAGGGTTCTTGTCCTCTTCTCCAAACAAGCCGAGTAGTGGACAGGACAGGTCCTTCGTATAGTCGATAGGCGCGACCGGCTGTGCCGGGGTCAGCTTCTCCTTTGGCTGTACGACATTTCCGCCCCAACAATTGACCGCTGCATCGAAGGACTTTGTCCTGCACGCGACAAGGAAGGCTTGACGACCACCTGAACAGGTCCCGAAGACTCCGACTTTCCTATTGCTGAGCGGCGAGGACTTGAGGTAGCGAGCAGAGGCGTCGATGTCTCCCACTACGCTCACATCAGGTACTCCTCCGGAACCACGAACCTTTGCCGACATATCATCAGGGCTGCCATGGCCAAAGCGGAAGTAGATGTTCGGACTAATCGCCAGGTAACCATGGTGGGCAAACTTCCGCGTAAACTCGCGATACAACTCGTCCCAGCCCGGCATGTGATGAATCAGCACCACCCCGGGAAAGAGTCCGGGACCCAGTGGTCGCGCATAGTAGGCGTTGATTATCTCTCCATTATTACCAGGCAGCATAATGGTCTCAGCAAGCATTCCCTCATACATGTCAGTCGTATACGGATGCATAACCCAACGACTACTATAGACGCAATTTAAGGAGAACCAAAGAGGACGAAGCATTACGATCTGTAGTCACCGCGAAATCTCGAGTTTTCTGTCGCGAGGAGCAACTGCTTTTGAGATTTTTCAGAGAGGGGCTCCTTGTAACACAGACGTCTATACGAACAAGACGATCTCTGACACGTCGATGAACTATATGCTGGACGAGCTGAAAGGGCTTGATCCTACGACGACGGACCGGGCCAATGAAAGGTCGTAGTTATCGGGACTCGGATCTTCTCTTGGGGTATTGGCAAGTATAGAAAACTGGTGTAGACCTGTACTTGTAATCCCATGTCTACGCTGAAGGTTGCAGGTTTTCCTGCATGAAGTTCGGCGGTGACTGTGGTGGTATTCTGTTCGAGTTGTGAATTCCAGAGGATTACATTGAGCCAGCCACTGACATTGGATTGAAGATCAAGTCCTAGAATTGCGAGATTTTTTCCGCTGTCTCCTCCGATCTTGTAGAGGAACATCGCGACAAATGGATTTGCGTTCGAGAAAAAGTTCACTTGAAGCGCTACGAGCCATTCAGTCGTGCCGCTAGAGAACTTGTAGGTCGCATTGTAATAGTGAGGATAAGGGATAGAGTTCAATGCCTCTGTCTCAGTCATGAGTGGCAGACGATCAATGCGCGGAGCTGTGGAAGCATAGTACGCCAAGGATACGGCAACAACCAGAACGACTAGTAGCGAAACGGTGAGGTACAGCTTCCACCGTCGTAGGCTAACCAAGTCTCTCTGCTAGTCTGTCAAAGTACCTCATAAGTCGGTCGACCAGAGTGACTTCAATTTACAGAAAAGATTGTCGTCCGTGCCTCGCTCCTGGTAATTCTCGTCATTACCTTGATCGGCATACCAGTAACCGTGTTCTGGGATTACATGTCAGTCGTATACGGATGCATGCCTGGAGCTTGCGACTTACACTGCCTAAAAAATCCCTGACCATCCCTCCACGGTCCATTTCTGGAAATCGTGCATACATACAAATGGGTACCTAGATAGTGCCCAACTTATCATCGCCAATGGTAAAGGTACACAAGGCTATGCCGAATGCTCCTGGCATGGAACAATCCGAGATCGATATTTTTCTAACAAGCAGCAAGATACCTCTGCGGCTCGGAACCGTTGACTCGAAGGGTGATCCGATGATACATCCAGTCTGGTTCCACTACTCGAACGGCAAGCTCTACCTCATGAGCATCAAGGAAAACAAGAAAGTTCGAAACATCAATGTGAAGAGAACAGTCTACTTCTCAGTCGACACAGACGCAGAGCCGCACAAGGGCATCAAGGGCAAAGGCACGGCCGCCATTCTCACAGATCTTGGAAAGTCGGTACCGTTAACGGAGAAGATAGTCGCCAAGTATCTTGGAGATCTTAGCACGTCCATGGCGAAGAGAATGGTGGACGGAGTAAGGAACGACTCAACGGTCCTGGTCGAAATTTCCCCCCTCTACTTCTCAACCTGGGACTATTCCAAGATGAAGCACTAGACCGTGGTTTTAAGAAAACGGGAGGGATTTCTCATCGCAGTATGCGCCAAGTTTGACGGAGACCCCGTTCTGATCGACTTGTATGTCTGCCCTCATTGCGGGAAGATGCAACAATTTGCTAGCGAGAAGACGAGGAGAAGATTGAAGCAAGGTACACTACGTGGACCCTAGGGATTGGCACATCTCGTTTCATGGGCAATGGTTTTTCCCATTGAGTTTTGAAACAAGCACTCTCTGGCTAGTGAGAGAGATTTACGAGGCTACTCGCAACGACCTCTTGGGGCGGCGTTATCCATCTCTCTCCCCACACCCTAAGCGCTTCCACGACCGGCTCCAGTTGCCTACCTTTCTCTGTGAGAGAATATTGCACGGCAACAGGCTGTGTACTCAAAACGTCTCTCCGAACAATCTCTTCCGACGCGAGATACTTCAGGACGCGCGAGAGACTCTTTGGATCGAGGCCCTTAGCGACATCGAGTATTCCAGTGAATCTCAAGGGCCCTTGGATCAATGAGCTAACCACTGCCAGCCGCAATTCATTTCCCACCTTCGTTATTGATTCAATCGCAGGACAAGCAGTGTGGTTTCTCGAAAGGCGATTCGCCGCCGCTCTCTCGCTTACCGTCTTCCGTGGTCTTCTTCTAGCAAGTGACATACGAGCCACTCACTCACAAGTCAGCCAGCGCCAAGTTATTAGTTTGTCTCTAGCCTTGTACGGTTATGTCGACATTACAAAGTCAATCCAAGATTGAAGAGGCCAACAAGGAACTTGTACGGAGTTTCACGCGAACAGTGTTCGTTGATCGTCGCCCGGACCGGGCTGTGGAATTCTTCGATCCGCAAGGAAAATGGCACGGAGGCAATTTCGGTACCGTTGAAGGAGCGCAAAACATTGCAGGACTACTTACAGCGGTTGTGGGCGGTTTGCCTGACATAAGAGCGACGGAACAGGACATCATTGTCAAAGATGACACTGTCGTAGTTCGCTTGGTGGTCGAGGGCACCCACAAGGGCAATCTCTTGGGTTTCCCAGCAACCAACCGCCGAGTCCGCTGGGATGCGATCGACATGTACAAGATAAAGAACGGCAAAATCACCGATGACTGGGCTAGTGAAGATGGAGTAAAGATTCTCGCAGATATCGGAGCCTACACTCCACCCTGGATGAAGAGCGAAGATCAAACCAAGTGAACTTCTCAAAATTCGCGAACCTGAGGATGCTCTAAACGACTAGTTTTCCCATAAGAGACCAAGTAAACGACCATCTTCTCACGCCAAAGAATGCGGCGATGATCTTCATCGATTATCAGCCGACACAGATTTCCGCGATCTCGTCTATGGATCTCCAGCTTCTAGTAGACAACGTTGTGCGTGTTGCCAAAATAGGGAAAATATTCAATCTTCCAATAGTCTTGTCCACCGTCAACGTGAAGGGTGGTCAGAAACCGACTGTCCCCCCATTAAGACAGGTACTCTCGGATCAAAAGGAGTTGGACAGAACGACGATAAATGCGTGGGAGGACAAGGAGTTCTTAGACGCCGTCGAGGCAACGGGACGAAAGAAGCTCATCATATGCGCGCTCTGGACTGAAGCGTGTCTGATCTTTCCCTCATTGGATGCAATGAAAGAGGGCTATGAGGTCTATCCAGTTGTAGACGCTGTTGGCGGCACTTCACTTGAGGCTCATCAGACTGCATTACAACGCATTTCTCTCTCTGGTGGAAAACTTGTGAGCTGGGTGCAATTATTGACCGAGCTTCAAAGGGACTGGGGACGGGCTGACACGATCCAGCCTGTGCGACAGATTGCGTTTGACCCGTCTTCGCCAATCGCCAAGAACCTACAGCGACCTCTCACCGTCAGAGGAGTACCTGCTCCTTAGGAATCTGATTGGGGTAAGAGGCGCATGTATATGGTCATGGGCGTCAATCATCCGAAACCCGGCATGGAGAAGGCCCTCCTCGAGGTACAGGATAGATTCGGAAAGGCTCAGCAGGGGCATAGGGGGCTAATCTCAGCCTTGATCTGGAAGGACGAGAAATCCGAAGTGATCATAGGAATCACTCTATGGGACACCAAAGCAGATTATGACGCGGCGCGGCCCGACATGGAAAAGGCGCTTGGGGGTGCCGATTATAGAACTCTAGACTCTTCCATGGAGATATACCGCGGATCCCCGGTGATTTGGTCCGCATGAGGGGTCATTCTATTCCGAATATCGCAATCGAGGAACCATATCTTGTCCCCTAGTCCAGCAGATTCCATGCCGAGCGCCGCCGTTCTCACGAACTACGGGTCCCCGAGCGTTCTTCAATGGACGCACGTTCCGATGCTGGAGCCCTCTGAAAGACAGATCCGGATCAAGGTCCGAGTCTCCGGCGTCAGTCCCACGGACTTGAAAATCCGTCGCGGCGACCTCAAGGCGGTCTTTCCTCTGCCGAACCCCGCGGTCCTCGGGTTCGAGAGCGCCGGCGTCGTTGACGCCGTTGGGAGCAAGATCAGCAGCGTGTCGGTAGGAGACGAGGTGGCGGCGTTGCTACCATTTGGTGGATACGGCGAGTATGTGCTTGCCGCATCCTGGACTCCCAAGCCGCCTCAAGTGACCTGGAACGACGCCGGTGCGCTTCCTGCCTCGGCCGAGGCCGCGGTCGGAGTGCTACGTCAGCTCAAGGTGGCTGAGGGCGAGACCCTCTTGGTTCTAGGAGCGGGTGGATCGGTCGGGACTATCGCTACGCAACTGGCGATTCGGCAGGGAATAAAAGTCATCGGAGCTGTAGGCTCGCGGGACGAGGCATTCACCCGAGCGTTCGGGGCTACCCCAATTCTCTACGGCAGTAACCTGCTCTCCGACGTGCGAAAGGTCACCGACAGAGTCGACGCAACCTTCGACGCTGCCGGTAAAGGCGGACTGGAAGAGGCGATCACACTTACTGGCGGAACCGACCGCGTAATCACTCTCGCAGACGAGCATGCAACAGAACTTGGGGTTCGGCTCTCAGCTCCGACACCCGAACGGGCTCCAGACGGGGTTGAGATCGGTATGAAGCTCCTGGCCTCCAGCCAACTGCGACTGCGACCGCAGCAGTCCCTACCGATGTCAGCCGCAGCCGAGGCCCACAGGCTCCTTGAGGAAGGACAGGTCCACCACAAACTACTCCTCACGACAGGCCACGAGCAACCATTCAGTCATCAAGTTCAGAAATCGCGTAAATGATGAACTGTAATATGGATCCTCGATCGAACGCCTTTCGCGGGAGACGCGTTTCCCCAAAGCCGCTGAAATAGCCCCGACCGGGACTCCCCTAGTATCCTATTGGAGATCTAACCAATACGATATTCACTCGTCCAGGTCGCTCTCCATTGAAGATCAGCGTCTTAGCTACGGCGGAGGGCATGTTGTACTGTTCTCTTGCCCGAATGTCTTCAAGCGGATAAGCGTACATCTGTAATCTTCGAAAGCCCGCATTCAAATCGGGAACGATTTTTTGCGAACCTATTATCCAAATTACACTCTCTGCTCCTGCGGCATAAGGACCCAGCTGACTTCCCGAAGCAGAAGCCACGAGCACTTGTCCACCTTCTGTTATCGCGTGCACGCTTCCGACCACCACGTCAGGCACGGCTTGCATCTTGACGCGTTCTCTGTAGGGAGTCTGCGGGCCAAGCTTGTTGATTTCTCTACGTATCGATTGGAAGGGAGATTTAGGAGCGTTGATGTCCTCGTCCAATCCCGACAATCTCACAGTTTCGCTCGTAGCGGTGAATATTGTTTTGTCATGAGGAAGCATTGTTCTTACTAGTGAGCGAGCTTCTTCTGAGCTAGAAACTACATCGACGGTAAAACCCCGCTCTCTAAGGGACACGGCTGTTCGCTGGATTGCTTCTTCATCTGCCGCTTTCGCGAATCCATAATCTATCGGAATTCCGTGCTTTGTTTTTGTTTCCCCGCTAGATTGCTTATTCTCCAGACTTACTTCTTGTTGGCTCATCTTCGAATAATCACTCCTTTTAGTTACAAACCCTTCGAAGAGAAGCTCGTCTATTTGATTGAGACGTATTTTTTGCAGTCAGGTGTAATCGTCCTTTGGACCCCATTTTGAATGAAGATTGCTTAGACGAAATCGCGAGACCAATGTTTAGAGTCTTGCCGTGTTGAGTCCAATGGATTTACTCTCTAGGATATTTTCACAAGTGATCACTCGCTTCAAGAATTGAATGCGGATTACTGCAAAAAATACCGACCGTGTAAATACGGCCTACTCTGTCTGCAAGAGCAGGCGAAGTACAAGAAATGAGCCAGCTCTCGAACACTCCTCCTAGCCCGGTGAAATACGTACGGTTGATCTTCTTCCTTGTGATCATGGCGTATTTCATGGACATTATCGACGCTTCAATCGTCACGGTTGCTCTGCCCTCCATCCGAGTTGAGTTCGGCGCTTCGATTGCGGACAGCCAGTGGATTTACGGGTCGTACGCGATTACCCTCGCAGGCGTCCTACTGCTGATGGGACGAGCAGGGGACATTTACGGGCAGAAGAAGATTTTCGTGGCTGGGCTAGTCATATTCACCATCGCATCGTTTACTGGCGGAATCGCACCCTCTCTACTCTCCTTGATCATCTCCCGGTCCGTTCAGGGAATTGGAGCTGCAATGACAACAGTAACAGCCTTCGCCATTTTCATTAGGATCTTCCCGGAAGGTCCTGAAAGGAACAAGGCGCTCGGATACATCGTTGCTGTCCTTGCCGGAGGATTTGCAGCAGGCGCCGTCGTCGGTGGAGTACTGACAACCTTCTTGGGCTGGAGATGGGTGATGTTCATCAACGTCCCGATAGGAATAATCGCCGCGATACTCTGTCAGAGAACCTTGCCGGCCGGAGGTAGCTGGGTCCAGAACCGGCACCTAGACATTCCCGGCACATTGACAGTGACCTCAGGAATTATACTGCTGATATTTGGGCTGACCAACGCGGCAGGCATCGGCTTCACATCTGTCTCGACGTTCATTCCACTCATCGCATCAGTCCTTGTACTCGGTCTCTTTCTGCTGATCGAGTCTCGGTCTAAGTCTCCTTTGATGCCGCTATCATTCATCCGACGGGGATCAGTTCTGACAGCCAATATTCTCGCCTTGGTCCTGACGTCTGTCGTTGGCGGAGTGGGTTTCATCATCCCGGTGTACTTCCAGAATATCCTCGGCTACTCTGCCTTCAACTCGGGGCTCCTAACTCTCCCCCCCGCCATCATCTTTTTCGTAGTAGGGGGCTTTGTTGCGTCTCGTCTGGTCAACAGATACGGCGCCAAAAAGATCCTCCTAGTCTCATACGGCCTGGTAGCGATAGGGGCTCTCCTCCTAACTCCGATGTCGCCCAACGGCAACGCCTTCGTCCTCTTCCCGGGACTGTTAGTATGGGCCCTCGGAGCGAGCGTCGGTTTTCCAGCGATCAACATAGCCGCGGTAGCCGGAACAAAGGCTGGAGAAGAAGGACTAGCCTCAGGGATTGTCAACACCTCATCAAGAATAGGATTCCCAGTCGGACTCGCAATACTTCTCACCGTGGCGGGAGCCTTCGATCCGCCTTCAGCAGGCGCTCCTTCGGCGGCCGGGATAGTTGCAGGATTTCAAGTAGCAGTCATAACAGCATCTCTCATCGCAGTCTTGGGATTCCTGATAGCTCTACGCCTCAAAGACGTGAAACCAGCGTGGGCGTCCGGGAACTGGAAGCCCAACGAGGTAGCCGCGCAATAGGAGAATGCTAACCGTGCCAATCAAGACCCGAAGATCCCCTCACGCCTGGGAAAACATGAGCCCCGGAACAGAGACGGGCTACTTGAGCATGGCGAATAGGATTGGTGAATAGTTAGTGCAAGCTGCTGTTCTCACGACCTACGGCCCTCCAAGCGTTCTCGAATGGACGCAAGTTCCCACGCCGGAGCCGTCTGAGAGACAGATCCGTATCAAAGTCCGTGTGTCAGGCGTAAGCCCGTCGGACTTGAAAATCCGGCGAGGCGACCTCAAGGCGGTCTTCCCTCTCACCCAGCCCGCGATCCTCGGGTTCGAGACTGCTGGGACTGTTGACGCCATCGGTAGTAAAGTCAGCAACGTCGTGGTCGGAGATGACGTTGTTGCTTTGCTGCCATCACTCGGCGGATACGGCGAGTACGTCCTCGCCGCTAGCTGGACTCCCAAGCCACCTCAGGTGAGCTGGAACGACGCCGGCGCGCTGCCTACGTCGGTTGAAGCTGCTGTCGGAGTGCTACGCCAGCTCAAGGCAGCAAAGGGCGAGACTCTCCTGATTTTAGGTGCGGGTGGATCGGTAGGAATCATTGCTACGCAGCTTGCGGTTCGACAGGGGCTCAAAGTAATCGGAGCTATTGGAACGCAAGACGAAGAACTCATCCGAGAGCTCGGGGCCACACCAGTCCCTTACGGTAGTAACCTGCTCTCCAACGTGCGCAGAATAACCAATCGAGTCGATGCGACCTTCGATGCAGCGGGCAAAGGTGGACTTCAAGACGCGATCACGCTCACTGGCGGTACCGATCGTGTGATCACGCTTGCTGACGAGCACGCAGCTCAGCTTGGCGTCCGGTTCTCGGTCGGGACACCCGACCGGGCCCCTGACGCTGTGGAGATTGGCATGAAGCTTCTAACCTCCGGTCAACTACGCCTGCGATCGCACCAGTCCTTGCTACTCTCAGCGGCAGCGGAAGCCCATCGGCTCCTTGAGGAAGGAAAAGTTCACCACAAGCTGCTACTCACGACTGGGCTCACCACTCGTTGAGGAGGATCATGGTATGTCGAGGCGGTTCAGTCAGTCCAGTCAGGTGATTACAGCTACCTCATGTTCAACCGGCGGGGGGTCTTACCAGGACTGACTCCTAGATTGTCAAGCTCAGAACTCCATCTCTGAGCGTGGTATAAGGAATATGAGCTAGTGGAATGTTTTCAATCACAGAATGTCCCTACTCGAGTCTAGGGTAGTCAAACCGGACAAAACTGTAAACCGATCCTTTAGGATAAGCGAAAAGGCGTACAAAGCGCTAGAAGAAGGCGCAGCCAAAGGAAAAATCAGTCTGAACACCTTCGTAAACCAGCTTTTCCTAAATTATGCCGAATTCGATCGGTATGCCAGTAAGGTTCAACCCCTCGACCTACCTAGCCCTCTGCTCAGGCTGATTCTTGATGCCGTCCCAGAAGAGAAGATCATGATCGTTGCGAAGGCATGGGCAAATAACGTCCTAACCAAGCAGCAAGTTCTTGAGATGTCCGGCTCATTTTCTCGCGAAGGAGTGATTCAAACGATGAAGAAGGTTGCAAACCATGCCAGGTTTGAGTACAGCGACGTAGTCGACCACAAGGGGAAGAGAACCTTTACGATCATTCACCCCCTCGGTCGCAACTGGTCACTATTCTCTGCTATCTTCATGAAAACAGTCATGGAACCATTAGGATCAGGCCCAATCAATCACCTAGTAAGCGATGAATCGGTCATGCTCGATTTGCCAAATTAAGTCCTCTTTTGAGTAACGGGCTTCTCGGTAATACCTCATTTTGCATATGACTTTACTTCTCTACGTATACTTTCGAAACTGATCTTTTCTGGATCGTACTCGACGTAAAACATGTGCGTCACGTGATTGGTTTCGACCTTTAACACTCCATCCAGCTTGGCAATTGCGGCCCTTGCTTCTTCCATGCGACGCCACTCCTCCCGAAATTGATTTCCGTTCCCAAAGCGAATAGTACCGCTTGTCACCTTCTCCTCCATTGTCTTCTTTCCGCCACGACTCGGTGGAGTTCGTACTATATCACTGGCCGGTATTTTTTGCAGTCAACAGCAATACCTCACTGTCTCTGTTTCATCCTTTCCTGATTACACTTCACTGCAGATTGATGCAAGAAACACGTCCCCACTAAATACTCGTGACTCTCATATGGACGGCTATGAGCAAAACGAGAACAAGAATAATGCCTCTAGCATTCTTATCAGCTACACTCCTCATAGCGGCATCTCTACTCTTTACTGCGATTCCGTTGGCGAACGCATCAACATCTACGACCGTGAATGGCAGCTTATCTCAGGGTTCTCTTCAGATTCTAAACACACGCGTCGGAAACAGCGGCAACACAATCATACAGGTAAACCGGACCGATATACTAAGTGGCGGCATAGTCGGAACCTGCGTAGACATCATACCCACCACAGTAATAATCCACGCGGATGGCTCGGGGAATATCCACGGGAAGTGTCAGGGCAGAGCCACGCTTCTTGGCAGAACAGGAACCTATGTCGAGGCCTTTTCAGCGACCTTCCAAGCTAACGGGGTAGTGGTAGGCCATGCCTCTCTTGGCGGCGGAACCGGCGGCCTGATAGGTATGCATGGTGTGCAGAGCAACTCTAGTAGTCCAGATGGCAAAACAACATTCTACTCAGCGCAAGTTCACTTCGAGGAATCATAGAAGGAGCGGAAAGACAATGAGCACAACTGAAACTATCAGACTGCCCGACTACGCACCCATCCCGCAATCGGCGATGGGCCCCACACTCAACAAGTACGGCTACTACGTCGGCCGCGTCGAACGGAACCTCTACTACATCACAGACGGCATATACCAGTCAGCGTTCCTGACAACATCAGACGGAGTCGTCCTTTTCGACGCACCGCCCACGATCGGCCATAACATCCAGCGGGCCGTCGACGAAATCGCAGCGGCGAACCACGTGAGCAATAAGGTCAGCTACCTCATCTACTCGCACCACCACGCGGACCACGCAGGGGCTTCGTCCCTCTTCGACAAGAGCGTGACACGCATCGGCAATGAAGAAACGCGGCGGCTGTTACTACGCGATAATGATCCTGCGCGGCCTCCGAACGAGGAAACGTTTCAGGACAAACGTACGCTCAAGATCGGGGGCGAACGTATCGACCTTGCATGGGACGGCGCCAACCACACCCCAGACAACACCTTCATCCACCTGCCCGATCACAACACGCTGATGCTCATCGATATCGTGAATCCGGGCTGGGCGCCAATCTACCTCTCCAACCTAACCGAAGACATCCCTGGCTACCTTGAGGCGCCTGCGAAAGCGCTGACATACTCGTGGAAGCACTACATCGGCGGTCACAATGGCCGGATTGGCACGCGAGACGACATAACGCTTCATCAACAGTACATGGCCGACATAGTTGAGAGCTCCCGGAAGGCGATCCTCAGCGTCGATGCGACACCCTACTTCGTAAAGTACGTCCAAAACTCATGGGCGGGACTCAAAGGTCTCTTAGACGAGATAGCGCGGACCGCTGCGAAGCCTGTGATCGAAAAGTACACCGGCAAGCTCGCCGCCGCAGACGTCTTCACGGAGAGCACCACTTTCCAGGTGATGCAGTCGATCCGTCTCGACCTCGGACACGGCTCATATGTGCACCCATGAATACGACCTGCTCTCCCCCTTTTTTTCGCTCCGCAGGAATGAAGCTGCAAAGGTGCGTCGCTCCGAGAATAACGAATTTTGCGGTCCTGAAGGCCCCGAAAGGATCAAGGCCTCTGGTTACATTGCCGGGGTCCTGACAAGTTGAGAAAAGAGATATCGAAAATTTTTGTAGTGATTGGCGACGCTCTGGCTATTTTCGAACACTCCGCTGGAAAGTGGCATGCCGCAGAGGAGCTGCAAGGCAAAGACCCCCAAGTTGTTGCAGTAGACCCATCTAGACCTACCAGAATGTACTGTGGAACGTTTGGGAAGGGCCTCTGGGTCTCAGACGATCTCGGAGAGAACTGGAAGAATAACAAGAATTTCGCGCCGACACCCTCAGCAGGTATCACCTCTCTCGGAGCGAGTCCCAAGAGCATCTATGTCGGAACTGAGCCCAGCAAGATCTACAGGTCAAACGACGGTGGCGAAACCTGGAATCACATGTCTGAGCTTGAGCATCTGCCATCGTCGAACAGTTAGAGCTTTCCTCCTAGACCAGACACGAGTCACGTCCGGACGATTTTGTGCGATCCGGTGAAGGAGGAGAGGGTCTACGCGGCAATAGAGGCCGGGGCTCTAGTCCGCAGCCTCGACGGCGGTGCCCACTGGAAAGACAGAGTAGAGGGAGGACCGTTCGACACGCACAATTTGGCAGCGAGTCGCAGTGGACCCGGCAAACTTTACTCCTCAGCAGGTGATGGGTATTTCGAAAGTAGCGATTACGGGGAGACCTGGGCCAGGAAAATGCGCGGGTTGGCTCAGCGCTACATGTACGGCGTCGCAGTTCATCCCAATGACCCTGACACTGTGCTGGTCTCCTGTTCACCCGCTCCATGGAACGCCTACAATTCGGCCAATGCGGAATCGCACATTTATCGAAAATCGAAAGGAGGAGAGAGTTGGGTGGAGATTACAGATGGACTGCCAAATCCACAAGGGACCACAGCCAGCTTCCTTGTTCCCAGCGAGGACTCCCTCGGGGAATTCTACGCCTGCAATAACAGAGGGGTCTTCAGCTCTCAAGATTCGGGACGATCATGGAGAAACCTCGAAGTTCCTTGGAAACAGTCATTCAAGTCGCAGCCGGTAAGACATGCTGCATTGAGCCCGTCCTAACCTATCGCGGCGAATAGGCAAGGGATCCTGGATGGGGAGCGAAGTCTTTGAAATGAAAGTGGTCGAGTCGCGCCAGATCACCCCTTCGATTCACAAGATACTTCTGAAAAAACCTGACACTTTCAAATTCCTTCCCGTCCAATTCACGTTTCTTTCACTGCTAACTGAGGAGGGAATGATGGACACCCGGCCGATGTCGATTGCGACTTCGCCCACCCGGCCGAATCTCGAATACGCCGTAAGGCTGTCGGACTCTTTCTACAAGAAGGCATTTGCCTCCCTCAAACCTGGAGACAACGTGACGGTGCAGGGGCCATACGGAGATTTCATCCTGGATCAAAAACGCCCAGCTGTACTCGTCGCAGGAGGAATCGGAATTACTCCCCTGAAAGGAATGGCAGAGTATGCGGCAGACAGAAAGTTACAGATCCCAATGCGTTTGCTGTACAGCAACCGGGCTCCAGACGAAATCGCCTACAGACCTGAGCTGGAGGAACTCGCGCAGCACAATCCAAAATTCACTGTGTTTCACACCCTAACAGGCGAGAACGTTTCAAGGGATTGGGAGGGATTACGGGGAAGAATCGACAGAGAATATCTTCTCAAAGCAAGCGAGGGACTCGAAAGACCCAACTACTATCTTTGCGGCACCCCCGGAATGGTCTCAGCTTGCTTTGACCTACTTCATCGTATGAATGTGTCAGAGGAAGACGTGAACTATGAGGTCTTTCGTGGCTATTGAAGCTAGATCTGATATTGCTGGCTCAGAAAATTCGTGATGAGCTAGGGACGACCTGGTCTCTCGTGATTTCTTGAATTTCTCGTGTCTTGATTCGGAGATAGGCGATTTTTCACTTTAGACAACCGGGTTTCTTGGCTACACTTCACTTCAGATTGATGCAAAAAACACGTCTTCTGTAAATACTGGTGGTTCTCATTAGCGAGTCCATTAAGGTCGAATAAAATTTGTCCGTTCCCTCTGTATCCGCCAGAAGTCTCAGTATCTCCTACCGCAAATTTGGTGCGATTCTGCTCGGAATTGGTCTCCTGTGCGCTCTCTTTGGCTACTCACTTGCGAGCATCTTAGTCCAGCCTCAGAACACGGCATCCCTAAGCAACAATGCGTGGACACCGGCAGCTCCTATGAATGTGGCTAGATCTTTCTCCGCTTTTGCGACGCTTCCTAATGGCAGTCTGCTCGTCGCCGGAGCGTTCGCCGGTGCTGTTGCCAACTCCTCACTTTCATCGGCCGAACTCTACAACCCGAATACCAACAAGTGGACAATGATAGCTCCCATGCACGTGGGACGGGCTGGAGCGCTGGCCGTTACTCTCAATAACGGAAAGGTTCTCGTTACAGGCGGGCTTGGAAACCGGGGAGTTCTTACAAGCTGTGAACTCTACGATCCCGTTACAAACACTTGGACGATGACCGGCAACATGAGTCAGCCCCGGTTCGACCAACAAATCGTACTACTCAATGATGGAAGAGTCTTCGTTGCAGGGGGAGATTTTGGAGGGACTGAGAACAATGTTACAGAGACATATAATCCATCAAGCGGAGTCTGGACGACGGATGCTCCTCAGTCTCTAGCGAGGGCTGACATGATTGCGGTGAAGCTTCCCAACGGCAACGTGCTAGTAGCCGGCGGCCACACGTCTAAGGTAGAGACTCTGCTTTCTGAAATCTACAATCCAACCGCCAATAATTGGACCCAGACGGGATCGTTGAACACGCCACACGGTGACGCTGGCGGCGTACTATTGCAGAACAATAACGTGCTCATTGCCGGAGGCTACACAACCTACAACGACGCAGACAATACGATACAGTATCTGTACACGTCGGAAACATTCAACACTACAAGCGGCTCCTGGAAGATGACAGGAGACATGAACCTTCCCAGAGGAGAAATCGGTCTGAACATAGTTCTTCTCAACAGTGGCCAAGTACTGGTTCCAGGAGGGAACTACCAGCCAGAAAAGGGGCAGTCTTCTTCAGAACTCTACAACCCCGCGTCGGGGACCTGGTCTCTAGCCGGGAACATGTCTGTGCCCCACGGTGAAGGAGCCATGTCAGTTCTGCTCAGCACCGGGAAAGCACTAGCATTCGGAGGCCTACTACCTCACACCTGCACTTACTGCGGCAGCGGCGTAACCGGACAAGATCTCGCAACGACCGTCGCCGACCTCTATACTCCGACCTCTACAACAGGAACCTCGTCCACCGGATCAGGTGCCTCGGGGGTCCAAGTCATAATGCCGGCTGGAGTAGGCGGCAATCAATCATTGAACTTCCAACCTGCTCACATCAGAGTAGTAATCGGATTGAACAATACGGTCTCCTGGATTAACGATGACACCGCCCCTCACACAGTTACTTCAACGACGGTGCCCTCTGGGGCAGCGAGCTTTGACTCAGGAAACATGAACGCCGGGGCCAAATTCAGTCACACGTTCACCGTGGCAGGGACCTACACGTACTACTGCCAGTACCACTCTTGGATGCAAGGAACCGTGATCGTCGAGGCATCGTAGACAGCGGCCGAGTCCTAGAGCTGCCGAAGCTGACTAGAACCCTAAGCCAGTGTTTTCGCCCGGCCGTCACTTCTTCTCAAGCCCAAGTACCCCACCTGAGTCCGGAACATATTCGGCAATGATAAGTCCGCACTCTTTGGGGGAGAAACGCCCTGGCGAGACCGACGCGATTTACGTTGGCTGTACGCCTTCGACGATGAGGACGCGGTAGTCAGCAGCCTTGAAGCGATGCTCCCTTGCTTCGCGATAGGCCGGACTGTCATAGTAAGCCTCGGCGTCCTCAATAGTCGGAAATTCTAGAATCACAACTCCCTGAACCTCTGGGCCCTCTAACACTTCATGCTTGCCATAGAGGGCGCGTGCTCTAATCGGATGACCTTCCATCGCGATACGATTTTTTTGCTTGTAGATTTCGTACTCCTTCTCGTCGCGCATCCTCTCTCGCGTGAACACCATGTATGCAGGCATACTTTTTTCTTCAATTGCGCCTTAACATGAAGCCAATCTTTGCATGCGACCATCTAGTCGCTATGCGCTACACACGCGGGATGCGATGCGGGGAGCTACACGAAGCTGTACGAAGCGGTTTCGTCATGCAGCCGGAGAACCAAGATGCCAGCGCAGTTTCTTCTGCGCAAAGTCCCCATAGTAGTCTCTCTCGTCCGACCTAAGACAAGTCGAGCCTACAAAGTCTGGTTGTGGGACGATGCAGTTGAGCACCTAGCCCTTCTCTTAGAAGAACGGGAGACACATCTCGGACGACCTATGACTGAGAAAGATGCACTATTCGTCAGCTTCCGATCGGAGAAGGGACAGGGAAACGTAGCGGTTCCAATGACAGCCCACCGAGTCCAACACTTCGTGCGAACCCTTGCAGACAGCTTGGGCTTGGAACCTAAGGTGAAGGGGAAGATCATCTATCGAATACGATCCCACGAGCTAGGTAGAGACTTCTTCAGAACATTGTGCGAGAACGCCGAAGTCTCGAACACCATAGCCGAATATCTGCTCGGACACAAGGTAGACCCCTTAGAATACAACAAGTTCCAACGAACCGAAGAGGGACGCGCTAGGATCGAGAAAGCCCTACAGAAAGTCAGACCCATTGTTAACGTGATGACTGGAAAAGGTATGGAGACAGAAACCAGAGGGGAGAACTACTTCGACCAAGCCGCTCCCATCCTGTCTACCTTTCACGGCAGATCCATAGACGACATCAAGCAGGCAATCGCCAATGAAGTGTTCAAGACCTTTCCGCAACTCTAAATCGAGAAGTTCCGCGAGATACAGAAATCAGCAAAGACAGATGTCAAAGATTGGAAAATGGCAGACGAAGCCACGACATGGGACTATCCCATATTCCAGACATTCAGCGAGAAGGAACTATTCCCAGCAGTTGCGAACGTCTCTAAGAGATTGAACGTCCCACCCGCTCCCAAGACTGAGCAGAAGATAATCCTAGAGGACAAGCTACAGCAATTTCTCGACAAGGGATGGCTCTACGTGGCTCCGGTGAATCACAACCGCTGCATCGTTCAACGGGGAGCTAACTAGCTCTCCGTCCTTCTTTCTTCTACTCGCTTGCAGTAGTTCGGTCAGACAGGCTTCGAAGCACCCTGTAACTTAAGGCCGCGATTATTGCGGGTAATGCCGCCAACAGACCGTAAAGTGGACCAGCCACGAGAAACGCGAATACTGCGACGGCTGACGTCAGAGCCAACACTACCTTCGATGCATTCAATTCCAGTCCGACGTTGGAAGCTCGTTGAAGAAGGGTCGCTGTTGCATCATCCATTAGCTTGGGGCCCCGGAGATTGATCCCTCCAGACTTTGACATAGCTCGATGAGATGGACGGATATGCGAAGCTTCCGGTGTAATTTTCAGGAATGCCGCTTGGGTATGATGAGAATCTGATTTCGATTCGAAAATGAATTGTCTTGCACTTTCCGCGTAAGTCGAGTCGTTGGGGTCGAATTCCTGATATGGACTGTCCATTTGCTGACGAAGGGCAAGCTTTCTGATAGACACTGCCTACCACCATTCCCCTAATGCTAACACGCTCTCGGTGCTCATAACCGTATCCCCCAATTTCTGACTTAAACGTACTGTTTCCTTATCGAGCTTCTCAGCAATCTCATTAATGCTCTTTCGAAAGCGTTCTAGTTCGTTGGCGTTCATCTCGACTATCATCTCGTGTTCCTTTTCCTCTCCTTCCTTGTAAGCAACGAAGTTTAGAGTTACCAAAGGCAATATGGCAATCGTCTTGTCCTTCGGAGTAACCGGTCTAAAGTCGAAATTAAATCCGAGTGCGTGAAAGTGGGGTACAACCCTGTACTCTCCGACATAGCGGAGTATCCCGCGTCTCTTCATGATTCCGTGCAAGGTTGGGGACATTTTTTGTAGTGCCATGCATAACTGCTGGCCCTTCTCGCGGTTCAGACCAAGAAGTTCGACATAGTTGGTAATCTCCTCGGCTGTAATTGCCTCTATCGAAAAATTGTAAATGATCCATACGAAGGCCCGTCCTGAGGCTCTCGCTTCCTTTGGAGCAAGTCCGAGAATTTCACTTAACTCCTTCGGCGAAGGCCACTCGTCTCGATTTTTTTCCAAATGGGAAATCAGGTCGGAGAATCTATTCCCTTCAACACTCAGTAGGATTTTCAGATCTTCCGGAAACTGGTCGGGGACACTCTCCGTACCAAGTTCCGTCAGGGGAAACCGCTTTGCTGGCAAAATTGCTCCCTTAGGGATGGTTTCCTCAGGGACTTCTCTTATTTAGTCTAACTATATTCTCAAACAGGCGTTCGGATGCCATCACGAGGCATAATCGCCAATATAATGGCGGCCGTTCTCATCATAGCAGGTTTGTATCTGATCTTCGTCGGACCAAACCAGTATACTCCAACCAACATCCAAGTTCAAGGCTTTCAGTTTAGTTCCCCCAACTTGGGAGAATCCTTGGTAATTCTGGGGGTACTCTTGTTCATAGCGGCCGGGAGTATCGGCACCAAGACCTCTTTCACTCCGCAACGTCTTAAGTCTCTCTTTCTCCGGGGAGCTATTCTACTTCTAGCGGCAGTCGATGTGGGTAGTGTCTTAGTGGTTAGAACAGAGAACGTTGCAATCGTCATTATCGTGTCCGTCGTTTTGGTTCTGGTTCTGCTTGGAGGGTTCATTGTTCCGAGATTCTTGAAGATAGATTCCGCAATTCATCGTAGCAAATCGCACGGATAGGAACAAGACGTTGCCGAAGAAATCGCCGTGGAGTCGGAAGCTAGAGCAGAAAGCTAGAGAATTTGCATCCGTCTGCGTATCGTCGTTATTCTCGGCCATTCTAGGACTTGTGTTTCCGACGTTCTTCGTTGTCTTTGAACTTCTAGCCTTCCTCATCCTGTTCGTCGGAACTCTCGCTGTCTTGGGGCTAACCGACTAATGGAACCCCTTCAAAGCGGACTAGTGTTTTCATGATCTGTTGAGAGCGGGGATCAACCCACAACAAGGCCTTCCCGTGACCGACCAAAACCGAAAGCTCCCCCTTTGTTAGTAGACAGCTAACATAGCGGTTCCTCTAAGGCCCTGCGCTCAGATCTTCGCAGAGTTCATCTTAGGAATCGGGTTCAGTGGAGCCTTCTTTTGGGGACTAAGATGTTTCACCACTCCGAATCTCCGCTCTCTTGTCCTTCCAAATCTTAAGTCCCCAACGGTGGTAGCTCCCCTGAGTTACCCGTTTCCCATTCCGCTCTAAAGCTCGAAGTACCGAAGTCCAAGAATCCCATAGTGGTACAATGCGAAACCTGTCAGCTAGTGTTCTCCGAGCCTATGTATTTGGAACACATCACTCAGACGAAGCACGGTAAGAAGGTCGAAGTAAACCGCATAGCCCCGATGGATAAGACACACAAACTCATCGTTGTCCGTCTCAAGCCCGGCGAGAGTCTCCCATCTGAGCTAGAACACGAACGGCCGATCAGCGTCCAAGTAGAGGGGAATGAGCTAGTCTACCATTACTACCGGATGGGGTTGAAGCGGATCAAATGATCGACTCCCTATTCTCTATTCAGCCCCAATCGCTAGGGCTTGTTACCCATGCTAGCTAGCCGAAAGCGTCTATTCTTATTGGAGAGACCCGGTCAGCCTGAAGCAGGGACTTAGAAGTTGACAAGCCTGATTTCCTACGAAGTCCGAACCCAATCCCCCTCTGTTTCTTCGGGAAATCTAGATAAGGCTGTTAGCCTCGCGGGTACATGCTCCGGTGGTGTAGCCCGGTTTAGCATAATGGTGTTCTGAGAGCAAAAGACCGTAGCTCATCCCAGCAGAGAGAAATCTAGGAGAAACCGATCAGGCTAGTTCTTGCAGGGATATGGGTTCGATTTTTCTATAGACTTGGGGGGGTTCCAGATGTTTATCAGCGACAGTTAGGAGATCCCGAGCAACTGATATTCCGAACAATCTCTCGTTCTCTTCCAAATGCGGCAGAACCAGGTCCCAGTCTTTCCGAGTGAAATCTGCCAATCGTCCACCGTTGAGCTGGTCCCTCGACACTTTCCTGTAAGGATCTCGGATGAATATCGCTCCACCGGAGGCCAATGAGAACAAGTTGCCTCCTGGATACGGATATTCATGTTCAATGAACTTCCCGTCAAACGATGGCTTCAACCCATTGACAACTACGAACCCTCCGCCATTGTGCGGATCACCTGCCATGAAAGATTCTGCCAGATAGTCTAGACACGTCCCGTTGATCACAACTCTAGGCCTACCTACCGCGTTGATGAGTGGTCGTCCCGCTGCGTTACCCAGCACGTACACCTCACCCCCTTTCGCCGCGTACATGAACGCCTGACCCACATCGCCATGAACCACGAGCTTACCGTACTTGAGAATCTGAGCAGCTTGATCTTGACCAGCACCATGGACCGTTATCTCACATCCGTCAATTCCCGAAGCGACATAATCACCTACATCGCCGTAACAGTCAATCTTCAATCCATTCGTTCGCGGACCCAGCCCGCTTCCGATGAACCTATGGCCTCGCAAGTTGTACAACAAGATGTTCTTCCAGCCCTGGTCGTGCGCGTCGACCACAAACCTGGCAGCGCTCTCGTCTCCCTCGACAGGAAATTCCAGAGCATCAACCACCAGCACCTGTGAGTCCAGTCCTGGATGGGCGAGTTTGGACCTGTTCTTCCACTCCAGCCGAGTGTAGAGGTCATAGTTTGACGATGGGACAGAGGAGAAGATCTCATTCAAAGCCTCGTGATGCAACTGCAACAGTGAGCTGCGCTTCTTGTAGCCAGTATCGTAGATTCTGTCGAATAACAGTGAGACGGTTTGTATTGCGAGCCTTCTCGACTCTTGTCCTTTCAACGCGAGTTTCTTCAACTCCTCAAGAATCTCTCCTGCATACTGGAACCCAGCGTCCCTCAGAGCGGGACGAACATTCTCGTAGAATCCTAGCGGGTCCTGAGCCTTTGGACCATTCCTTGGTAGTTGCAGTGCAACGCTGACGTTTAGAGCGAGATCCGCTCGGGGTCCGTGTAGCCATTCCTGTTCTGGAATAGTAATTTCGCGTCCAAATTTGTCAGCACATTCCAGTTCCTTTCCATCCTCTCCATCTTTTACACTGAAGAGGAATGCTCCCCCATCTGTGTGGCTCCCGCCACGGGCGTTCCAGTAGGAGTCAGCAAACCTGCTCGGAATCCTACCATCCTCTTGTAATCGTCCCAGGACAGCATTGATTGCTTGTCTTTCAGACGCGATGATTCCAATCTTGAGCGGACCCTCTTGCAATGCGAAGACTTGCGGTCGGAGCATCGACGTGTCGGTAATCCCTAGCAACTGCCAGGCATTCTTCTCTACATCATTTCTAGCGACGATGAAGAACCATGGACCATCCGGGGATCCGTGGATGTGGGAAGTCTGAATCAGTCGATAGATCTTTTTCTTCTCCTCCGGAAGCATCTCGAAGTCCCGCTCGGTAGTCGGCGCCAGCGCCTCGATCAAATACTCCAGGGGATATTTGTAGACGCGGCTGATCAGATCGAACAGTAGGACAGACACTTCAGTGTCCGTCAAGAACAATGGATGGATGTTCCGCTGCGCCAGATACTCCACGATCGAATGATAATTCGCGAAATCACCATTGTGGACGAGCGCCTCGTGCAGTCCGACAAACGGGTGGGCACCGCCCGGATGCCAGACACGGCCCTTCGTCGGATAGCGGTGGTGGCCAATCCAGACGTGAGCCTTGAAATCTTCCAGCCGGTAGTACTTTACAACATCATCTCCATATCCGACCAGTTTGAGAACGATCAGGTTCTTGCCGTGGGATACAACGAATGCTTTCTTCTCGCCGAGAGACGTGTAGTATTGGAGGTTGAGCCGGTAGCTGTTCTGGTAGACGAACTCGTCCTCCAACTCGTTCCTTTTCAGAGTGCTAAGATTGTTCTTCTGCGCGAAATCATCTAGAACCTCCGGCTTGACCCTCACAAAATATCTGTAAACTTCTGGAGGCTCTACTTCGAGACCCGGAATCGACCGATAATCATCAACCGCCTCAACCCTCGACTCGTAGTCGACGTGGAAGAACGGGCGGATATGCTCGTCTTCCACCTGTTTCCTAGCAGACTTGTCGAGGTAGGCGACCTGGAGGATGTAGTCTTCACCCAGAATCCTCTCTGATACTCCTAGCTGTTCGGGGACGAGTCCGAGAGCAGCAATGCCGCCGCCTTTGCCGTTCCCCCTGTTCCGCATCTGCATAAGCGATTGTAGGAGATATTTTCCCTCCAACGCGACGTTGGACGCGAGCCCAACGACACCGCATCCTCCCTCAGCCTCCTGTTTGACGAATGGAGAGTCCGGGACAGGCAAGGTTCTACGAGAGTCGATAATCGCTTGGCCCGTCATCGCAATCTCACTTGTATCGTACCAGTAGGTCTTTCCTGCCTCGA
>Ga0209236_1000515_pt1 | contig 22547 bp, 20 predicted proteins | sample GraSoi013_1_40cm_FD_185819 | JGI IMG/M metagenome (GOLD analysis project Ga0209236, IMG submission 185819) | Grasslands soil microbial communities from the Angelo Coastal Reserve, California, USA - Sample 09_27_2013_1_40cm (SPAdes) (version 2) | ecosystem: Environmental > Terrestrial > Soil >... | reverse complement strand
GACTGTGAGTATCGGTTATGATGACGCCAACTTCCTTACCCGTAAGCCGCCTTATTCTGCTTCTGATCCTCCTCGCGGAAGCGTCTGGGTTTGTGGGAAGTAGCGCGTAATTCTGGTCCCCTTTCACATTCGACTTGTCAACGCCAGCGTTGAGACAGGTCCAGCCGTGTTTTGTTGTTACTATCAAGGCCATTTTGTCAGCTCTAACAACCCTCTTGGAGTCATTGATGACTATCTGAACGAACCCGGGTTTTCGTCCCGTCTTTCGAGCAAGGACCAACGCCTTCTTCGACGGGCGAACAGAGCCAAGGTTAACGAGCCTGCCTTCAGCCTTCGAAACGGCCTTCTGACCCACAACAAGTACGTCTTTTCCTCGGATTCCCCATCCAACTTTGTGGGCGCTTTCAACTATCAACCGGGGGAGGTCATCGCCTGGTTTGAGCAGCGGGAGTCCACTTAGGGGAAGTATCTGCACGGCTGCGGGCATACGAGTCGGCTTCTTGTATGAGGTATACAAACTCGATTTTAGGAGAGAATTACGTCTCTTGCCGTGGCGCGATGAAAGCATGTTTATATTCTGAAGTGTCCACTTGCCTCATGTCAGGTTGACTGGCCGGAGAACGTCCGGCGGCCGTGAGTAACGACTGCTGCTTTCTCCCGTAGCAACCGAACGAACGGAAGAAACGATGAACGGAGGTGGAAGATGCTATGGGTTATGAACGTAGAGGCTATGGCGGTGGTGGCGGTGCGAACAGATTCGGACCGAAACCGGTCGAAGAAGGCAAAGAATACGATGTCGACATCAAGGAGATCAGTCGCCGCGGTGAAGGAATCGCGCGCGTTGAAGGTCTTGTTGTCTTCGTACCGAACACCAAACCCGGAGATCACATCAAGATAAAGATCACACGGGTTTCGAACCGCTTCGCTTCAGGCGAAGTCATCCAATAAGGATGCCCAATAAGAGGTAGGGAGAAACCGTGTTTCTCCCAAATCCCCTATTTCTCATTTCTACGAAAGCCTAAAGGCACTATTGCCCATTAGGGGAACGAGTTTCCTATGACAGACGGGAAGCCGGGCCGCACACGTTGGACCGAAATCCGATCCTTCATCGAAAGACGACCCTGGTCTTTCTTATCTTGGTCAGCTGGCCTGACAGCGCTTGCTTTCATCGTATTCTACGGGCTACAGGCAACAACGAACCCCCAGGTAGGAATACAGTTCGTACAGTCAGAATGGCCTGATCCCTCGATCTTTCCTTACTTCTATGCGAAACCGATAACCTGGTTCGCTTACTTCAGCTTCGTCTACTGGGCTGCGGGCCTCGAATCGAACAAGGATCATTTTCTCAAGCTTTCCCCGAGAGCCCGAAACATGCTGTTCCTCGGCGCCGCCCTCGTGGCTTTCGCCTCGTTCTACGAGATTTTCTACAACTTCATGGTCTGGTTGGCTCTCGAAGTTCTAACGAATAATTGCTTACCATTCCCGTGCAACCCTGATAAAGTGGCAAGCATTTTCGACCTCAAAAGTCCTCTCAATCTGGTTTTCGCGACAAAGATTGTGACAACGGCATTCGGGTTGTCTATGTACTCGCTGTGGTTCCTTCACCGGGTGGACGTGGAGACGGAAAGGCGAAATCAGTCAAGGATGCCTCTCGATGGGGACTTGAAGGCGCCTTTGGCTAGTCTGTCAAGGAAACCTATAGAAATCGAGGCTGGTCTCGCTGCCTAGCAACCGATAGACCCAACTATAGACAAAACCTGAATCACTAAGGAAAATAGAACTTTGGAAACCTATGATGTAGCCGTGATCGGTGCTGGTCCCGCGGGAGTGATGGCCGCTTGGAAAGCTGCAGAATCACACGCGAGGACTGTACTGCTGGAGAGAGAAGGCTCTCCCGGAAAGAAGGTTTGTGCCGAGGGAGTACTGTCAGACGTTCTCACTGACGCGGAGGTTAAGCCGTCACCCGAGTTTGTTGCCAATGAAATCTCCGGAGCCTTCCTCTACTCCCCAGATGAAGCGAAGAGAGTGAATGTTGGCGGCGAAGGCTACATCCTTGACAAGCCAGCATTTCTCCGAGTCCTCGCCGACCGGGCTGAAAAGGCAGGCGCAGTAGCGAGATACTTGACTTCAGTCGAGGATATCGAGCGACAAGATGGCTCCGTTGAGCTCCGGGGCAAGACGAACGGAGAGCCCAGCTCGGTAAGAGCGAGAATTGTCATAGGATGCGACGGAACGGGTTCTATACTCGCTAGGCGGTTCTTTCCGCGGAAAAACTACCAATCGATTACAGCTTTACAATACTCGATGACCAATTGCGAAGTCGAGGATGAGTCAAAACTCGAAATCTACGTCGGACACGAAAAAGCACCCGCCGGCTATATCTGGGTGTTTCCTAAAGGAAAAGGCGATGCGAATGTGGGTATCGGCGTGAAAGGTGCTGGCGCAAAAGCGCTTCTCGACAAGTTCATCGAGAAACACCCACGAGCATTCGATGCCGCAAGAATCGAACGGACACTCGCTGCCCCAGTGCCAGTAGGTGGAGAAGTAGAGAGTTATGTTGCCGACAACATGATGCTTTGCGGCGACGCTGCAGGGCAAGTCATACCGCTTACCGGAGCTGGGATTCACACCGGTCTAGTAGCTGGAAGGATCGCAGGCGAAGAAGCAGCCATCTCAGCTCTCAATGGGAACACGTCAGCAGAGAACCTGCAACGCTACCGAGATAGATTTGACAAGCTGTGGGGGCAACGCATCTCCAACAGTCTGAGAGCCCTAGACTCCTTCGAAAGATTCTCCGATCATGAACTCAACATCATAACAGGTCTCTTAGAAGGGCAGGATCTGGTCGAGATGGCAAACGGGTTCAGTCCTACGAAAGCAGTAGCACTGATGGCCCGACACCCGCTCCTCGCGATGAAGGTCGCCTATCAACTATTGACCGGATAGAATGTGGGACAAATGGGACCTGTAGAATCTTCCTTGCTTGCAGCGATCGAAGAGCAAAGTTGCATTCACCTATCCCTCATCGACCCCGAGAAATTTACCGGACGCTTATCGAAGCAATTGGAAGACCTCCAGACCTGGGGAACCGCAGCGATAATGGTGGGAGGCTCCACGGTCAGATCAGTTGAGCAACTCGACGCAACTGTGAAGAAAATCAAGGAGCTGACCAGCCTCCCCGTCATTCTCTTTCCAAACGGTCCCGCAGGAGTGAGTCGTTTTGCCGACGCGATATTCTTCATGTCTCTGCTCAACTCTTCCACTCCTCGATTTCTGATCCGTGCCCAAGCGAAAGGTGCTCCGTCGGTCAACCGGTTCAAGCTCGAACCGATTCCCCTGGGATACTTGGTGGTAGGAGACTCGAAGACCGCCGTAAGCTCTGTCGGAAGAGCGAGCAGAATCCCGTATTCTAGGCCGGAATTGGCTGCCGCGTACGCCCTTGCCGCCCAATATCTGGGGATGCGATTTGTCTACCTTGAAGCGGGAAGTGGAGCGGAACATCCGGTAGAAACGAGAATGGTCCACAAGGTCTCATCTGACCTGGACATTCCTGTAATTGTCGGAGGCGGTATTCGGACGCCGGACCAGGCGCGAGCATTGGCAAAGGCGGGCGCTTCGGCCATTGTGACGGGAACCCTGCTTGAGCAACAGGGACCCGGTCCAGTGAAGAGTATCGTATCCGCGATGAGACGCGCCTAGTGGATAAGTCGTGAAGCAAGAGGCTGCTGGAGGAGTAGGTGGTACCCTTGGAGCATTCAACTTCATCCGCAGAGTAGGGTTCCCATCGACTCCTGAGGTCCTCTCCGTTTTCGTGACTCTCACATTGCTCGCATCGATTCTCGCCCTTCCTCTTGCCGGAGTCGGCCTTCAAGCCGCGATATTCTTCCCATTGATTGCGGTTGTGATTCCCTCCATGGTCGGCGAGGCGCTAAATTCGACAATGTTCCTTCACGGAGACAATGTTCTGAATTTTCGAAGGCTGATCGGACTAGAGATCCTATCGTGGTTCTTACTCGTAGTGGCGTTACCAATTGGGGCGATCACGGGAATCGTGGTTTCGAATTCGACGCTTTGGGCTGATGGGTTCTTTACAGTACTGGCCTTGTCTTTGCCCATTCGGTTTCTCACTATTGCCTCCATTTCATCGGTGTCGTTTTGGAAGAAATTCGTGGCCTCCGCATTGCCGCCGATTCTCTCGATTCGATCCTTTTCGATCGTCGGTCCAAGTATTGGTTTGACAAATGTTGACAGTGGTCTAATCATCCACGGAACAGCCGCAGTCTTGGTAGGAATCGTTCTCTCGGCTGCTGGCGTGTCAAGGATCGTACGGAACGTAGAACATTCGGGCACAGAAGAAGTTAGGGATTCCCCAATGACCCTCTTCAGAGTATTCCTCCAACACTGGCTCAAGTCTGACCCAGAGCCTTTGGAAAAGCGACTTGGCGCGTTGGGGACGCAAGGAACGATCGAGGGCTCGATTCTCGGCTTCTCAGGCACGAAGGGAGCAGTTGGTTGCGTCGTTGTGTCGAACTTCCATCCGGGACCCTATCGTGACCTTGGAAGCGCAGGGCTCCCGTCCAGGTTGAAGTGGTCTATAGAAGGATCGAAAGGAGGGATCGCCCAGGTACCACACGGGATCTCAAATCATCAATTGAACATCGTTTCCCAAACAGATGTGCAACGAGTCATAGACAGGGCCCTAGAGGAATACCCTACTGCGACTCCAATTCACGACTCCAGCGCTATGGTTAGGTCCAACGTAGATGAGGCTAAGGTGTCCGGCCAGATCTTTGGAAATGTCGCGTTTCTCACGTTGACCTTGTCCCCAACAGACATGGAGGACATGCCTTCCGTGGTCGCCCTTGACATCGAGCGAGAGGCGCAAGCACGGGGTCTCACGGCTATTGTTGCTGATGCTCACAATAGTCTGTCAAATCAAACCTCAATAACCTCTGAACAGGCACGAAAGCTCGTTGAGGCCTCAGTCAAAGTGCTGGACCAGCTGGCTCTCGCCCGAAAATCCCCCTTCAAATCAGGGTCCGCTGCAGACCCTCTAGAAGAATTCCGCCTTGAAGACGGGATTGGTCCCGGAGGGCTCTCTTCGCTCGTAGTACGAAACGGGAACCAGATTGTCGCCTACTTGACTATTGACGGGAATAACATGCATACAGGTATTAGGGAGGCGATTCTGGAGGACCTTGAAACGATTGGAGTAGCTGACGGCGAGATAATGACAACGGACACGCATTTGGTGACGGGGCTGGTGAGGTCTGCTCTTGGATACTACCCGGTTGGCGCTCATGTGGACGTTGGATTGTTGAAGCAGAAAGTCAGGGAGACCGTTCAACGTGCAATATCATCGACAGAGGAATCTACTGGGGGTTTCTCGAAATTCTCGGTTGAAGTACGAGTCCTTGGTTCCGAGACATTCCAGACCATCACGAGTTTTGTGAGTCGAATTGCGAGACGAATAGGTCGTCAGTTCTTCAGGCTTGAGGCCCTGACTCTTGCTGTGACTCTGATTATCTTGTTCTTCCAGTGATCGCCATGGAAGTTGACGAGTCCCTACACTACATGCAGCTTCCGCGAGAGGTCATCGTGGGTAAGAGTGTTCTCGGCCGCGTCGGCGAGGTTTGCTCACGGCTCGGCTTCACTGGGACTGCGCTTGTGGTCTCGGGTCCCGTAACCTATCCTCTTGCGGGCGAGCCTGTTGCGAAATCGGTTACAAAGGCCGGGCTGAAGGTCGACCATGTTATCGTGAAGGAATCGAATGAACAAGTTGCAAACCATGTCGTAGAGACGATCAAGAAAGCCAAGGCCTCACTGGTCCTTGGGGTGGGTGGCGGCAAGGATATCGACCTGGCAAAACTCGCCTCTGCCAAGTCGAAGGTGCCGTTCATGAGCGTTCCCACGGCTGCAAGCCACGACGGCATCGCAAGTCCCTATGCTTCGATCAAAGGAGGTTCAAGGCCTTATTCGATTAGAGCGCAAGCGCCGGTGGCGATTCTTACGGATATTGATGTTATAGCCGATTCGCCCTACAACCTATTGGCCGCTGGCTGTGCTGACATCGTTGCCAAGTTCACAGCCGTTAAGGACTGGCAGCTCGCCCACAAACTGAAGAATGAATACTACGGTGATTATGCAGCCAACCTTGCTATGATGAGTGCTAAACTCGTCACCAAGAACGCCAAGGAGATTCTAAAACGAAATGTCGAAGGCGTCAAAACGGTAGTAGAGGCACTCATAAGCTGCGGCGTTGCAATGAGCATTGCCGGAAGCTCTCGACCCTGCAGTGGGTCGGAGCACCTGTTCAGTCATGCACTCGACCTTGTGGCCGGTGAAACAAGTCTTCATGGTGAGAGGACCGGTGTTGGCGCAATCTTGTGCGCCTACCTCCAGGGATCCAACTGGGAAGCAATTCGAACGTTCCTGAAAGAGATTGGAGCTCCATCAACTGCTAAGGAGCTTAACGTGTCCGCTGAACAATTAGTCAGAGCCTTGACGATGGCTCACAGTCTGCGTCCCGAACGATATACAATTCTCGGCGAGACCGGAGTGGCTGAGGCCGCCGCGGAGAAAGTCGCTCGGACTACTGGCGTTATTGGATAGGACATTGAAGGCCTCCACTCGAGCCTACGCGATTCAAGGGCTCGTGAAATACCACGGTCTCCGGAACGAGAGACTGCGGCTACCATTTCACGACAGCATATCCGTTTGCATGAAAGCGCTTCCCACGGTCACAACAGTGGCGCTCAACCGAGAGTTCGCCGATGATCGTATCAGGATAAACGGCAAGTCGCCATCACAAAAGGAACAAGATCGAGTGCTGGTGGTCGTCAACCATCTCCGACGCATGTCTCATCTCGTGTCCCTGAAAGCAAGAATCGAATCTAGAAACCCTGATGTCAAGGGCAAGGGACTGGGCTTCTCGGCCTCCGGGTTCGCCGCCTTAGGGCTTGCAACTGCGAGAGCGTTGGATCTCGATGTCAAGACGCCTGAGCTGTCCGAGATTGTTAGATTGGGCGCTGGGTCTGCTTCACGTAGCTTGGCCGGGGCCTTCTCCATTTGGTACGCGAAGAGAAACGGTCGGTCTTATGCCGAGGAGCTTGCGTCTGCCAGCTCAATCAAACTGAGAACGATAATTGCTCCGATAGAATCGGAGGTAAAAACGGATAGCGCTCACGCTGATGCTGTCAGGTCTCCATTCTTCAAGCCACGGCTAGTTTACCTTCGGAGTATTCTGCCACGGATGAAACGCGCGATTTCAAGGAAAGACGTTGAGTCCATCGGAAGGCTGGCCGAAGAAGATACTCTCAACCTACATGCAGTTACCATGACTGGCAAGGAGGGATTGATTCTTCTCAGTCCTCTCTCCATCGAGATAATCAGAGAAGTAAGGAGGCTCCGAACAGAAGAGGATCTTCCGGCATGGTTCTCTCTGGACACTGGTCCATCGGTTTTTGTCAACACTACTCGAGACGTTGCCCAGTCGGTTCGGAGGAGTCTTAGCAAGATTACTGACAACTTGTTGGTCTCGGATCCAGGTGGACCAGCCGAGATCATCGACAAGCACCTTTTCTAACCACTCAATCGGTTTGAGTCCGCGAGAACTAGATACTCGAATGTCATCACAGAAGGGATCCAGTGCTGGACCGGCGGATGCCAAGAGTCTGGCTCCTCTTCCAAACGCGGACAAGTACTCGCAGATCGTAACCCGGTTCGCACCGAATCCCGACTTCGTACTTCACATTGGATCTCTCCGTGCTGTCTTCCCCTCCCATGACTATGCGAGGATGTACAAGGGCAAATTCATTCTCCGGTTTGAAGATACGGATCCTCGACTGAAGAAGTCCGTTCTCGAGTATTATGGGCAGATCGAGAAGGACGTGAGGTGGCTTGGTTGCCAGTGGGACGAGGAGTACATCATGAGCGATAGAGTCCCGATCTACTATGAGTATGCTGAGAAGGCGCTTGGACAGAGCTTCGCGTTTGTCTGCACGTGTGAGCGTGACCAGTTCAAAGCGATAATCGAGTCAGGCCGTGCTTGTCCGCATAGGTCAAAGAGTCCGGCTGAGAATCTTGAGCAGTGGCACAAGATGCTCGGTGGACAGTTGAAGGAAGGAGAGGCCGTAGTTCGAGTGAAGACTGAGACGACTCATCCGAATCCAGCTGTGAGAGATTGGCCTGCTTTCCGAATTATTGATCCTGAGAAGTATCCTCATCCTCGGGTCGGGTCGAAGTATCGGGTGTGGCCGCTGTACAATTTCTCCGCTGCGGTAGACGATCATCTCATGGGCGTTACTCATATCATTCGGGGGAAGGAGCATTTGACCAACGCGGTCCGACAGACCTTTCTCTACAAGCATATGGGTTGGTCGTATCCCGATGCGATCGCGTATGGTCGGTTGAAGATGATAGGCTTCAAGCTCAGCAAGTCAGAGATGGTGAAAGAGCTAGAAGAAGGATTGGTCGATGGATTCGATGATCCAAGAATTCCGACCATAGCTTCTCTCAGGAGGAGGGGATACTCGCCGGAGGCATTACGAAAGATCGTTCATGAAATGGGTGCTCGTCCGGTGGACGCTACATTGAGCTGGGATAACATCAACGCCGCCAATCGGAAAGAAATTGACAAACTTGCTCATAGATACAATTTCATCCCTAATCCTGTTCCTATGGACGTGGACCACGTCTCACAAGCGTTCGAGGCGCATCTGCCTCTCCACCCAGAACTTCCATCGCTAGGAAACCGCACATTGAAAGTGGTACCTCGCGAGGGTACTGCGCGCATCTGGCTATCTGGAAGCGACCTCCAGGTGTTTGAGAAATCGAAGGTTGTGCGGCTTATGGAGCTGTTCAATGTAGAGATTCATTTAGCCAATCCAGATTTGGTCAAAGCAACTTTTCATAGTCAAGAGTACGCGAAGGCCCGGGAGCTTAAAGCACCTCTGATCCAGTGGGTCCCAGATGAACAACACATCTCATGTGACGTGGTTATGCCAGATGCGACAAGAACCAAAGGGTTTGGCGAGACGAACTTGCTTGGTGAGCAGGTTGGGAGTATTATTCAGATGGTTAGATTTGGCTTCGGAAGAATCGACTCCAAGGAAGAACCACTGACTGTCTACTTCGCTCACAAGTAGGCCCAAAGAAGTCACGAACCGTCGACTGTTGTCTACGGCTACAAAACGAAGCGTAGCTGAGGCATCCCAGTAACAATGCCTAAATCTGGAACCGAGCGCTTTCGAGGGGCGTGGAAGGGTCTATGAGTAATAGCGGAAGCGGAAGTAGTCTCTTCTCGACGAGGCTGCAGAGGATCATGGTTTTGTGGGCTGGTCATTTTCGGGGTTGTACCTTTAGCCTTGGGATTGCTATTGTACACTCAGGGTAATGGAGCTACGGCTCCTTTTCTGACAACGTACTATGTTATCGCAATTCTCGGTCTTGCGGGGATAATGTTCGAACGGCTAGTGAATGAGATCCGAAAGACTCCGAATCCAGCCCGCTAGGCTATCCGTCGTCCTTCGCGCATTTGTGAAAGTAGACGGTATCACATGTTCCGGACGGTCTATTCTGAATTGTGTCTCTTCGAGATCTGACAGGTCAATTCGGCGTCTTCACCGGGCAGCATCGTGCTAGCTCTGATGATCTCGTCGTGTCGCTTTTCTGGTTTTCTTGATGGCGAAGATTGCGGTGATACCCGCATCCCTAGAGGAGCTGTCTGCTTATTTGCCACGCCTTGCCGATCGTTTCGGGTCGTCCCTGATGGCCTCCATGAGAACCCCTGTTCCGCCGCGAGCGATTAGTTGATCCACCCGGCCGGAAAATCCTCTATTGTTCGTTCTGTCTTCTGTGCCAGACGGTTCTCGAGGATAGGAGGAATGCTATGCTCGGAATTGCTAGTGACAGTCCGGAAATTAGTTGAATATTCTTGGTCGCTGATTCGGAGTTGGGGAAGTAGAAGGATTTGACTTGAAAGGCACGGAAACCTGCCAGCGTGACGTTTCGGTTTCCTATTTCCGGCGCTACTTTCACGAGCAAGAGAGCATTTGTGGGCCGGAATCCTCCTATGATTTTCCCAGGTGACGGGTGAACCTGGTTCCAAGAAGTCTGGGAAATGATGCTTGCCGTGTCCCCAGATGTGGAGAGAGTGACTGAGAATCTCTCATGAATGTCCGGCTGGGAAGGATAAGCTAGTGGGACCCATTCGTACCATGACTCATCCCAGATAGCCTGTGCGGTCTCGTTTCCACCGATGGGCGTTGAGAGCCTCACAACCAACGGAAACGAGGTGAAGGCATCACGGAAATTAAGGTCGACCTCTACACCATAGATACCGTCTCCACGGTAGTAGAAGCTTGAGAAGCCAGACACATTGGAAGGTGGAAAGGTCCAAAGATCGGTGTCTACGTTCTGCTGAACATACATCTGCTTGTAATTGGTGCTTGGAAGCGCGAGAACACCGTTGACAAGAAAAGCGGCTCCTAAGATCAGGAGAATCAGAAATGAGAACTGTGCTACTTTGAGGCGCCTGGGTGTACCAATGATTGCCGGGGTCACCAGCTTAGGAGGCTCTTCGACTCGTGCCATTAGAGACGAGGCAGCCCTTCCCAGTTCTGAGAGGCGGTACTTTCCGTCTTCACCCTTCCTGATGAGCCCGCCGAGGCTTTCCAGGTGATAGCTGAAGTGGGCGCTGTCGACGTCTACCTGCTGGAGGACCTCGGTGAAGGTCTTCGGGCCAGTAGCTAGGATGCGGAGGACTTTTCTCCTCAAGGGATGTTTGAGGGAGGAGAACATTACGGAATACGTTTCTTCATCTGCGGCCAAAGGCAGTCGAGTTGTCTAATTGCGGTTCCTCGCAAATGAATCTTTTTCTGTGGGAATCTTTAGTAAAGAATCCTTTAGCTAAGGAAATAGCCCAATCGACCGTCGCACCCTGCAGTGACCAGCCAAGCGGACATAGGGAAGCGCTCCAAGGGAAAGGCGACCTGCGTAGCCATCAAAGACTCGATCAACAAGGAGCTTCCCGAGGACAATAGGAAACCGGACTGAGCAGAAATTCACGTCCGGGCCGTGGTAGCCCGAGGGAGTTCACCTTCCCGAATCCTGTTGATGTGCCTCTGGAGGCTCAAATCCCACCGGTCCCGCCATTGACTTAGTTCGCACACGGTCTCCGCTATCTTGTCATCCCTCGCCTCTGCCTCGAAGGCGCGAGGCCATGATGCCAAACATCTGACAGTCCATCGGTAGAATGCATCAACCTGATCGTTGACGAAAAACCAGGAAAACCCTCTTTACCTAATCGCTTCTCCGAAGTAAAATCATATATACTTCCACGCTTAGCGAAGTATAGAGACGTTTACTTGACCAGCGAAAAAGAGGACATAAGAGAAGAACTCAGAGAGGAGATCAGGTCGCTCAAGGATGAGATAAGGCACCAGGTATCTCAAGCCCTCGAGAGCTCGGGAACCGGTTCAATCAGAGTTGATCTCAACAAAGACGATGTGGCCCAATCTGAGCCCTCCTTTGTTGTCGTCAAGGACCTTGTCAGACAGATTCGCGAAAATGTGAAGTCAAGCCTAGCTACGCGAGGAGAGATAGCCGTAGACGAGCTTGTCGACAGCATGCCCGAGACCACGGCGGCCGACCTCCTGAAATCACTGGCGAACACTGACAGGCTCAAGATGGTCAAGATGCTGTATTCGACCAGGAAGACCTTCTCAGACTTCAAGACGGTCACCGGCCTTGAAGCGGCCTCTGTCAACAATCACTTGAAGAGCCTCCTGAACATGGGTCTAGTTTCCCACAGCGACGAGGGAGGCTACGAACTCACCAAGAGAGGGAGAATCCTCACCAGGACTTTGGCATTGATGAGCGAAGCACTCGGAGGAGAACAAATTGATTGAGATAGGACGCGATTCTAGACTGTCGCTGGCAACGCGGCGAGCCGCAGCCACATTGGGTGGTATGTCGGCCATTCTCGGCCTGGTCTGGCTCATCAGGGGACCACTCGGAATCCAACAGTATTCCGTTTCGGTACTCCTCGTTGGCTTCAGCTTGTTTTTCCTGGGTCGAGTCTTCCGCACAGAAACTAACTCGGGAGCGGGCCGAACCGTTGCAAGCTTCCTCTGGAACCTCGTAGCCGCGCTCGTAGGGATCATCTTGTCGATCTGGATCCTGGGCTGGGTGGCGTCCTTGCAGTCCGACGTCTTCCCAACCGTCATTTCAAGATGGGTCCCAGATCTCGTCATTGCAGCGATCACGGCTGGTCTGGGAGCATTCGCCGTGCAGAGGCTCGGTCTTACGAGGAGGTGGAGTGCGACTCCCTTCATCGTCGCCGAAGGCAAAGGGCCGACAATGGAAGGAACTAGGCTGACCGTGAAACAGGACACGGTGGGCATGCCGATCAGGCGCGAGGGACGAACCATCGGCTGCGTACTGTTGGGCGAGGTTTCATCCTCCTTCAAGACCCCAATGGGGATGGTGAGTGCGTCGCTTCTTGGTCCAGTCACGACAGTTGGAATCCCATTCCAAGGGAGAAAGGTAACGAACGACGAGGTCGTGAAAATGACCGGGAAGTCGGCGAACCAACTATCTGCAGAGACAGCTTCGCGAGCAGACGATCTGGATGTTGGGCGGATAAGGCTGCGCGATGGCTGCATGGGGGACCGATGGAAGATCGGTCCACTTATCTTCGACTGGGACGGAGACGGGGAGCATCATCCAAAGGAAAGATGGTTGGCGAAAGGAACCGGCAGCAACACCTATGTCACGACAAACGGACATCGTGCAACGGCAAAATGGAACGGAAGCTCTCTCTCCCATGGGGACGGCTCGATGGAGCTCGCCGTAGGTTCCGATAGTTTCTCCTACTCTCCCACTGAGGTGAGGACGGCGTCCCCACTTCACTCGCTTCAGGTCACCCAGGACAAGATCACACTTGACATTCGAAAGTTCACCTTGAAGGTCTCAGGGGACACCGTCGTCCTCAGAACCGAGGACAAGACCAGCAGAACAGAATCGAAAGCATTGGCGAATGACTTGCGATCTCTACTGACTGAGACAGCGAAGAAACAGGTGAGCGATGTTATGGAAGGGTCCCCGATCGACATTGGCGAGATGCTAAACACGACAGAGGAGGTTCTTGCGAAATATGATTGAGGAAGCTGCGATGATAGCCGAGCCAAAACAGGTTGAGACGGGACTCATGAAAGCGATAGTCCGCGAACGATTCGGATCACCGGACGTCCTTCAGTTGAAGGAGATAGAGAAACCTGTCCCTAACGATGTTCGTGGAGTACTGGTAAGGATCTATGCATCATCCGTAAACCCGGCAGACAGGTATGACGTGAATGGGATGTCGATCCTTTTGCGACTCGTCCTGCCCCTGTTTCGAATGGGAGTGGGAGTGCGCCGGCCCAAGGAAAGACAGGTCGGCACGGACATCGCCGGCAGAGTCGAAGCAGTTAGCAATAATGTGACGCAGTTCAAACCCGGAGACGAAGTGTACGGCGCCTGCATCGGTGGTTACGCGGAGTATGGAACTGCTAAGGAAAGCAGATTGGCGTTGAAACCAGGGAATCGTTCTTTTGAGGAATCCGCTGCCGTCCCAATCGCAGGGTTCACCGCGTTACAGGCCCTCCGTAACCATGGGCAAATCAAACCCGGACAGAAGGTATTGGTCAACGGTGCGGGTGGCGGGGTTGGAACATTCGCGGTGCAGATTGCCAAGTCTTTTGGAACTGAAGTCACGGCGGTGACAAACACTGGGAATCTTGACTTGGTCCGGTCCATCGGCGCAGACCATGTCATCGACTATACCAAAGAAGATTTCACCAAAAACGGCCAACGTTACGATCTGATTTGTGACATTGCCTCGAATCATTCAGTATCTGACTACAAGCGCATAATGAATCCCAACGGGACCTTCGTCCTTGTCGGTTTCAAGGACAAGATCATCATGCGACTGCTCTATTTTGCAATCCGGAAACGATTTGCGTCAAGGGGAGACAAGAAATTCGTGTTCTTCATCGCAAAATCAAACCAGGAAGACCTGGTTACATTGAAGGAGCTTATGGAAGCAGGAAAGATTGTGCCTGTGATCGATAGACGCTACACGTTGAGCGAAACAGCCCAAGCCATCAAGCACCTTGAAGAAGGAAACGTCCGAGGAAAAGTGATTATCACCATGAATGATAACGGTTCAAATATCCCTTCTAGCAAGGAGTGGTCGCGATGATTCTCGTCGTGGGCGGCCTCAACGGCTTCATAGGATCGAACACAACAGAGGCCCTGGTTGAGCAGGGCCAAGACTGCGTGGTTACCAGGCACGAGAACACCGAGGTCCCCCGCTTCCTTCAGAAGCATATCGATCATCGCCACGTGTTCATCGAACCAGCCGACTCGACCTCAATCGCAGACCTACGAAAGATTGGCGAAAAACACAAGATCGATGGTATCGTCAACGTTGCAGGAGGCTTCGCCTCGGGGGACGGCCCGGTACGCGGTCTCAAGGGGTACTTCGACATGCTCGACGCCACCTTCCGAGTGGCACAAGAATGGAAGGTCAAACGGGTGACGTTTTCTAGTACAGGCGGAATGTACCTCGGACTTCAGGGATCAGTAAACGAGGAGGCTCCCATTTCTCTCCCAAGCATGTTCCCCATTCTAGCGTATCAGAAGATTGTCGAGGTGGCCGCAGACCAGTTCGCAAAGAAGACCAACATCAGCACCATCTGCGCTCGACTAATGGGAATGTACGGCCCATTTGATGGCAATCAGCTCGGCCTCGAGGCACGACTAGTTCATGCGGCCGTAAGCGGGAAACCGGTGAACCTTGAGAACGTGTTTTTCGGTAACGCTGAAGATACGGGAGATTTGTGCTACATCAAAGACTTGGCACGCGCCATCGCATTAGTTCATACCGCTGAGAAGCTGCGGTATGACGTTTACAACATAGGCTCAGGCAAGCTCACCTCGAACAAGGAAGTGGTGGAAGCGGTCAAGAGAGTGGTCCCGAATTTCAAAGTAGAGCTTCCTCCAGGACACTTTCCATTTCCACCCCTACCTCTCATGGAGACCAAACGGTTGCAGGATGACACTGGCTTCGTGCCAAAGTTCGACACTCACTCGGCCATTCGACACTATGTCGACTGGCTCAAAGCAGGGAACCCCAAGTAGCGTCCTCATTTCAACGGGACAGTCGATGTGCTAGCCGTACCGGCCTGTTCTTGTTTTATGTTTGGAATTAGCGTCTAGCGGATCGAATCTCTGGTCTGCGAGTCTGCGAAGAGCTGGACCCCTCCACAGCTCTGACAGACGAACGCGTCAAGGTGGAGGAGACCTTCTCCGAGCTATGCCCAGTTCCCGAAGAGAAGATGTGCAGCACCGCTGGACCCTCCTGTCCGGAATGGAATGTCGCCCATGTCAGCCATGGCCGTGTTGCAGCTTGGACAATTTACGGCAAGACTTGTTTGACTAGTCGACTCTGACAAGATTCTCGTTGTGAACTAACGGCTAACCGAGGCTTAAGCTTTCGTCAGTGAAGACCCAATACCCCTGATGTGAGAAGTACTAGCCCTGCCAAGCGAGGAATCCCAAGTAGTCGCCAGAGTCATCGCTTCTTCAGCCAGTCTTCGTACTCACGTCAGCTTTCCGAGGAGAATCTCCCAGGGATAGACTTCGATAGTGCGAAGCACTCCGTCGCGCATCCAAGGGTCTTCGGCGAGTCTCTTTCGGAGAATCTCCTCATTGGGCGCGTCAAGGATGAGCATGGCCCTATGTTTACGATAATTTCCCAGAGGACCACCCAAGATCACGAAGCGCTCGTCGGCGAGAGCGTCCACGAACACGGCATGCTCCGGCCATCCTTTCTGATCCCGCATAGACCGCTTTTCATCCCAACGGGGTCCCGCCTCCTCGATCACTACGAAGTAGGGCGTCTTTCCTAGCCCTCCCACGGAGGGAGTTCCAACGCACGCTCAAAGGCGGCGCGGTTGTGCACTGGCTCGCGATCGGCGTGTGAAATTATGACTTTCTCAAACGGAAGCTTCAGCAACTCTCGCATCGCCGGCAGCGCTCGCTTCTCGTGCCACGGCGAACCCCATATCCGAAGGTCGCCTCCACGCTCCGTTAGTCCATCTCCAAAGACTATCACTCGCTGCTCGGGAAGCCAGAGCGGCGTCTCACGGCGTCCTCTTCCCTCGTAAAGAGCGACAAAGCCCCCGGGAAGCACCATATCCGATTCGATCATCTCTAGCTTACTCTTCGGCAAGTCGTCGGGCCAAAAGAGCCTCGGACCGAAAGCACGAACCCCGTAACGACGGACAAACTCGTCAATGTCCCGGACGTGGTCAGGAATAATGACAGCAGCCATCGTCGGTGGCCGACTATCAAGACGCTTCCACAATTCCGCTACGCCAGCTCTCGGGACGAGCGGGTCGATCACCAATCTCTCGCCTCCCGACTCGACATAGGTCGAGGTGACAATCGGCTGCCAGTCGTCGCCGGGCTTCCAGTGATGATGTTCCGCACGCCAGATCCACAACCCAGGTGCTATGTCACGAATCTCGACCTTACTGGTCACGGACTGCATGATGCGTTATCTTCGGTCGCTCGTCGAGTTAAGACTTGCTGAAAGATGTTAGCGACTATGGGCTGTGGGAGGCTGGTGCTTTGCCGAAGAATGTCTTTGGGCCGGCCCGAGTCAAGTACAGCGGGATGACTATTCCAGCCACTATCCTGATGACTCCGCCTACTCCTCCGACAGTACCTCCATAGACTATCTCCAGGACCCCGAGCACGATCGAGACGATGTAGATCACGATTCCTCCCATCCAGGCCCATCGTGCTCCGGTGTAGAATCCGACGCCCAGTGCTAGGCCTAGGAGACCGAAGATGGTTACTACGATTGCGAGCCAGGTGGGACCCGTGGCGTTGCCGGAAAAGACGGACGCAGCCCCGAACAATGACAACAAGCCTCCCGTAAAGGCGATCGCCGCTATTACTAGGACTCCAACTGGCCTCTTCGGCATCGACTGGGACTGCATGCCTCTTTCAAGGCTCCCTAATGCCGATGCAATAGGAGTATTCCCGTCGGATTTGTCTGCTTATTCGGCTTCGGAAGAATCGACTCCAAGAAAAGCCGCTGACCGTCTACTTTGCCCACAAGTAGGTCCACTAGTGAAAGTGGAGTTGATACAGGCCGTAACCTCTAAGTTGACCATTATTCATCAGGCGTCTTGACTTGAGCCAAAGTTCCAGCACCGAAACAATCAATGTCGCAAATGCTTCCAAGGTTTCTCGGGATGAGAAAAATCTAGTTAACAGGGTGGGAGTGTACGGATATTTCCTGCAGAGATATTCGGCAACAGTGATCAAGCATGCGGGGTTTCATGTCGAGGAAGAGTATCCGATCACGCTCGGCTACTCATTGGGGCCACAGACCTGCGTTTACGAGAGTTCGGTGGACGTATTAGCTCGACGTCACCATCGAGAAACTGATTATGAGCTGGTTCTTCTGACTCAGTCCAAGCAACGATCCTCGGAGGACTGGTTCTTTCTCCCTGAGATGGGCAAAAGCATTGTCCGGTTTAATCAGGTGAGCCGGTTAGAATCGAAGCCGTTTGTCGTTTCTGATTTCGGCGAGATTCAGCTTTCGAAGTGGCCCGGTCCAGATGTTCCGGTCTGCACGATAGGAAGGGAGTTGAGGGATGACTCGACTGATCCTACTACGATTGAGTTCGGACGGCAGGGAAGGGACGCGGTGTACGATGCTCGCAGGGAGGCTGCGTTCTCTGTTAAGTCAGTAATTGCCGAGAGCCGTCGCTCTGACGAGGACCTTGTAAAGGAGGATGCTCTGTACTCTGTCTTGGCTGCCAGTTCCATTCACATACCGCTAGTTGTGACGGCGGCGAACCTTCACCTTGTCGAGTTTGACGCAGCAGATTCCAAGACAGAAGTGGCAGCGAACGCCAAGTCTAGTGTCGTACCGTATCTAATCTACAGTTTTCCGCTGAACCGGTACTTGCAGATAGACTTCGATCTTCCAGAGCCGACAGGTTTACACCGGTTGAGTCATCTGAACCTTTTCGTCGTAAACTATCAATCACTTGATTCATTCTTGCGCACACTGATCAACTACTTCGTCGGTCATCACGAAGAATCCTTCCACCAACCAAGACCGACGACAGACCCACTAACATCAGATGGTCAGATTTAGCTTCAGACGAATCGATTCCAAGCAGGAGCCAATGACTGCGTACTTGGCCCATGAGCAGCCAGTTCTGACTTAGTGAGCAGTGCTCCCGAATCCAATCTGAAGGTCTATTGAGTAGTGGTGACCAGAATTCCAGGTTACCGTAAACGTGAAGATGTTGCCGCGTCCCGTTACGACTTCAATTGTGTATTGACTTCCGCTCGTGAAAGTGAAGGCTGAACCATGGAGAGTGCACTGTGGACAACTCGAACCGATACTGAAAGTTGTAGACGTAGTGCTATTCGGTGGTAGAGAAGGGCCGCTCCAGTTTGACAACACGTATTCGTTGCCGCTCGAGTCCGTGACATAGTAAGTTGTTAACGTTGCAGTTCCGGTGCCATTGTTCTGAAGATCCACTGCCACCTGCATGGAATCCTGGAATGTAGTGGAAGTCGGAGCTATGTTTTCCACGTAAGCCGCCGGTTCAGCAAACGTGGTCGTGAACTGGTTTCCGCACGATGTCTTGACTGGAATCCAGGTCTCGGAGGTGGCATCTTGGACTGTCGTGAATGTTCCGTTCTGTCCTGCCGCGATTGCTACGTCGATGCTATGCGACTGTGTCCCAAGTGTGTAAGACGTGAGTCTCACCGTTTGTGTTTGCGAGTTGCTGACAGTGACCGTGTAGGCATACGTTACGCTTTGGCTTGGTGTGAAACTTCCGCCCAGCAGACTCGCGCTTTCGGTCGTGCAAGAGGACGCCGAGGTTTGCTGACTGCTGGGTGATCCGGTTGAGAAGAATGCGATTGCCCCTACCGCGATTACACCTACGAGTATTGCAATTACCTTGGTATTCAGGTTCGTTCCATTTCTGGCTCGTGAGCTTCGTATTCAATCATCATGTAACCGGAGGTTCCACATGCTGGCTCTCGGGTCGGCTCAAGTAGCTGCGTCAAGAAGCAATTTTTCTGGTCAATCGCTTCGCAGGAGACTTCGTATTCTTGCAGACTGACTTTGGGCTGCTTCCGCCTGCTGCTCCTCATTAGCTAGGAAACCGTATAGTTCATGAAGTCACTTGGTTAAGACTGGTCTTGGTTTCTTGCTCAGGACTGGCTGATCGGTTCCGACTCTTGTGTGTTGACTTGTTCGAATTCTTCTTCGAAGACGTTCTTTTTCACAATCCAGAGATGATCAGGACGCAACGTATCTTCCAGCAAGTAATCGCCTGTGCTTCCTGCTTCTATGACTCCGCTGCCGGATTCTACTGAGAGCCGTCTGGTTATTTGGACTGCTTTGACTGGGACTGTTCTGTGGTATAGCTTTGCCTTGGCCAGCATTTCTCGTCCCTCTCTCTTAGTGATGATGCCCCTAAAGCTCATGATAGCCTCGGGCGCGCAGCCGGCTATCTATCTTTGGTTTTCGGATCCCATCTTAGCCCGCTTGCGAGACGTGCTTGCGGAAGGTTTCTTTGGCGATCCTTCTTTCTTCTTCGCGCGCGATTTCGGTTTCTTTGGTGGCGACATGGGGGCTGCTTCTGCCTTTTCCTCTTTCTCCGGGGAAACTTCCGCTGATTTCGCGGGAGCAGCGGGCAATTCTGGTTTTGGCTCGGACCTCTTGAAGACTTCTTGGAAGGCGACGGTATCTATGTCGGGGAGGAATTTCTGCAGGTCTGATGTCACTTCTTTTTTGGCCACTTGAAGACCCTTGAGATAGAAGGCCTCTTCAGGGACTTCGATTGTGAGATCGCTTTGATGCATCTTGAGCGCGAATTTCTCCTTCGGCACCTCAGGTATTCTCAGTGCGATGAGGTTGAGTATCTTTTCGTTCTCATCTTCCAACACTTTGTCGATGGAAACATCGTATACCAGTGTTCGGCCAGCAAGTGGATGATTGAAGTCGACTTGGACTCGTCCGGCTCCCACAGCACGGACAACGGCGGGTCGTCCTTCGAATTCTACCTGCTTACCTGGGGTCGGGTATTCCTGGTCCTTGAACCGTCTCAAGGGGACTAGCCGCATCTTTCCGGGTTCCCGAGCGCCAAAGCCCTTCTCAGGAGTCAGCTCAACGGTCTTATTCGTTCCAGGGTCGAGGCCAACGAGAGACTCCTCCAATCCTTTGGGCAGCCATCCCTCCCCCAGAATGATGAATTTTGGACCGAAAGTCGAGTCTTCTCGGTGAATATGAGCATCCTTTGCAACAGAGTCGAAGGTGGTGTCGACTGTTTCCCCACTTTCTTTCACTTTAAGGGTGTAGTTGACTAGGAGGAAGTCTCCTGGTTTGACTGCCATTGTTCTCAGTTCACCTTTCCGGGTAGTCTTGATAGGGTTTCTCTAGCTGCTTCTAACCCTTCGTCAACCTTGGCCCTGAAACCTAGTTCAGATGTTGCGGATCCTATGGCGCCGACTGTTGTCATAATGTCGGCTGATCCGACGTTGCCCATGATTCCAACTCTGAACATTTTTCCTTTCGCTTTCCCTAGGCTTCCGCCGAAGTCTATTCCATACTTCGTTCTTATGAGTTCCCTCACCTTTCCCTCATCCATTCCGATAGGACTGTTCACAGCAGCAACCGTGTGTGATCGGGATTCTTTCTCGGCGTACAGCCCGAGTCCCATGGCTTCCATTCCATTGTAGACCGCCTCAGCACAAATCCTGTGTCGTTCATAACGAGCGGGCAACCCTTCTTCGAGGATCATATCACAAGCTTCGTTCAACGCGTAAAGAAGACTGACAGCCGGAGTGAAAGGCGTGTAGCCGTCCTGAATGTACTTCTGATACATCAAGAGGTCAAGATAGTACGATCGATTGACTTTCTTCGACTTTATCTTCGTCCAAGCCTTGTCGCTAACGGAGATAAACGCCAACCCTGGCGGGGTCATCAAACACTTCTGGCTTGCCGTCACGCAGATATCGACGTTCCAATCGTCCACGGGCAACTTATCGCCGCCCAGAATCGATATCGCGTCCACCATCAATAGCATGTCGTGGTCAGCGCACATCTCTCCAAGTTGCTCAAGTGCTCGGACAGTCACGCCGGTAGAGGTTTCGTTGTAAACGACTGCAAGCGCCTTCGCGTCAGGGTTTGCCTTGACAATTTTCTCGAAGTCTTCGACTCGGGGTGCTTTACCCCACTCTGAGCCTAAAACGACAGGTTTTCCTCCGTAGGCTTTGATAGCTTCGCCTAATCTTTCGCTGAAGAACCCGTTTACGTTAACGATGATCTTGTCGCCATCATCCGTTATGTTTTGGAGAGCGGCCTCAGTGGCTCCTGTGCCCGAGGAGGTAAGAATGAACATGTCACCCTTCGTCTCGAAGACTTTCTTGGTCTTGCCCAGAAGTTTGTTGAAGAGTTCCTTGAACTCTGGGCCTCTGTGGCCGATAAGGGGTTTCAACATGGCCCTCATCACGCGAGGCGGGACGTTGGTGGGACCTGGTAACATCAGAAGTTTCTGGGTCTCACTCACGAAGTAACCCTGCTGCTAATATTTCGCGAAGCGAAGCCGTGGTTCTTTTAAGTCTTACATTTGCCGGTCCTACGTCGAGAGACGTATGGATTTCAGATAATCTGCAAGGTCCACTTGGCAACGTTTGACAATTGAACAGATACGTATCTTGAGGATGTGAAGACACTCATTTCGCCATCGTTACCGCCGATTCGTTTTTCTGTATTAGCCGGTCTTTGAAGAGTATCGCTAGGGCTAGAATCGAGGTGAAGATCATCGTATATATTGCTGAAATGGCCGTCGTCTCGTATATGTCGCTGGTCTGCCATATGTGTCCGACTGCATCTGTTATGGCGGTGTTGGTGGGCCTAAACGGGTAGTTGAGGACAAACCCGACGCCTGTCCACATGTAGACTAGAATGATCTGGAGATAGTGTGTTATTGGTAATACTGGACTTGGGTCGGTCGAGCCACGCTTCCGCAGGTACAGCGCGGTAAGCTGGAAGAAGAGGTACACGGTCAATGACCAGCCGAGGAAGTTGGAGATTGGCACTCCGAAGTAGCCTCCTCCCTGTGTCCAGATCCATGTCTGGTTGATGGTCGACGCAATTGGGTCGAGGGAAAGGTCCCAGGCAACCATCATGAACGACGCGACCAATGGAATCGCAACCGTAGTGAACATAGTTGACCCCCGGCGGAATATGCCAACAAAGAGGGTCGATAGCACCCAGGCAAGGTAGCCGAATGCGATGTAGGATGGAAATATCAGGATCGGTACGAGGGTGACTTTAGGTCCCAGCGCGTCGGTGTAGTAGTAGTGCCCGAACGGAAAGCCGGTCAGGATGCTCAGGTTCTCCATGATGCCGCTGACGATCAGCGTGATGACGATGAAGACTGCAATGCCCTTCC
>Ga0209236_1000514_pt1 | contig 22550 bp, 18 predicted proteins | sample GraSoi013_1_40cm_FD_185819 | JGI IMG/M metagenome (GOLD analysis project Ga0209236, IMG submission 185819) | Grasslands soil microbial communities from the Angelo Coastal Reserve, California, USA - Sample 09_27_2013_1_40cm (SPAdes) (version 2) | ecosystem: Environmental > Terrestrial > Soil >... | reverse complement strand
GCCGGAGGCGATGGCGCCTACCAGCCGGCTGCGTATCCCCTCATGGCCGTACAGGGGGGGGATTGGCATGGCGGAAATGTAGACCCGGTCCGGTACCCGGTGTCCAGCGCGTTTTGGAACATGTTGCAGCTACGCGACTTCCAAGCCTTGGAGGGGGCTTGTGCAGGTGTAATAGCCTACCTAGCAACGCTTTACACGCAGAAGTGAGCGCGCACTCGCGAGATAATGCCCAATTTCCCTAGTTATTCGGCGTTTATTCGGGCGTACGGCGGGCCAGCTTGACACCCCGAAGCGAGATCCTGAGTGCACTACGCCCAAGAAATCGTGATACAGCGCACAAGGCGCGCGTTCAGGCGCCGGGCGCCCGCCCGTTGCGACGTCGCTCGCCACTTCAGCCGCTGATCGCGAGCTGCTCGGCGGCTTGGAGCTGCTGGGGCTGGCCGACCACCAGGAGAACATCGCCTGCGGCGAGCTCGAACTCAGGGTCGGGAGTGGCGATATCGGCCGAGCCGCGCTGGATCGACAGGACCAGCGCCCCGGTTCGGGTTCGCAGGCCGGTTTGCGCCAGGCTCCGCCCCACCAAGGCTGAGTTGGGGGGAAGGCGGATGCGGCGGAGAGCCATCTGCGGAATGCCCCCGACCGCGCCGAGGCGCAACGGCTCGCCGCGTTCGGTGCCGTGCCGAAACGCCTGGTAGTTGGAAGCGCGAATCTGGTCCACGAGGCGATCGATCTCGGCGCGCGCGACGCCGTAGTAGGCGAGCACTCGAGCGAAGATCTCGATCGACGTCTCGAACTCCTCGGGGATCACGTCGTTCGCGCCCAAGCGGAGCAGCTCGGGGACCTCCACCACGTAACGGGTGCGGGCGATGATGTGAACCGCGGGGCTGAGCCCACGCGCCACGCGAACCATGCGCCGGGTCGCCGCGGGGTCGGAGATCGCCGCGACGAGCATGCGCGCCCGCTCCAAGCCCAACGCCCGCAGGATCTCCTCGCGGGTCGCGTCGCCGTAGAAGGCGGGCTCCCCGCGCGATCGGGCCTGCCGCACCGTTTGGGCGTTCAACTCCACAATGCAATAGGGCGCCTCGATCGCCCGCAGCGCCGCCGAGAGGTTGCGGCCGTTCAGCCCGTAGCCGGCCACGATTACGTGGTCGGTGAGCTGCTGCTCCGCCACCGCGATGCCCGACGGCCGGAGCCCGGGTAGCAACCGGTCAAGCGCCACGAGCCGTTCCAGGCCTTGCACCAGTGTCGGACCGCTCTGTAGCAGGAACGGCGTCACCAGCATCGTGACCACCGCGATGGCGAGGAACGTTTGGTAGAGGGTCTCGGAAAGGAGTGCCATCCCGCGGCCTTCCCGGGCCAGAACGAAGGAGAACTCCCCGATCTGCGAGACTACCAGCCCGGCGAGCAGCGCCACGCGCCCGGCGTAACCGAGCAACGCCGGACCGGCGCCGGCCACCAGCGTCTTGCCGACCAGCACGACGGCCGCACCCCCCACCGTCAGGACAGGATGCTCGCGGATGAAGTCGAATTGCACCAGCATCCCTACCGCCACGAAGAACAGCGAAATGAAGACGTCGCGGAACGGAAGCAGCTCCGCCAGGGCCTGGTGACTGTAGTCCGACTCGGAGATGACGAGTCCCGCGAGGAAGGCCCCGAGCGCGAGCGACGCGCCGGCCTCCGCGGTGCCGAGCGCAGTCAGCGTGCCCAGCAGGATGATGGCGATGAGGAACAGCTCCCGGCTCCGCGTCTTCAGAATCTCGGCGAGCAGGCGCGGGACCAGCGTGCGCGCCAGGATCGTCACGCCGACGACGATCAAGGCCGCCTTCCCGAGGGCGAGGGCGAGCTGGGCAGGACCACCGCTCGCCCGCCCGGCCAGGAACGGCAGCGCCAGCATGATCGGGACGACGCACAGGTCCTGGAAGATGAGCACACCAGTGGCGAGGCGACCGTGCGGGGCGTCGATCTCGCCGTTGTCGGTGAGCCCCTTGAGGACCAGGGCGGTGCTGGAGAGGGCGATCAGGCATCCGAGAAACAGGGCCACCTGCCAGGCGAGGCCGAGTGCCGCGGCGACCGCTCCCGCCACCACCACCGTCAATCCCACCTGAAGCCCGCCGCCTACCAGGACCTGCCGGCCCATCTCCCTGAGCCGGTTGAGCGAGAACTCGATCCCGATCGTGAAGAGCAGCAGGATCACGCCCACTTCGGCGAGCCCTTCCACGCGATGCACGTCGGAGACGAGGCCTAGGGCGTTTGGGCCGAGCAAGACGCCCGCCACGATGAAGCCGGGGAGGGCGGGCAGCTTGAGCCGATGGAAAGCCAGGATGACGACCAGGGAGACCGCGAAGATGGTCGCTAGATCTTTGAGGACGATCACATGCTCCACGGTGCCCGCCCGGTTTCTTGGGGTTCTAGGGAAGTTTGGTGAATCGCCGGAACGACGCTTAGCACCGGCGCGTGATGGAGCGCACTGCCGCGCCGTGCTCCCTACGGTGGAAAAAACTCCTAAGGAATGCAAGGTTGTCGTCCCTTCAATGAGCACACCGCGCTTCCGGCTGTTGCGTCCCGAAGACGATCCGCGCGACGCGCAGTTGTCGCGGACGGAAGCGACGCTGCGTGCCACCGCGCGACAGCAGGAGGCGGTCGCGCACCTCGGCCAGCAAGCCCTCGCCGGCGCACCCGTCGCGGACCTCATGGACGCGGCGGTGGCGCTCGCCACCCGGACGCTGGACGCCGATTTCGGGAGTGTGCTCGAGCTCCGCCCGGAAAGCCGGACTCTGCTGCTGCGCGCCGGGTTGGGGTGGCGGGACGGGAGCGTCGGCCGCACCATCCTGCCGGCGGATCCCGACACTCACGCCGGCTACGCGCTGCGGTCCCCCGGGCCGGTGGTGGTCGAGGACCTGGCGTCCGACACGCGGTTCGGGAGCGCGCCATTGCTGACGCCACACGGCGTGGTCAGCAGTCTGAGCGTGCTGATCCAAGGTCCGGAGCGTCCGTTCGGCGTGCTCGGGGTCCACGCCGGCCGGCGCCGCGAGTTCACGCTCCACGACACGCACTTCCTGCAAGCGGTGGCGAATGTGCTCGCGACCGCGATCGACCGCGCCCGCACCGAAGATGCCCTGCGCCGCAGCGAGGAGCATTTCCGCTCGCTGATCGAGAACGCCTCGGACATCGTCACCATCGTGGGCGACAACGGCGTGTTCCGCTACGCGAGCCCATCGGTGAAGCGCGTGCTCGGCTATGGGCCCGGCGAGCTGCTCGAGCGGAACGCGTTCGACTTCGTGCACCCGGAGGACATTGCGGTGGTGGCCGAGGCGCTGGCCCGCACGATCCGACGGCCGAACTCTCCCCAGTCGGCGGAGTTCCGGTTCCGGCACCGGGACGGGTCGTGGCGCGTGCTGGAGGCGGTCGGGCAGGCCCGGGTGGATCCCGCCGGCGCGGCGCACCTGATCGTCAACGCGCGGGATGTGACCCAGCGGCGGCGGCAGGAGCGGGCCCTGCGTGAGAGCAAGGAGCGGCTGCGCACCGTGATCGCGGGCGCGCCGCTCGTGCTGTTCGCGTTCGATCACAACGGCATGTTCACGATGGTCGAAGGGAAGGCACTCGACGCGGTCGGAGTACGGCCCGCCCAGCTGGTCGGCCGATCGGTGTACGAGCTGTACGCGGACATCCCGCAGGCGCTGGCGGACGTGCGCCGGGCGCTCGCCGGGGAAACGTTCTCCTCCACCGTGGAGGTGTTCGGGACGGTGTTCGAGGCGTGGTACTCGCCCGTGCGGGATGCGGCGGGCTCGGTTGCCGGCGTGATCGGGGTGGGGACGGATGTCACCGAGCGGCGCCGGGCCGAGGAGGCGTTGCGGCGGTCCGAGGAAAGCAGTCGCACCGTCGTGGAGCACGCCAGCCACGGGATCTACAAGTCCACCCCGGACGGCAGATTCCTGGCCGCGAACCCCGCGCTCGTGAGGTTGCTGGGGTATGAGACCGAAGCCGAGCTGCTCGCCCTGGACATGGCCCGCGACGTGTACGCGGACTCGAGGGAGCGCGAGCGCATCCTCGCTCGGTTCGACAGCGGCGACGCGATCCGTGGGGCGGAAGTCGCGTGGAAACGGAAGGACGGCGGGCGCATCCTGGTGCGGCTCTCCGGCCGCGCGGTGCGACGGGGCAATGGGCGGATCGAATGCTTCGAGACGATTGCCGAAGACATCACCGAGCGGCGCGCCCTCGAGGAGCAGCTGCGCCAGTCCCAGAAGATGGAAGCGATCGGCCAGCTCACCGGCGGGATTGCCCACGACTTCAACAACCTGCTCACCATCATCCTGGCGAACTCCCAGCTGATCGCGAAGGCTCTCCCCAAGGAGCGCGCCGACGCGCATGCCGACCTGCGCGACGTCATGTCCGCGGCGCTACGCGGTCGGGTGATGGTGCAGGAACTGCTCGGGTTCGCGCGGCGCTCGAGTCTCGACCTGCAGCCGACTGATCTCGCGGGCCTCGTGACGGACCTCATCGGGTTCCTGCGGCGCATTCTCCCAGCGGACGTGGAGATCGTAACCGCCAGCGAGCCGGACCTGCCGGACGTACGCGCCGACGGACACGCCGCGGAGCAGATCCTCTTCAACCTCGCCACCAACGCGCGCGACGCCATGCCGGGCGGCGGCGTGCTGCGCATTGAGACCGCTCCCGTTTACTTGAGCGAGGAGCGGCGGCTCGCCTGCGGCGCGCCCAGCGCCGGCGAGTACGTCTGTCTGTGCGTCGGCGACACGGGGGTGGGCATGGACGACGCAACCCGGCGGCGGATGTTCGAGCCGTTCTTCACCACCAAGCCGGCGGGGCGGGGGACGGGTCTGGGTCTGGCGACGGTGTACGGGCTGGTGAAGCAGCACGGCGGTGGCATCGAAGTGGACACCGCCCTCGGGAACGGTACCCGGTTCCGGCTCTATTTCCCGGTGGCCGGCCAGGACGCCACCAGCGCCGCCCGGCGCCGCTCCGGGGAGCCGGAGGTGCGGGGCGGCAGCGAGACAGTCCTGGTGGTGGAGGACGACGACCAATTACGCCGCTCGGCGAAGCGTATCCTGGAAGACGCCGGCTATCAGGTGGTGACTGCGGCGGACGGGCAGGAGGCGCTCGAGGTGCTGCGCCAGCAGGGACCCGCGATCCACCTCGTCTTCTCCGACCTCGTCATGCCGCGGCTCGGGGGGCGGGCGCTGCTCGACGCGCTGCACCGCGAGGGCCGGACCGCGCGCTTCCTATTCGCAAGTGGCTATTCGGATCCGGACTCCCGGGGGGGTGTCCCGCTCGACCCGCCACTCCGTGTGCTCCGCAAACCGTGGACGGCGAGCGATCTGTTGGTCCGCGTGCGAGAGGTGCTGGACCGGCACTAGAACCGTTGCACGTTCCACGTCACAGGTTGCCCGTTCAGGAGTGGCGGCTTCGAGGGACGTGTGACGCGCGACGTGCAACGCTTCACCCGTCCAGCACCTCTCTCACCTTCCGCGCCAGCGTCTCCGGCACGAACGGCTTCTGTAAGAATGCGACACCCGCGCGCAGCACCCCCTGGCGGACCATCGCGTCATCCGTGTAGCCCGACGTGTAGAGCACCCGCATAGCGGGTCGTGCCGGCGCGAGCCGCTCGGCCAGTTCCCGCCCGCTCATGCCCGGCATCACCACGTCGGTCACCAGAATGTCGATCCCCCTGGGGTGGCGGGCCGCCAGGTCGAGTGCAGCCGGGCCGTCGGCCGCCTCGAGCACGGTGTACCCATAGCTCTCGAGGCTCTTGCGGGCCAACGACCGGACCGGGGCCGCGTCTTCGACCAAGAGGACGATTTCGGAGCCGCGGCGCAATTCGGGAGTGGCGGCGGCGACGGGGAGCGGCTCCGCCGCGCCGGGGACTCGGGGGAGGTAGACCTTCACGGTGGTGCCGTGCCCCGGCTCGCTGTACACCCAGATGTACCCACCCGACTGCTTGACGATGCCGTAGACCGTGGCAAGCCCCAGCCCCGTGCCCTTGCCTACCTCCTTGGTCGTGAAGAACGGCTCGAACAGGTGCTTCTGGGTCGCCTCGTCCATGCCGACCCCCGTATCCGAGACGGCGAGCAGCACGTACTGGCCGGGGGGGAGCCGGTGGTGGCGCTCGGAGTATTCCTCGGTGAGGACGACGTTCGCGGTCTCGATCGTGAGCCGGCCGCCGCGGGGCATGGCGTCCCGGGCGTTGACGGCCAGGTTCAGTAACACCTGCTCGAGCTGACCGGGATCGGCGCTGACGGGCCCCAAGTCGCGGGCGAGCTGCGTCACGAGCTCGACGTCCTCGCCGATCAGGCGGCGCAGCATCTTGTCCATTTGGGACACGACGGCGTTCATGTCGAGGACTTTGGGGGCGAGCACCTGTCGCCGGCTGAAGGCGAGCAGCTGGCGCGTCAGCTCCGCCGCCCGCAGCCCGGCGTTCTTGATCTCCTCGATGTCCTCCCGGCGACCGTCCCCCGGTGGCGTGGCGTGGAGCAGCAACTGGGTGCTGCCGAGAATCGCGGTGAGCAGGTTGTTGAAATCGTGGGCGATGCCCCCGGCGAGCTGGCCCACGGCCTCCATTTTCTGGGCCTGGCGCAGCTGGTCCTCGAGGTGGCGGCGCTCGGTCATGTCGCGGGCGAGCACCAAGCGGGCGGGGGCGCCGGCGAGGGTGATCGGCTGCGCTTCGACGTCCACGTCAATCAAGGTGCCGTCTTTGCGCCGGTGCCGGAAACCGGTGAACGTCCCCCCCGTGTGGTTGTGCAGCGTCTCCTCGAACCGGGCGAGCTCCGAGACTGGGCGGATGTCGCGGACCGTCATCCCCAGGAATTCCTGCTCGGAGTAGCCGTAGCGGGCCACCGCGGCGTCGTTCACCGCCAGGAAACGGAGCGTGTCGCAGTCGTACACCCACATCGCTTCGGGGTTGGACTGGAACAGCAGGCGGTAGCGGTGCTCGTTCTCGAGCAGCTGCTCCTCGGTACGCTTCCGCTCGATCGCCATCGCGATCTGGGTGGAGACGAACTGGAGGATGTTTTTCTCGCGCTCGCCGTAGCGCACGCCCGGCGTGTAGGTCTGAGCCACGAGCACGCCGATGGTGCGGTCCCCTGCCTTGAGCGGGACGCCGAGCCAGTCGATCGACGGGGCGCCGATCAGCTCGACCTCGTCGCGCTGCTCCAGCTCCTCATGGATCTCCGGGGTGGCGAGCAGCGCCTGGCCGGTGCGCAGCACGTACTCGGTGAGGCCCTTGCCCAGTCGCTTCGACGGGAAGTCCGTGTCGTATTCGTCGACGAAGTACGGGAAGCTGAGCAGCGCCGCGGCGGGGTCATACAACGCGATGTAGAAGTTCTTGGCGGGCATCAGCCCGCCTACGATCTCGTGGATTGCCGCGAACAGGTCCTGCAGGTTGCGGGCGGAGTGGGCCGCCTCGGAGATGCGGTACGTGGCGAGCTGAATCTGGTCGGCCCGTCGTCGCTCCGTGACGTCCCGATAGAACCAGACGCGGCCAACGGTCTTGCCGGCGATCCGCTGTGGCTGCGAGTAGCGCTCGAAGGTCCGGCCGTCCTTGAACAGGAGGACGTCGAAGCTCGACGCCTCGGGGCGATGATACAGCTCGTCGATCTTGGCGAGGAAGGCATCGGGCTCCTTGACCTGCTCGAGCACGAACGCCCGCGTCTGCGCGGCGTCTTTCGTGTCCAGCACGGAGTCCGGGATGCGCCACAGCTCGGTGAACTTGCGGTTGAAGCTGACGATGCGCCCCTTCAGGTCGACGACGAGGACGCCGTCCGCCGTGGACTCGAAGGTCGCGTTCAAGAGGGACAGCGTCTCGCGCACGTCCTGCTCGGCGCGCTTGCGGTCGCTGATGTCCCGGGCCACCAACACGACCCGCCGGTCGTCCATCGGGGAGATGGCGGCCGCAAACCACACTTCACGGCCCTCGATGTGCAGGCTGTACTCGGCCTGCACGGTCTCGCGCGCCGCTAAGGCGCGGCGGATGTACCCGAGGAACTTGTCGGCATTTTCCTGGTCGAAGACCTCGTGCAGCGTCCTCCCGATCAGCTCGGGGGCGGGCCGGTAGAGGAGCGACGGACTGGTGGGCGCGATCTTGACGTAGCGCCCGTCCGCGTCGAGCACCAGGATGACGTCGCTGATAGCCGAGAACAGCGCCTGCAGCTCGGCCTCGGATTCGCGAAGCGGCGGAGTGGGCGTGGGCGCGTGAGTGGTCATGCCGGGGCCCCAATACTCACCCGACCCCCCCCAGGGGGCAACTCTCGGGCCGTGGGACGGACGTGACCAAGATCACGCGACACCTGCCCCGGTCTGCGGGCTAGGGCCCCAGCGGAGTTGACATCAGGTCGTCTGGGCCGGCGGGGGCTCGTTCAGGATCAGCCAGTAGAGACCGAGCTGGCGGATCGCTTCGGTGAATTCGCCGAAGTCGACCGGTTTGCGGACGTAGCTATTGGCGCCGAGGCTGTAGCCGCTGACGAGATCCCGCTCCTCCTTGGAGGACGTGAGGATCACCACGGGGAGGAGGTGGGTGTGGGGATCGGCCCGCAGCCGGCGCAGTACCTCGAGCCCGTCCACCCGGGGGAGCTTCAGGTCGAGCAGCACGAGCTGCGGTACGGCACGCCGGCTCCGGCCGGCGAAGGCGCCGGTGCCAAACAGATAGTCGAGCGCTTCGACCCCGTCGTGCGCCACGACCACTTCGTTCTTGATGTTGTTCTTCTTCAAGGCGCGGAGCGTGAGCGCTTCGTCGTCGGCGTTGTCTTCCACCAGTAGGATCACCTTGTCGTTCATCGGTCCTCGCTCCGCCTAGAGGGTGAAGTAAAACGTCGCGCCCTGGCCCACCGCCCCTTCCGCCCAGACGCGGCCGCCGTGGCGGTGGATGATGCGCTGCACGGTCGCAAGACCGATCCCGGTGCCGTCGAACTCCTGCGCGCCGTGGAGCCGCTGGAATGCGCCGAACAGCTTACCGACGTACGTCATGTCGAAGCCCGCCCCGTTGTCCCGCACGAAATAGGCGGACCGCCCGTCGTGGGGGACGCTGCCCAACTCGATGCGCGCAGCGGAGCATTTGCCCGTGAACTTCCACGCGTTTTCGAGCAGGTTCTGCAGCACCACACGTATGAGACCGGGGTCCGCCTGGGCATGAAGGCCCGGTGCGATGGCGAATTCGACGTGTCGCGCGGGGTCGCGCTTCTTGAGGCCTTCGGCGATGCCGCTCGCGAGAGCGCTCAGGTCCAAGGGCCCGATGTGCATCTCACTACGCGTGACCCGGGAGAGGTTGAGCAGATCGTCGATCAGCGTGGCCATGCGCTGACTGGCGGACCGCACCCTGGCGAGGTGGCCCTTACCCGCGTCGTCCAGCCGGTCGGCGTAATCCTCGAGCAACGCCTGGCTGAACCCGTCGATGGCGCGGAGCGGGGCCCGCAGGTCGTGCGAGACCGAGTACGCGAACGCGTTCAGCTCGGCATTGGCGGCTTCGAGCTGCGCCGCGTAGCGCCGCAATGTGTCCTCCGCCCGCTTGCGCTCGGTCAGGTCCCGTGTCACCTTCGCGAAGCCCACGAGGGTCCCGCGGTCATCGCGCACCGCGCTGATCACCACGTCGGCCCAGAACCGTGTCCCGTCCTTACGGATGCGCCAGTTCTCCTCTTCGAACCGGCCCTGTGCGGCTGCCGCCTGCAGGGCGGCTTGGGGCTTGCCGGCGGCGACGTCGTCCGGTGTGTAAAAGCGCGAGAAGTGCTGGCCGACGATCTCCTCCGCGCGGTAGCCCTTGATCTGCTGCGCACCGGGGTTCCAGCTCACGACCGTGCCCGTCGCATCGAGCAGGTAGATCGCGTAGTCCCGCACGCTCCCCACGAGGAGCCGGAGCCGCTGCTCGCTCGCGCGCAGCGCCTCCTCTGCCCGCCGACGATCGGTGATGTCGACCCACGAGCCCACCACCTCGACCGGCTCGCCCGCGGCGTCCCGCAGCACCCGCGACTCATCATGCACCCAGTGGTAGGTGCCGTCCTTGTACTGGAAGCGGTACTCGGTGGTCAATCGGTCGTGGACCAGCAGGACGGGCATCTCGGCGAGCACGCGCGCCCGATCGTCGGCGTGCAAGTGATCGATCCACCAGGTTGGTCGGAGCGGCTCGTCCAGCTCGTAACCGGTGATCCGGGTGATGTTCTCGCTCACCCAGCTGGGCGAGTAGGTCTCTCCCACAACCGTGTTGCCGTAGAGGACGGCGGTACTCGAGGCGAGCATCTGCTGAAAGCGCGCTTGGGTCTCCTGCACGATCTGCTCCGCTCGGCGTCGCCCGGACAGCTCGCCGCTGACTAGCACGCCGGCGAGCCCGGCGAGCGTCACCGCGATCACGGCGCCGCTCCAGGCCGCGAGGCGAGCCAGGCGCGCCTTGGCCTGCAGGGTCGCGGAGCGTTGCGCGAGCAGCCGCCCCTCCTCGTCCTCCATCGAGTCGATCGACGCGCGAATCAGCTGCATCAACTCCTTGCCCCGGCCGCCGATCACCGCCCGGGCGGCGGCAGCCGGCCCGCCGGCGCGGCGCGTCTCGATGGTCCATTGGAAGCGCTCGAGGCGGGTCGCAACCAGCGTCGTGAGCGAATCGAGCCGACGCTGCTGCGCCGGGTTGTCCCCGGTGAGGGTGCGGAGCCCGGCCAGCAGGCCGCCCACGGTCGCCTGGGCGGCGTGGTAAGGCCCGAGGTAGGTCGTGTCCCCGGTGATCACGTAGCCACGCACCGCGGTCTCCACGGTGATCAGATCGGCAAAGGTGGCCCCGAGCTGCCGGCGCACCTCGAGCGTGTGCGCCACCCACAGGGCGCTCTCCACCGTGGCGGTCGTGCTGCGGAGCGCGGCCGCGCCGACCGCGACGATGATCGCAACGGCGATGCCGAACCCGATCTGGATCTTGCGCTCGAGGGTCAGGTGCATCTTGTCCTGAACGCCTGGCGCTTCAGCCATCCAGCACCTCGCGCACCTTCGCCGCCAGGGCCTCGGGCGCGAACGGCTTCTGGATGTAGTGGATCCCGGGGGCGGCCAGGCCGTGGTGCACGATGGCCTCCCCGGTGTAGCCGGACATGAACAGCACGCGGGCTTCGGGCCGGACGGGGAGCAGCCGCCGCGCCAGCTCGGGCCCGCTCAGGCCGGACATGACGACGTCGGTGAGGAGGAGGTGGATGGTGCCCGAATAGCGCGCAGCCAGGTCGAGTGCCGCCTCACCGCTGGGCGCCTCGAGAACGGTGTACCCGTGCCGCGCCAGGATCTGGCGCGCCACCGCGCGCACAGCGGGCTGGTCTTCGGCGATCAGGACCGTCTCGGTCCCCCTGGCGACAGAGGCGGGCGCGGCGCCCGGGCGGGGGGGGGCCGATCCCTCCACACGTGGGATGTAGATCTTGAATGTGGTGCCGTGGCCGACCTCGCTGTACACCGAGATAAAGCCGCCGCTGTGTTTCACGATCCCGTACACGGTGGCGAGGCCCAGGCCCGTGCCTTTCCCTTTCTCCTTCGTGGTGAAGAACGGCTCGAACAGGTGCGCCTGTACCTCCGCACTCATGCCGGTGCCGGTGTCGCTCACCGCGAGCAGGACGTACGGACCGGGGCGCGCGGGGTGGTGCTCGCGCGCGAAGGCGTCATCGAGATCCACGTTGGCGGTCTCGATCGTGAGCTGGCCGCCGCCGGGCATCGCATCCCGCGAGTTCACGGCCAGGTTCATGACCACCTGCTCGAGCTGACCGGGATCGGCTTGCACTGCGCCCAAAACGGGAGCGAGACGGGTGGCCAGCGCGATGTCCTCTCCCAGTAACCGGCGCAGCATGTTCTCGAACTCGGTCACGAGCGCATTCAAGTCGAGCACACGCGGTTGGAGGACCTGTTGTCGACTGAACGCGAGTAGCTGGCGCGTGAGTCCCGCGGCACGATCGGCGGCCTTGCGGATCTCGACCACGTCTTCGCGGCGGCGGTCGTCCGCCGCCAGGTCTTCCTGCAACAGCTCTGCGTACCCGGTGATGGCGGTGAGGAGGTTGTTGAAGTCGTGGGCGATCCCGCCCGCGAGCCGTCCCACGGCCTCCATCTTCTGCGCCTGGCGGAGCTGCTGCTCTAGCTGCGCGCGCTCGGTGACGTCCCGGCCGATGCCGAGAATCCCGACGAGCTGCCCGTCGCGCCGCTGGGCGGTGGCGGCGAACTCCACCAGCCGATAGTCGCCCTTGCGCGTCCGCACGCGGAACGGGTTGGCGGGGCGGGGTTCACCGCGCGCCACGCGGCTGAACAGCTCGACTGCGAGCGGCAGGTCCTCGGGGTGCACCAGCTGATCGAACGGCTTGCCGATCCACTCGGTGCGGGGCAGCTCGAGGACCGCTTCGAAGGCGGGATTGAGCGAGATAATGATCCCGTCGGGCGAGAGCGCCAGGATCACGTCCCGGACGCCTTCGACGAGCATGCGGTAGCGCTCCTCGGATTGGCGCCGGGCCTGCTCGGCGCGGTCCTGCTCCTCCCGGGCGCGCTTGAGCTCGAGCGCACGGAGCACGGCGGGGCCGAGCCGCTGAAGGTGGTGCTTGAGGATGTAGTCCGTCGCGCCGGCCTTGATGTATTCCGCGGCCGTTTCCTCGTCGAGGCTGCCGGTCACGATGATGACCGGGGTGTCGGGACTCTCCTGGAGGGCGATTCGCAGGGTGTCCGCCGCGGAGAACTGAGGTAATGAATGGTCCGACAGGACGATGTCGGGGGCGAACGCGCCCAGCGCCCCGCGAAACGCCGCTTCGGTATCCACGCGGCGGGTGACGTAGGAGATACCCGCCGCGCGCAGCTCCAGCTCGTTCAGCTCCGCGTCAGCGGGGACGTCCTCGACCATGAGGATCCGGACGGGGGTGGACAAGGCGTCAGGCGGGCTCGCCGTCCGGCAACGTGAAGAAGAAGGCGGCCAGCGTTCCCGGAGCCGCGGTCACTCCCGGCCCTCCCGCTGGTCGAGCTGCGGTTGGACATACTTGACATAGCAGTCGGGGCAGATGCTGTGGCTGAACTGCGTCGCGAAATGTTGCTCGATGTAGTCCTCGAGCGACTTCCACTCGTCGCGATCGTTGCGGATCCGCTTGCAGTACGAACAGATCGGGAGCAGCCCTTCCAGTTGTTGTAGCTCCGTGCGCAAGCCGAGGATGCGCTCGGCGACGGTGAGCCGGGCGCGCAGCTCGTCCGGATCGACCGGCTTGGCGATGAAGTCGTCCGCCCCGGCTTCCATCCCGGCGAGATACTGCTGCTTGCCGCCGCGGGACGTGACCATGATGAAGTAGACGTAGGGCTTGTTGGGGCGCGCGCGGATCCGGCGGCACAGCTCCGGGCCGTCCATCTCGGGCATGTACCAATCCGAGATCACCAGCTGGAACGGCGACAGCTGCAGCATCTCCCACGCTTCCCTCCCGTTGACGGCGCTCCTCGGCCCGTAGCCAGCCGCTTTCGCCAGTGCGCAGAGCTGCGCACTTGAGACTGCGTCGTCGTCCACGACGAGCACGGGAATCGTCTTAGCCATGGCCCCCTCCGTCCACCGCCATCCGCACGTGATCCAACACGATCAGCGCTTCGCTTCTCACCTCCTGTAACGCGCTCTGCGCCCGTACCACGTCACCGCCCCGAGCGGACGCCTCCATCTCCTCGAGCAGCTGCGCGAGGCGACGGGCCCCGATGGTCGCCGCGGCGGACTTGAATGCATGCGCGGCTCGTTGAATCGGCTCGGGGTCCTGGCCGCCGGTCGCGTCCGCCAGCGCCTCGAGCCGCTGTGGCAAGGTGTTGGCAAACGTCGCCAGGATGCCGGCGACCGCCTCTTCCGCGCCCGCCTCCTGCATGGTGCGCCGGAATGCGGCGAGGTCCACCCGTGGCGCGGGCGAGTCCGCCGAGTCCGTCGTCGGGGCGGTCCGGCCCTCGATGGCGGCGAACAGATCGTGCGCCTTGAACGGCTTCGCGACGTACCCGGTCATGCCGCGCTCGAGGCAGCGCTCGCGCTCGCCGCTCAGCGCATGCGCCGTGAGCGCAATGATCGGGAGCAGCCGGCCCTCCGGGAGCGCCCGAATGCCCGCGGTCGCCGCAAACCCGTCCAGCTCGGGCATCTGGATGTCCATGAGCACCACGTCGTACCTGACGGCGCGCACGGCGTCGACGGCTTCGCGCCCGTTGCTCACGACGTCGACTTGATGGCCGCGCTTGACGAGCATGGCGGTGGCCACCTGCTGGTTCACGGGGTTGTCCTCGGCGAGCAGGATCCGTAGGGTGTGGCGCGACTCCGCGATCGAGTGGCGGGTGATGAGCGCGGGTGCGGCACCGGCGGGCGGCGCTTCCGTGAGCACGGTGCTCACCGCTTCGATCAGATCGGCGCGCGCTATGGGCTTCGTGAGATAGGCCTGGATGCCCATTTGGCGGCAGCGCTCGCCGTCGCCGCGTTGTCCCGCGGAGGTGAGGATCAGGAGTCTGGTGGCTGCCAGCTCACGATCGGCCCGGACCGCGGCCGCCAGCTCGAAGCCGTCCGAGTCGGGCATCTGAGCGTCCAAGATAGCGAGGTCGTAGGGAACCCCCGCTTGCGCGCCGCGGCGCAGCGCCGCCAGCCCGGCGTCGGCGCGCGCCGCCTCGTGGACGGCGATCCCCTCGGCGCCCAGCATGTCCCGGAGAATGCGCCGGTTGGTCTCGTTGTCATCCACCACGAGCAGCCGCCGCCCCCCGAGCGACGTCGTGGCGCCGCCGGCCCGTGCCTGGGGGGCGGCCGCCTCGACCGGGAAGGCCAGCGTGAAGCCGAATTCGCTGCCGCGGCCCACCTCGCTCGTAACGGTGAGCTCGCCGCCCATCAGCGCCACCAGCCGCCGCGAGATCGCGAGGCCGAGTCCGGTGCCGCCGTAGCGGCGGGTCATGGACGCATCCGCCTGCGTGAACTCCTGGAAGATCGTGGCCAGCTGTTGCTCCGAGATGCCGATCCCCGTATCGCGCACGCGAAACTGCACCGTGGCCTGGTCGCGGTCGCGGCGCACCGCGCTCGCGGACACGTCGACCTCACCGCGCTCGGTGAACTTGATCGCGTTCCCGATCAGGTTCATGAGCACCTGTCGCACGCGCGTCGGATCTCCGCGCACGAGGTGCGGGACGTCGGGCGGAACGTCCACCGTGAGCTCGAGGTGTTTCTCGCGGGCCCGGACGGCGAGCAGGGTAGCGGTAGCGTGTACGACTTTGGGGAGATCGAACGAGATGGTTTCGAGCTCGAGATGCTCCGCCTCGATCTTCGAGTAGTCGAGTATGTCGTTGAGGATGGTGAGCAACGCTTCGGACGAGGAGCGCACCAGTTCGAGCGCGCGCCGCTGTTCGACGCCGAGGTCCGTGTCCAATACCAGCTCGACGAAGCCGAGGACCGCGTTCATGGGCGTGCGGATTTCGTGACTCATGTTGGCGAGGAAGGCGCTGCGTGCCCGCGCCACCCGCTCCGCCAGGTCGCGCGCTTCGCGCATCGTCGCCTCGGCTCGCTTGCGCTCGGTGATGTCCTCGTAGCGCACGATGATGACCTCTCCGGTGGCATCCTGGGCGTAGGCGGCCGAGAGCCGAACGGGAATCGATCGGCCGTCGCGATGGCGGCGCTCGATCTCGGCCGTCAGCATCTCGCCTTGCCACACCCGCTGCTCGAGCTCCCCCGCCGCCACCCGCTGATCCTCGGGCACGATCAGCTCGTCCAGGAGACGGCCGACCGCGTCGCGCGCCTCGTAGCCGAACAGGGCGGTGAACTGGCGGTTGACGTTGCGGATCTGCCGCTCTCGATCGATCACGGCGATGGCGACGGGGGCCATCGTCAGGAGGGTCTCGAGGTAGGCGTGCTGCCGCGCTAATTCCTGGGTGGACACGTCGAGCAGGGCCGTCGCCCGGATGCGCTCCACGAAGGTGCGATGGGCGCGGGCATGCACCCGGTCCATGCTCCAGGCGAAGGCCGCGATCAGCACCAGGGCGAAGATGTGGAACCGAGTCTGGCCTTGCAGCAGGATCCCCACCGGCAGGGGAGCCAGCATCGTCACCAGCAAAAAGCGAAAGCTGCGCCGGTCGCCGACCAGCGTGCTAGTGGCACCGGCGAGGATTCCTGCGAAGACGACGAGGATGAGGGCCGCTTCGTCGGGTTGAAGGGCGGGGATGGCGGCCGCCGCGCCGACTCCCCAGGCGAGCCCGACGCCGGCGACGGTGAGGCGCACGCCGCGCAGGGCTTCTTCGGACGGCGCCGCCTGTTTGCGCACGCGGAGCCGCCACAGGGTGCGTAACCCGGCAGCGGCGGCGACCGCGCCGACCCACCCGATCGTCAGATCACGGGGCAAAGAGTCCCACACCAGCCCGGCAACCACCAGCACGAGCAGGACGTGCAGCGTCTCGGCGAATGGCCCGCCCCTGAGCAGCTGATTGAAGGCCGCCCGCCGCAACTCCGCGTCCACGCGCGGTTGCCGTTCGGCGTTGCGCTCTAATGGGTCCGCGGTCATGACCGTTATATGTGATAGTCCCGGGTGTGGGTGCAACATGGCAGCCCGCGGGACGTGCGAGTTAGGGTGTTTTTGCGGCACGGAGGGGCGCCCGTGCGACACTTTAGGGCGCCCCCAGCACCCCGTGGCGCACGATAGCTTCGTCGGTGTACCCCGACAGGTACAGGACCTTGATGCCGGGCCGACGCTCGGCGACGCCGTCGGCTAGGTCGCGCCCACTCATTCCCGGCATTACAACGTCGGTCATAAGCAAGTCGACGCGCCCCGGCTGGCGCTCGAGCAGTTGGCTGCTATCGGGGAAACGCTGAGGGGGAGACTGCGTTAGGCGAGTCGAACCGGTGCTTCAGCTGGTGGCGGCCGTGCGGTCTCGCGCCAGCAGCGTTGCGTCGAGCCAGTGCGCGAGTTGCTGAAAACGGAAAGGTTTGGGGAAGACGGTGCAGTGATGCATCTCGAGCCACGGTCTGACGTCGGGAGCATCGGGCTCCGCCGTCATGAAGGCGATGCGTCGCTCGAGCTGCGGCCAACGATGCACAATAGCGAGGTACAAGGCGAGCCCCGACATCGTCGGCAGCCGGACATCGAGCAGCACCGCGTCCACGGGACGAGAGGCGAGGATGGCGTACGCCGCGTCCGGCTCTGCCGCCGTGAGGACGCGATACCCGAGGGGTGCGAAGACGCTCTCGAGCGCCCCACGGAGCGTGGCGTCGTCATCGACGATCAGCACCGTGCGGGGAGTGGCGTCCATGGGCTTCATGATGGTTACGGCCGGGTGAAAGAGACGTGACGTCCGTCACTTGGGCGCCCGCGTAGGACGGAATCCGCCCGCGGGGGCGCGTAGGTCGTGCGGGGCGCCTCAGCTCTCCGCGGAAATGAGGCGGACGCGGACGGCGTAGCGCACCAGTCCAGCGATCTCGTGGATGTCGAGGCGCTTCATCGCCTCCGCCCGGTGGGTCTCGATGGTTTTGACGCTCAACTTGAGCCGCCGGGCGATCTCCCGCGTGGAATACCCTTGGGCGAGCAGCCGCAACACTTCGAGCTGGCGGGGGCTGAGCCGTTCGAGCGGCCGCCGCACCGCGAGGGCCGCGTCGATCGCCGAGCGAAGGCGGCTCAGGTTGCCCTTCAGGACATAGTCCTCGGCACCGGCCTTCAGGCAGTCCACCACCGTCTGCGCATCGAGCGCACCGGCGACCACGATGAGCGGTGTCGCCGGTCGGATGGTTGGCAGGAGTCGAAGGGCCGCGGTCGAGTTGAACTGGGCGAGGGAATGGTCCGACAACACCACGTCGGGAGCGAAATCGCGTACGGCACGCACGAACGCGTCTTCGGTGTCAGCGCGCTGGGTGACGGCATCGAGGCCAGCATGACGGAGCTCAAGCGTCACGAGCTCCGCGTCGGCAGGGCTGTCCTCCAGCAGGAGAATGCGCAGGGTTGGCTGGCGCATGGCGCCGCCAGGTTAGTCAATGACGCGACATCGGACTATCGGGGAATGCCTGACGCTCGGGAGACATCGTTACGGATGGACGTGGCGACAGCGGCGCTGCGCGCGGCCTAACGCGGCGGCTCGTTCAAGAGCAGCCAGTACAGCCCTACCTCCGACACGGCGCGCGCGAACGCCTCGAAGTCCACCGGCTTGACGATGTAACTGTTCGCGCCCAGCCGGTACGCGGCCGCGATATCGGGTTCTTCACGCGAAGAAGTGAGGATGACGACCGGGATGCGGCGGGTCCGGTCGTCGGCTCTCAGGCGCCGCAGCACCTCGAGCCCGTCGACCTTCGGGAGCTTCAGGTCCAGCAGGACGACCTTCGGCACGACACCGATGTCCCGCAGGGGGTGACTGCCGTCGCCGAAAAAGAAATCCAGCGCCTCGGCACCGTCCCGGGCGACAAACACCTGGTTCGCGAAGTTGCGCGCCTTGAAGGCGCGCAGCGTCAGCTCGGCGTCGGGGGAGTCGTCCTCCACGAGCAGGATTTACACTTGGTGCTGGTCGGTCATCGGCCGTCGCGATCGACAATGCAGACTCCCGAGGCAGGACTCGAACCTGCGACCCGTTGCTTCAGCGAGCAGGACGAGCCACCCACGGAATCTGCATCTGAGGCTAAACCACCAGAGCACTTTCCGCCAGCCGGGAGGGCGGCGAGCGAAAAGGTGCCCCCGAAACCGTCGCCGAAACCGTCACCGCGCAGGCGACGCGGGTGAGCTGTGGCGTCGGTCGATCGGTCCGCGACGGAGCGCTCTCATGGGCTCAAACATGACGGTCGCATAGCGGCGTCCACAGACCGCGGTGGAGGTCTGGATCAAAGGCCACGAGGCGACGCTGGCTGCTTCAAATGCGGAAGATCACGCGGTCCAGCGCGTACTTTCCGCCGCCCAGAATGACGAGGGCGAGCGCGGTGATCAGCAGCATGAATTCGAATTCCCAGCCCGCGGTTTCGCCGGTGAACTTGCGGTGGACTTTGGTGATGAGGAACTGGAGCGCACCGAGCATCGCGATCACGAGGCCGAGCGCAGCGAGCTGGGTCAGGAAGCCGACCAGCATGCCGAGGGCGCCGGCGGGTTCGGCGATCGAGAGGATGCGGAGGTTGCGCAGCATGCCGGCGGGCATTTGTGCGGAGGGTTGCATGCTCCACAGCTTGCGCTTACCGAGTCCGTGGGTGAGGAACACGGCGCCGAGGGCGATGCGGAGGGCGAGCAGAGCGAAGTCGCTGAAATGATGGAGTGAGAAGAAGAAGCCCATGTGGTCTCCAGCGAGGGTGGTGCCTCGGTCAAGGCGCGTAGCCGCTCGCGCGCAGAATCGCCTCAACGAGTTACACGTGCGCACGTCTCGCGCACCTACTGATAATAATTACTGGAAGCGCGCGGCAAACCGGAGCCGCTCGAGCCCCACCGTCACTGCCTGCACATCCGTTCGCCTCCACGTGCAGTGGCCCGCGCGCTGCGCTTCTCCGCCGCTACGGTCCAACGAGACTAGGAGTCGGTGCACGGATCCCGCCTGCCCCGCGTCGGCGTGTAGTGTACGAGGAAGAGCGGTTCGAGTGCACTGGAGCCGAGGCGCCACCAGGCCCCCAAGCCACGGAGCCGTTGCAGGTACACGTCCTCCGCCACGCTGACCGTGAAGGTGTCATCGCCGTGCGGTCTGAACCCTGAGGGGGCGGCAGTGTGCGTCGCGCCCGATCGCGAGTGATTGTAGTCAGGACTCCCTGGGTGGTGAGATCGAAGCAGCTTGGTAGTCATCGCTGGGCGCGTTCAGAGGCCGGTGGTATTGGAAGCCCAGTGAGCTGCAGTTGCTGCCCCGCCATGTCACGGTTGATCCAAACGACACGGTCACCACACATGATCGCGTCCACCGCATAGGGCTGCTGCGCGAACGAGGCGGCATCCGAGGTCGCGACTTGCGTGCCGGGGAAGTAGTAGAAGCAGCGCTCGCCGTCCGGGTGGCTGTGGATCACCCCCACGGTGCCGGCCCACCCTGCGTCCTCGCACGTCTGCCGGGGGAGGACGCGCGTGGGAGTTGACTGCGCAGGATCCACGTCCGCGGGCGCGATGCGCTCCACGATCACCGCGTCGCCTCGAATCGTGCCGATCATGCAGCCCATGAACTCGGTGGCGTAGGAGCGGTACTGTAGGAAGAGGTAACGCCGAGCTTGGGCCGACAGCAGGAGTACGCGCGCCCGCATAGATGTCACGCCCACTGGGCGTCCCGGCTCGGGCTGTAATGCGAGCGCCGCTATTACACCCACCACGCTGACGGCGGCGCGGACGACGCCGGAGCCTCTCAGACCCTTTACCAGACTCCAGAGCGGAGCGACGACACTTGGCACCGCCGACAGGCCGGCGTCCGGGTGCGACGTTGCGTTTACAACAGTGCGGAGTCCCATTGACAGGGGCGAAGGATCGCGAGCTGCGCGGCGCGAGCCAATAGCGCGTTCGTACCACCTAAGTCAACACTCATCACGGCGAATTACCGCACTGATGGCCGAACTGCAGCAAGCGACGGTGCGCGCGAGCTGGGCGTGCCTATTCGAGGAGCCCACGCTGCTGCGCGTGGGTCACCGCCTCAAGGCGGGTGTGTGTGCGGAGCTTGTGGTTGATGTGGTGGAGATGGTTGCGGAGCGTCTGGGCGGAAATGCTCAGCTTGCGGGCGATGGTCGCGGAATTGCGGCCTTCGGCGAAGAGCTTCAAGATGCGGCGCTCCTGCTCGGAGAGCGGCTCGACAGGCGCGTGATGGGACTGGTCGCCGGCGAGCGAAACGAGTTGTCGGGCAACCTCGAGCATGCGGTAGAACCGCTCCTCGTTGCGTCGGCGCTGGTCGACGTCGCGCTCCAGCCGCACGAAGAGCCGCCTTCCCGTGCGCTGGTTGTCGAAGACGATCGTTGAGACGTTCACCCAGATCCGGCCCCCAGACCGGGTGCGGACCTCTAAGTCGAAATTGGGGATTCCGCCAGACGTTCCGTCCCTGTGACGAGTGGCTGCTTCCGCGCCCCCCGCGAGCGCGCTGGTGCCCAACGTGTCGCGCGCCTCGAGCACGTCGTCGATGTTGCGATGGAGCACCTCGCTCGCCGGGTAACCGAACAGCCGCTCCGCGGCCCCGTTCCAAGAACAGATCTCGCCGCTCTCGGTGACCGTGTACGCCGCGTCCGCGGTCTGCTCGAGCAGCGCGAACAACTCCGTTTCGAGCATCGTTCTCCTCATGACCTCACCGCCGGAAATGCTAGCGCTTCAGCCCCAGGTCGGCCAGAGGCATTCGCGCACAGGACGCGCGTCTCTCTACACGGTACGAACGCTTCATTGTCGGCCCAGGGGCCCCGCCATAACTATGCACCCGTAGTGCAACGCAGTCACAGCAACTCGACATCCACAAGGAGATTCAAGCATGAACCGTCTCGCTCTTGCCGCCCTCGCCGGCGTGCTCGGCGTCGGGATGCTCGTCGCGTCCCCTGACACCGCGGCGGCCCAACAGAAGGCGGAGCCCGCCAGCGCGTATCGCATCCACTCCGACACCACGGCGGCTCAGCAGAAAGCGCCGCCCGGCGGTGCCTACAAGAAGGTCAGCTCGCTCGTCCCGCTCCCGGACTTCGTCCCCGGACTCGGCACTCTGTACGTCGATCCCGCCACGCTGCCTGCGGGGCCGTTTCTCGCCTACGACCATCAAGGCAACCTGGTGAGCTCCATCTACATGATCCCACTCAAGGACATGAACGCTCAGAAGGCGTTCAGCGACCTGAAGGTCGCCCGTGAGCGCGCCGATCACGTGGACATCGTTTTCAACGCGGGCCACCCGGGCGTGGCGGAGCCCCACTACCACGTGATCGTGTGGTACATCTCGCCGCAGCGCGCGGCCCAGCTCGCCAAGTGACGACACCGTCACGTCGCGAGTTCCTCAAAGCCGGCGGGCTGGCGCTCGTCGGCTTTGGGTTCGAGCCAGACCGGCGCGCGCCCGTAGCCGCGCTCCTCGGAGCGCGGCTCCGTTCGGCAGCCATCCTCGAGGTGATTGAGATGCGCAGTGACGCCATCGGCTCCCGGGTATGGTTCGACCCGATTGGGCTCTACGTAGAGCCGGGTGCGACGGTGCGCTGGATCGTGCGGGAGAACGTGCACACGACGACCGCCTACCACCCGCAGAATGATCATCATCCGCTGCGAATTCCGGAGAGCGCCGTCGCCTGGGACTCGGGGTTCCTCGTGCACCCGGGCGATCATTTCGACGTCACGCTCACCGTACCCGGGGTCTATGACTATTACTGCATGCCCCACGAAGCGGTCGGGATGGTAGGCCGGATCGTTGTGGGGCAGCCGATCGGGCCGGGCGCCGAGCCGTTCGACTACTGGGTGGGCAGGCCGGGAACAGACAGCTGGCGCCACGTCCCCGATGCAGCCCGTCAGACCTTCCCGAGCGTCGCGCAGATCCTCCACGAGCGCCGAGTGCATCCGGCCGGGCCGCGGAAATAACATGGTCGCGGCCACGGTCACCCTGTCGGGCAAACACGACTCCCTGCGAGAGGGTGCCAGGCTCGGACTCGTCGTAGCGACCAGCATCTGGGTCTGGCTCGCCGTGGTCGACGCGGTGGTGGGCGAACCGTTCCGCACGTT
>Ga0209236_1000504_pt1 | contig 22633 bp, 21 predicted proteins | sample GraSoi013_1_40cm_FD_185819 | JGI IMG/M metagenome (GOLD analysis project Ga0209236, IMG submission 185819) | Grasslands soil microbial communities from the Angelo Coastal Reserve, California, USA - Sample 09_27_2013_1_40cm (SPAdes) (version 2) | ecosystem: Environmental > Terrestrial > Soil >... | reverse complement strand
GCCCGCCTCCATCGCCAAGTTGGCAGGGCGACAGGCTTTCGAGATCAGCCACTCCCGGTGGAAGGCAGATGTCGAAAGGCTGATTACAACCCTCGAAAAGCCAGCCTCGTTGTTCGAGGGCGATGGCCGGCCCGGCATGACTGTGCGGCGTGAGTCGAAGCTGCCTCGCTTTCCGAACCAATTTGTTGGCCGTGGGCGGGACATCGAGCAACTTCTTCATAGATTCAACACGTCATCGATGATTACGCTTACCGGCTCCGGCGGAATGGGCAAGACTCGGCTTGCTGTCGAGCTTAGCGCGAAGTTGTCTGAGCGGTATCGGGACGGAGTTGTCTTCATAGACCTCGCACCGTTGACCGACGAATCGCTGATTCCACGGACGATTGCCTGGTCATTGGGCCTTCGCGACGATGGCGTCCGCGACCCGATGGACGTTGTAGTTGTACATCTCAGCGAACGGTCAGTCCTTCTCGTCCTGGACAACTGCGAGCACGTCCTCTCGACGGCGGCGACCACCGCTACAGAGCTCCTCAGCCAGTGCCCCCGCCTTTCGATTCTGGCCACCAGCCGGGAAGCCCTCGGAGTCCAGGGCGAAACCGTTTGGGAAGTTCATCCACTGCCGAAACGAAGAGACGGATCCGATCCTGACGACGGCGATGCGGTTGAACTATTTCGCTTGCGAGCGGAGGCTTCCGCCCCGCAATCATTCGTCTGGGACCACCGTGTCGCCGGCGAGGCTGCTCGCATCTGTTACAAGCTGGATGGCATTCCCTTGGCTATCGAGCTCGCCGCGGCCCGACTGAGGGTCATGCCACTAGGCGACCTGATTGCCGGGCTCGAGGAGCGATTCGCGCTGCTTACGACGGGCACGCGAAACGCAACGCCCAGGCAGCAAAGCCTTGAGGCGACTGTTGACTGGAGCTATCAGTTGCTGAGCGCGCAAGAACAATCGCTCCTGAAGCGCCTCGCGGTGTTTGCGGGCGGCTTTACGAGAGACGCCGCCGAGAAAGTGTGCGGATTTGAGCAGCTGCCGCGGGCCAATGTGGTGCCAACGTTGTTCGGCCTTGTCGAGAAATCCCTGGTCCGGTACGAGACCGGCTTCAGCGGCGCAGCGCGATACACCATGCTCGAGACGATTCGTGAATTCAGCCGCAACAAGTTGCAGGTGAGCGGGGATGCGGTCGAAACGCACAGCCGTCACGCAGCCCACTTGTCGACGGTCGCTTCTCCAACCGAGGTCGCGCTGAGGTCGGCGCGCCAAGTTGAGTGGTTGGCTCGACTTGAGGAGGAACACGACAATTTCAGGACGGCGATCGAGTGGGCCCTCGAGGCAGATCCTGCTTTGGCGCTGGAGATCGTCATCAAGCTCGGCGAGTTCTGGATGCGTCGTCATATCGGCGAACGAGCCACGGAAGCCGCCGCGCCTACGGGAGAATTGCGGGCAGGCGCCGTTTACCTGGCTGGGCAAATGGCCTGGCTTGTTGGAGACCAGGTTGTATCTCGCGCACTGCTGGGTGAAGCTGCCAAACGGTGGACCGCCCTCGGTGATGTACCTCGTGCCGGCCATGCGGCCGACCTCCTGGCTACTGTGCATTTCGAATCGGGAGATCGCGATTTGGCGCTCAGAGACATGGACCGTGTCATCGCGCTTCTACGCCCGACCGGTGATCGCTGGAGCCTTGCCTCCGCGCTCAACAATCTCGGCTTCTTCCTGCAGCAGGTCGGCGACTCGTTGGCAGCCATGGATGTATTGGACGAGGCGCTCGAAATCGCACGGCAAGCGGGCGACCCCTGGATGGTGGGAATCGTCCTCGACAGTGTCGCGAACGCGGAAGGGCTGCTTGGCCGGTACGACGAGGCGCGGGAACACTGGAAGGAGTGTTTCTCGATCGCGATCGAAAGCGGAAACAGCTGGGCATGGAGTTACCTCCTCGAGGGAAGGGCCCGCCTGGCTCTTCTTGAACAAGATCCAGCGCTGTGCGTCAGGCTGGCCGCCGCCGGCGACGCGGCGCGACGCTCGATTGGAGCCGTGTCGCCTGGGTATTGGAGCGATATGGTCGCCGCGGCGGTTGAGGCAGCACGTGGGCAGTTGTCAGAAGCGGCCGCCGATACCGCATGGCGCGAGGGCCAGACGATGACCGCTCAGGAAATCATGGCCGCGGTCATCGCTCGCTAGCCCGCCTCGCGTCGGCCGGTCCGGCGCCTCTACAATCCTTTCAATGCACGAATCCACGATGTCTGTCGCGCCCGCGTTTGGCGAGCTCGAGCCTCATCGGGCGGAACTGACCGCCTACTGCTATCGGATGCTTGGCTCGCCTTTCGACGCCGAGGACGCCGTCCAGGATGCCTTCGTCCGCGCGTGGCGATCCCGCGATAAATTCGAAGGCCGCGCGGCGATGCGCTCCTGGCTGTATCGCATCGCGACCAACGTCTGCCTCGACATGCTCAAGAGCAGAGAGCGCCGGGCGCGCCCGATGGATCTTGGGCCCGCGGTCGAGCCCCTGGAGTCAAACCTCAACGCCAGGTCAGCGAAAGAGTGGATCGAGCCGATCCCGGAGACGCTGATTGCGCCCGACGCCGACCCGGCGGACGTGGCGGTTGAACGCGAGTCGGTACGCCTGGCGTTCGTGGCCGCCCTTCAGCAGCTCCCGGCGCGCCAACGCGCCGCGCTGATCCTGCGCGAGGTGCTCCGCTGGGAAGCATCAGAGGTCGCCGAGCTGCTCGATACCACGGTGGCTTCCGTAAACAGCGCCCTCCAGCGCGGGCGGGCCACCCTCGCCAAGAGCAACATCAGCTCGGCTGATCGCCTGCCGGAATTGAGCGAAGCAGACCGAGCGATGCTCGAACGCTATGTCACCGCGTTCGAACGGTACGACATGGATGCGCTGACATCCTTGATTCGAGAAGACGCGAGCCAATCCATGCCGCCCTACGACATGTGGCTGTTCGGCCGAGACGACATCCTCGCCTGGTGGGTCGGGCCCGGAAACGCCTGCCGGGGCTCACGTGTGATTCCGACCATCAGCGCGAACGGCATGCCGACGTTCGCGCAGTACAAGCCGAGCCCTGAGGGCGGTTATGACCCCTGGGCCCTGCAGGTGCTCGAGCTGTCGGACGGAAAGATCTCAGAGTTCACTTTCTTCCTCGATACGGAGAGGATCTTTCCCCTGTTTGGGCTGCCGCTTCACCTCGACTCGTAGCACCTCGGCAAGGCCGGCGAAGTCGATGAGCTCCAGCAGGCAGGGGTTGGTGTTGCGCAGTTCGAGCTGACACCCGCTCCGACGCGCCGCCAGCTGAAGGCGCGCGATCTGGTCGATGGTGGCAGCACTTGGCTCGTCCAGCGGGCCGCAGTCGAGGCAGACAGTCCTCATCTTTGATTTAGACCGAAGCGGCCCGGGAAACTAATCGGCCCGGGGAATTACCGATGAGTTTTTCCAGGTATGTCGTCTACATGAGCATGAAGAACTCACGCTGGCTCTCGCTGATCGTCCTCTGCATCGGATTCCTCCTGATCGTCATCGACATGACGATCGTCAACGTCGCGCTTCCCTCGATCCAGCGTGACCTGGGCTTCACGCCGTCGTCGCTGGCGTGGGTCATCAATGCCTATCTGATCGCTTTCGGCGGGTTCTTGCTGCTGGCCGGACGCCTGGGCGACCTCTTCGGGCGCACGCGCGTCTTCCTGATCGGCCTCTGCCTCTTCACGGGTGCTTCCGTGCTGTGCGGCCTGTCCTTCAACCAGGGAATGTTGATCGCGGCCCGCTTCGTTCAAGGCATCGGCGGCGCCGTGAGCTCGGCGGTAATCCTGGCCATGATCGTGACTCTGTTTCCCAGGCCTGACGAGCAGGCGAAGGCGTTCGGCGTCTTCAGCTTCATCGCCTCCGCCGGGGCCGCGATCGGGCTGCTTGCCGGGGGGCTGATCACCCAGGCGGTCAGCTGGCACTGGATCTTCTTCGTCAATCTCCCGATCGGGCTCGTCACGGCTCTGGTCGCCGCTCGCCTGCTCGTCTCGGACCGCGGGATCGGAATCGGCGAAGGGGCGGACGTCATCGGTGCCGCCCTGGTCACGGTCGCCCTGATGCTCGGCGTCTACACGATCGTCGAATCGTCCGACTACGGGCTCGTTTCTGTCCACACGTTGGGCTTCGGGGCGATCACGCTGACATTGCTGGCGGCCTTTGTGGTGCGCCAGGCTCGGGTGCGGAACCCGATCCTTCCGCTGCGGCTGTTCGCCTCGCGAAAGCTCTCCACGGCCAACATCGTCCAGGCGCTCATGTCGTCGGCTTTCATCGGCTTCTTCTTCCTCGGGTCGCTGGATCTCCAGCGCGTGCTCGGCTATGGGCCGATGGCCATCGGGCTTGCGTTCTTGCCGGTCGCCGTGGTCATGGGATTGTTCTCGATCCGCTTCTCAGCGCAGCTGATCAACCGCTTCGGTCCGTTGGCGGTCCTCGCAGCCGGCCAGGTGGTGATCGTGATCGCGCTGGCAATGCTGGGCCTCGGCCCGACAAACGCCACCTACGCCCTCCACTTCCTGGTGCCACTGGCGCTCCTGGGCCTGGGTGGCGGCCTGTCTTTTCCTTCCCTGACCATCATCGCGATGTCCGACGCGGGGCCAAGCGACGCCGGATTGACCTCGGGTCTCTTGAACACGACGGGCCAGGTCGGTGGCGCCCTCGGTCTCGCGGTCCTCGCAACGCTGGCGAGCGCGCGCACGCTGAACATGATCCACGATGGCGTCAGCGGCGCCACCGCGCTCGCCGGCGGCTATCACCTCGCGTGGCTCGTCGGCGCAGCGACCATCGTCATCACGCTCGTGCTCGCTCTGACTTCGCTGGGCGCGCGAACGTCGAATGAAATGCAAGTCACGGATGCCGAATGCGAAGCCGTCGCATAAAGCTTTGAGTAAGAGCTGGAGGAGACCATGAACAAGGTATTGAGCGCGGTTCAAAAGCAAGTCCAGTCAACGATCGACCAGATGGTCGATTCGGACTCTGAGCGTGGTATGCAGGTGGCTGTGTACAAGCGCGGCGAGCTGATCGTCGACGCGGTGGCCGGCATCGCGGACCCCGCGACCGGGCGACCGGTCACATCGGACACTCCCTTCTACAACTTCTCGACCTGCAAGGCAGCAGCGTCCACCGTCGCGCATGTCCTCGCTGGGCGTGGACTGTTCAACTACGACACGCCGGTGGTGGACCTGTGGCCAGAGTTCGGCGCCCACGGCAAGCAGAAGGTGACCGTGCGGCACGTGTTGAGCCACACCGCCGGCGTGCCGGGCATTCCACTCAACACGACGATGGAAGACCTCTGCGACTGGGACAAGATGTGTTCGTCGATCGCCAACTCCGAGCTTTGGTGGGAGCCGGGCACGAAGATCGGCTATCACGCCTACACATTCGGCTACCTCATCGGAGAGATCATCCGGCGCGCTACCGGAAAGCCGATCTCGCAGGCTCTTCTGGATGAAGTTTCCGGCCCGCTCGGAGTCGGCAAGGAGCTCTACTTCGGCATGCCACGCTCGGAGCAGCAACGCCTGGCGCGGCTCGAGGATGCGCCAGCCGATCCCGCGGCGATGGCGGCCATGGCATCGATGCCCCAGGACCTCCCCATGTTCAAGGCCGGACCGATGTCGCTGATGCCGACCGCGGAGCTCGGCAATCGAGCCGACATTCTTGCCGCGGACATCCCCGCCGGGGGCAAGACCTCGGCGCGCGCCATCGCCCGAATGTATGCCTCGCTGCTGGGCAAGGTGGACGGCATCCGCCTGATCTCGCCCGAGCGTCTACGCGAAGTCACCGCGGTGGCGATGAGCGGCACCGACGAGGTCTTCGGAATGCCCACGACCTGGGCGCTGGGCTACTCGATCGGGCGCCCGGGCTCAATGGACTCGACCTCTGTATTCGGCGTCGGCGGCGCCGGCGGCAGCTTTGGGTATGGAGACTCCGCCAACGGAATCGCATTCGCTTTGACCAAGAACCGGCTCACCCCGGACTTCAACGCCGCGGCTCAGATCAGCCAGATGGTTACCGAAGCGCTGGGCGCTTAAAGGAGACAAGAGAACCACCATGGGACGGATTGTCGTAACCGAGTTCATTTCGCTCGACGGCGTGATGGAGGACCCGGGCGGAGCCGAAGGCTTCAAGTACGGGGGATGGACATTCAAGATCGAGCAAGGAGAGGAAGGCGGCAAGTTCAAGATGGAGGAGACTCGCGACTCCGCGGCGCTGCTGCTGGGACGCGTGACGTACCAGGAGTTCGCCAAGGCGTGGCCATCGCAGGACGGCGAATTTGCGCACAAGTTCAACAGCATGCCCAAGTACGTCGTGTCCTCGACGCTCGAGAAGCCTGACTGGAACAACTCGACGGTGCTCAAGGGCGACGTGGTGAAGTCAGTCTCGAAGCTGAAGCAGACGCTGAAGGGCGACATCGTGGTCCACGGCAGCGCCAAACTCGTGCAGACGCTGATTGCCAACGACCTCGTCGACGAGCTGCGGCTGATGGTTTTTCCAGTCGTGCTTGGGAGCGGCAAGCGACTCTTCGGCCCCACCACCGACCAGAAGCCCCTGCGCCTGGTGGATTCAAAGACAGTCGGCGACGGCATCGCCATCCTCATCTACCAGCGGGCCGGCAAGGAAGCGAAGTAACGGCTCCCGCTATGGAGCCATAAGCGGATCTTGTTGCCGACCCGGTAAGCGCATACACTGGCCGCGTCGAGGGGCGCGGCCAGTACATGGACGCCGGCCTGAAGCTGTGCCGAGATGTCGCGGGGGCCGTGATCACGCGGGCAAAAGCGGACGGGTCCGACGCGCCGGCGTCCACGGAGTGTGATTAAAGGAGAGTACCGCCATGCAGGAGATGACGGAATTGAAGACCGTCATGACGGGGTTCTATGACGCCCTCTCGAGTGGCGACGAAGCTTTCATGGACGCCCTGATCTGCCGCCACGCGGGCGTGCTTGGCATCGGCACAGACCCCGACGAATGGTGGGAAGGACACGCGACCCTTCGCAGCAAGATGAAGACGCAAATGGCCGAAATGGGTGGAAGCGTGAGGATCGTCGGCAGCGATCCGCGAGCGTATGCCGAGGGAAGTGTGGGTTGGGTGGCGGACCGGCCGCGGTTCAGATTGGACGATGGGACCGAATCCCCGATCCGTCTCACCGCCACCTTCCATAAAGAGCAGGACGCCTGGAAGCTCGTGCAGTTCCACGTGTCGGTGGGGGTGCCAAACGAAGAGCTGATCGGGAAAGAGCTGACGGTGTAGAGCGCAGCCTCACGCGCCGCCACCAACGCTAATTGCGAATCTTCATCAGCTATCGACGTGAAGACGCCGCGGGGCAAGCCGGCCGTCTTTATGACCAACTGTCATCGCATTTCGGCAGCGACAAAGTCTTCATCGACGTCGCCGCAATTGAACCAGGCGCGGATTTTGTCTCGGTCTTAGAGCAAGCGGTCGCCGCCAGCGACACCGTCCTCGTCGTGATCGGCCCCGGTTGGCTCAACTCGCAAGCCGCCGACGGCACTCGACGAATCGATGCCTCGGACGACTATCTCAGACGCGAGATAAATGGCGCTCTCGATCACGGCTGCCATGTCATACCCGTGCTTGTCCGGCGCGCCAGGATGCCCGAACCGGCCGAGCTGCCCAGCTCGATCGAAAAGCTGGGTCATCGCAATGCGATCGAGGTCAGCGACGCGCGCTGGCATGCCGACGTGCAAGCCCTGATCGGCTACCTGCATACAGCCATCCCCGACACTCGGCCACGCGGTCCGGGCTGGTGGCTGCACCCATCCAACTGGCCGGCTTTGACGTTCGACTGGCTGTTCTCCGGCCTCGCCATCGTCCTGGTCGCGTCAGGCTACTTTGACGCGTGGATCAATCGAAATCTCCCGGTGAAGCCGTGGGAGCACGCCCCAGCCCAGGCCGCCTGGCTTCTGATCAGCCTTTGCCTGGCGATCGCCGGGACCATTCGATGGTTTCGCTTTCAGCGACCCGACCAGGTCATCCCCAAGGGCTACGTCGTGTCGGTCGTCGGTTGTGCGGTGTTTGCTGTAGGAGTGCTGTCGAGCATCTGGTGGAGCGTCCTATTCGGTGCCGAGACACCCGGAGTTCCCACCATCTTCCGGCCATCGAACTTGCTCCAGATAGCGGGTGGCGGCCTCATCGTTGCGGGGCCGCTTCGCGCGGCGGTGGGTCGACGTGAGCTGCGGGCAGGCCCTCCAGCACTGATCTCCGCGACGTTGCTTCTCGGGACCATCACCTTCTTCTCGCAGTTCGACCATCCATACGTCAACCCGTGGGCTTATGACCTGCACCAGCTCTCCAAAACCTATGCGTTTGTCGGCGAGGAACTCGGCGCGCTCAGCCTGATGATGCAGGCCGCGATCACCACCGGTACCATCCTCTTCGTCCTCCGTCAGATCCGCTTACCTCCCGGCAGCATCACCTTCATGCTCACGATCACCGCGATCTTCGTGTGCACGCAGCTTGGCCACTTCCAGTTCATCGCGGTGGCTGCTGTGGTCGGCGTAGCGAGCGACGTGCTCCTGTTCTGGGCCGGACAGCAGCCGACCCGTCTCACGCAGCTGCGTGTGTTTGCGACCGCGATGGGCGTCCTGCTGCCGCTTGCCTACCTTCTTGAGGTGTGGCTCACAGAGGGGACTTACTGGACTGCCGATGTGGTGTCTGGAACTGTGCTCGCCTGTGGAATCATCGGTTGGCTGATGACAGTGCTCACGTTCCCGGACCGAGAAACGGCGAAAGTCGCCTCCATACTGTGGCCTCCCCGCAAATGATTTCTACATTCCAACGCCCTTCAGCCGCAGGAAGGTCATTGCAACGTGGGTGTGGCCTTCGGACCACGCCTCATCCTCATGCCGGTGCGCCGCCCGCTCCGCGTCTCGCGCGTCCAACTCATCCAGTGTTGATTGGGCGAGTGGCCGCACCGGTCCGGAGACCTGCTTTTCAATCGACATTTCGCCGAGGTCGGCAAAAAGCCATCGGCCCTTAGCCTCCCCCGCCTCCTGCTGGACGACATCGACATCCTGGAGCCATATGAACAGCCGCGGTTCGTTGGTCGGGGGGCGTGGACGTCGAATTCCTCCAGCGTGGACACCGCGCGCACCCGCACCGTGAGCGAGCCGTCGTCGCGAACATGCTCAACGGTCACGTCGAGCACTTCAAAGTCGGCGTGGATGCGGCGCCGGCCGGTGTCGACGAGCAGCCGCATCGCGGAGTCGAGCGATTCAAAGAAAGAATCGGTGACATAACCACGGCAACAAGCTGGGTCGGAGAGCGAGATTGCCGCTTCGAGACGCCCGAACCGATTAAGGTGGGGAGAAATTGGCAGTGCTGAAGCTGGGCGTCTTCGTGCCTCAGGGCTGGCGGATGGACCTCGCGGACGTGCCCGATCCGATCGAGAAATTCGAGACGATGAGCCGCTGCGCAGTGGAAGCGGAGAAGGCCGGATTCGATGCGATCTTCGTGTTCGACCACTTCCATACCGTCCCCACGCCTCAGATCGAGACCACCTTCGAGTGCTGGACGTCGATGGCGGCGCTGGCGCGCGACACGCGCTCGATCCGACTCGGCCAGATGGTCACCTGCAACGGCTACCGGCCGCCATCGCTTCTCGCCAAGATGGCGAGCTGCGTCGATGTGATGAGTCATGGGCGCTTGATCCTAGGTATCGGCGCGGGCTGGTATCAGCACGAATACGAGGCCTACGGATATGACTACCCCGAGACGCCGGAACGCTTGCGCATGCTGCGCGAAGCGCTGCAGGTGGTGAAGGCGATGTGGACGCAGGACCGGGCTGAGTTCGAGGGCCGTTACTACCACCTTCGCGGAGCGATCAACGAGCCGAAGTCCGTGCAGCACCCGCATCCGCCGATATGGATCGGCGGCGCTGGCGAAAAGGTCACGCTGAAGCTGGTCGCGCAGCACGGTGATGCGTGCAACTTCAACGCCGACGTGGCGACCGTGCGTCACAAGCTGGACGTTCTGCGCGAGCACTGCGAGAAGGTAGGCCGCGACTACGACTCGGTGTTGAAAACGATCGAGTTCTACACGATTCTTGGCGATGAGCGCGAGGTCGACCGAGTCGTTTCCGACACCGCGCGCCGCGCCGGCCAGGACGAGGGGTTCATTCGCTCCTGGTACCCGTGGTCAGGCGACGCAGACCGAGTCGCCCAGATCATTCGTGAGTACGTGGAGGCGGGCATCGATTACGTCATCGTCAACGTTCCGAACGCATTCGAAGGCGGCGTCATCAGCCGCTTCGCCGAAGAGGTCTTCCCCCGCCTGGGAATGCGCTAGTCGCGCTCCATCTGCCGGTAGCCACGGGCCGGATTCCAGGACTCGACCACCAGGCGATTGCCGGCCTCGTTCAAGCGCGTGATCACGGCCTCGTGGATGTCGATGTGGAAGTGGTGAGCGGTGCTGCCCGATGGGACCTCGATGGCTGTGCCGGCAATCTTTGCCTCCCCCCTCCACCCGCCAGGAGCATCCGCCGGCGGATCCTCGGTCGGACCGTGGATCGCGACGCGCGGGTCGCGACGCAGGTCGAGCGCCTTGACGGCACCGGTCATCGACCCGATGCGCAGCTCCTTGTCGCCGAACTCGAGCTCGGTGCCGCTGATCCGCGGCGAGCCGTCACGGCGCAGCGTGGCCATCGTGAGGTGCTTGCGCGACGCCATCAGCGCGCGAACGCGCGACGCGAACTCGGGCGCGGCCGCCTCGAACTCAGCCCATGTCGCCACGGCGGTTGAGGATACCGGCCGAGGGTTGACCTAGCACGTGCGGAGGATCGCGACGCCCCCCAGATTGCGGCGCGGCCCTCGGTCCGTTCCGGGTCGAGGTAGGCGATCGGGTGATCAGCATTGGGACCGGGTCTCAAGAAATCCCCGCGCAGGTCAGCGCCAGCTCAATCTTCGGGCGGAAATGGCTCCTGATGCTGCGGATCGACCTGGGCTTCCGCAGTCTCATGGTCGGGATATGGGCCGTCCAGTCGCACACCTCTCGCCGTGCCCGCTTCGTCAATGTCGGCACTCAGCACGTACCACCGCTTGCCGAGGTGCAAGACCCCGCGATGGCGCTGGCCCGTCCAACTCTTGGGTGTGATTCCGACCCTGTCTTTCTCGGACATGATTCCGAACTCCTTTTGCTGCTCAGGGTATAACGAGGTTCGGGCGCAGAGCACCCCTCATATACTGGGGCCCGTGTCGGCCGCCCCCACGACCGGTGCCGTTCCGGATCTCGAAGGAATCTCCATCGTGCTCCCCGCACGCAACGAGGTCGCCAACATCGCCTCCGCGGTAGAGAAGTGCCTCGCCGTAGCTGAGCGATTGTCGCCACGGCATGAGGTCATCGTTGTCGACGACGGCAGCACGGATGGCACTGGCCAGGCGGTCGAAGCCATCGCCCGGGTCAACTATCCGCGGGTGCGACTGGTGACGCACAAGATCAACCTCGGGTACGGTGCAGGCCTGAGAACCGGCTTCAGACACTCTCGTTTTGGGCTGGTCTTCTTCACCGATTCCGACAATCAGTTCGACGTCTCCGAGCTCGAATACTTCATCCCCATGATGGCCGACCACGATCTCGTGACCGGTTTTCGTGTTTACAGGTACGACCCGGTTCTGCGCTGCATCCTCTCGTGGTTCTACAACCGCCTGGTGGGCGTGCTATTCGGCCTGCACGTACGCGATGTCGATTGCGCTTTCAAGCTCATGAGGCGCGAGCTGGTGCAGAAGGTGACGATCGAATGCAACAACTTCTTCGTCAACACCGAGCTGCTCGCCAAGGCGCGGCGATGGAACTTCCGGATTGCGGAGAAGGGGGTGCGTCACTATCCGCGCACAGCGGGCGAAACGTCGGTCAGGCCGTCCGACATCCCGAGAACGCTGGCCACGGTCTTCAGCATGTGGCGGCGCATCTACTTCCCCACGAGGCGGGAAATGGATCGCCTCCGCGCAGACGAACTGTCCAAGTCAAGCGTGAGCGAGTTCATCCCGGCTCGCGACTGAACTGAAGCGAGAGTTCTACCGGGAATACAACGAGGTGGAGGATGTCCACTGGTGGTTCGTCGCCCGACGGAACATCCTGCTCGAGATCCTCAAGCGATATGTCGGCGAGAGTGCAGACGGCACGCGCCGCATCCTCGATGTCGGCTGCGGAACCGGAACCATGCTGACGTACCTGGCGCGATTCGGAAGCGCGGAGGGAGTCGATATAGACACCGAAGCAATCGAGTACTGCCGCGCCCGAGGCTTGAAGCAAGTGTCGCAGTCGGCCGCCGACAGTCTTCCGTTCGCCAACGACACCTTCGACCTTGTCACCGCTCTCGACGTCGTCGAGCACATCGACGACGACCTCGGTGTCTTGCGGGAGGTGAGGAGGGTCCTGCGTCCTGGAGGGCAGCTGCTGCTGACCGTGCCCGCCTACAGATTCTTGTGGGGCCGCCAGGACGAGATCAATCTTCACAAGCGCCGGTACGTGGCTCGTGAAGTGCGGGAGCGGCTGCAGGCTTCCGGTTACGAAGTCCAGAGGCTGTCCTACATGAATGCGCTTCTGTTTCCAGCCATCGCCGCGATCCGGCTCGTACGCCACGTCCTACCGGCGCCGGTAGAGCTCGAGTCGGACTTCGCTTTTCCAGCGCCTCGGCCCCTGAACGGCTTGCTGAGCAAGGTCTTCGGCACCGAACGGTACATGCTCAACCGATTCAATCTTCCGTTCGGAGTCTCGATCATGGCGCTCGCTCGGAAGCCTGACGAACACTGAATGTGACGAGAACAGGGTCCGCAGAAAATCGACTGCCCCCGCTCTGGCTGTCCGCAGCTGCGACCACCGCCGCAATAACGGTCGCTTTCGGAATCGCGCGCTGGGTCGCTCACTTTCTCACGAATCCGTATGAGGAGGACTTTCGCCTCAACTACGTAGCGGCCGAGATCGGGCTCACCCGCGGCTGGTCGCACATCTACGACCTCGACCTGGAACGACAGATCACAGCGAGCTTTGCGCCAGCGGGAGTCGTGATCGACTCATACCACAACTACGTGACGCCGCCTCCACTCGCGTGGTTGCTGGCTCCATTCACGCTGTTCTCGATCCCGACCGGATTTCTGCTCTGGACCCTTTTCAGCGTGGCGGCCCTCGTCGCCGCGTGGTGGCTTGTGTCTCCGGGCAAGGGCCTTGCCCGCGTCACGCTCTTGCTGGTGGCGCTGAGCCTGTGGCCTATGCACTACATGTTCTGGCTGGGCCAGACAACAGCGATCAGCATCGCCTTGCTTGCACTCACGTGGTGGCTTCTCGAGCGCGAGCGCTGGGCGCCGGCGGGCGTCGTGATGGCGGTCGCGCTCTTCATCAAACCGCAGCTTCTACTTCTGCTGCCGGTGGCGTTGCTCGTCAGCGGGCGATGGCGGCCGGCCCTGTTTTGCGCTCTGGCAGGCGGGATTCTTGCTGCCGTCTCCGTCGTCTCGCTGGGCCAGGGCGGGATCAACTCGTATCTCGCCAGCGTCGATTACACCAAGGGCAATCCGATTCACTCTGTTCTGACGTTTGCCTGGTTCGGTCGCGGGCCGGCAGCCACCGGCCTCGAGGTGATTGCGGGCGCGGCGGCGCTGCTACTCGCCTGGTACCGCCGCGACCGCATGGACCTGGTTTTTGCGCTTGGGATCGTTGGGAGCACGGCGTCGGCCTTTTATCTGCACGAGTACGACGCTGCCGTCTTCGTCCTACCTGCCTGGATAGTGTTGCGTTCCCGGCCCAGCGTGCCCCAGCAGGTTTGGCTGCTGGTGGGAATCGCCGCCGCCCAGCTGATCGCCATCGGGGTGTTCAAGCCCATGGTTTTGTGGGAGGCCGGATGGATCGCAATGCTGGGCCTCGAGCCTTGGCTGGCGACACAAGTCCGTCAGCTGCGCGCTATACGCAGCGGCGCGACTGTCCCATGACAATTTGCTTATCAGGTGATAGATTCACCGCGCAATGCCCGCTTTTGCTGAGGACCGCAAGCCCCTGGACGACCTCGGCAAGGATCTAAGGGCTATCGGCGACCTGGTAACAAAGTGGCCCACTGATACACAGGGCGCCGCGCACGTCCAGATCCTTGAACTTCGCGACCGCTTCCACGCGATTCATGAAGAGTTGGCAGTAGCCGCCGAACGCCACGACTTGAGTCGCGCGCTTGCGCCAATGGCGGCGAATCTGCGAGGCGCAGCTGATGCCCTCCACAAGACTCATTCTGAAGGTCATTCCCACTAGTAGGTAAACGCCCTACCACCTGGCTCATGGCCGCGCTTTGGCCTGAGCCAGCGCGAGCGCTACCGCCTCTTCGAAGTGCATCTGCCGTCCTTCCTCCCAAGCCGCGGCTGCAGCCTGCTCGCCAATAGCAGCACGCGCCGGCGCCAACGCGCTCTGGAGCAGCGACTCCCAGACGGCGGGCGGCCGAATGCCGACGCTTTCATGCATGGCTGACGCGGCGCCCGCCAGCCGCTGGGCCATCTCCGGCCGGTCCTCCGCCAGGCGCGCACTGAGAACGTCCAGTGTCCAGCCAAGCCGACGGTCCTTCAACGCACTGCCGGCTTGAAGGCTCTCCAGGATCGCCGCGTCAGCACTCTCGTGATCGTTCTGCAGGTTTGCGATCGCGGCCAGAAGGGCGAGGGTGGTAGATGCCTCATCTCCCCGCCCGAGCTCGCGCTGGATGGCAACGCTCTTCCCAAGCCAGTGCCGGGCGCCATCCACGTCGCCGACTGATCCATGAATCACCCCGAGGTTCTGGCTCACCTGGCTCGTTTGCAAGCGATCACCTTGCTGCGAGGCCAGGTCGAAGGCCTTTTCGGCGCACGCCGTGGCTTGCTCGTGGTCACCCAATGCCAGCATGACCAGGCTCAAGAACTTGAGGGCAAGCATCTCGTTGACGAGGTCCACCAGCTCTCGGGCTTCGGCCAGGGCTGCTTCGAGGATCGACCGTGCCGTTTCCAGCTCGTTCTGGGAGTACACGCATGCGCCAAGCTCCACCCGTGCGGCGGTTCGAAGCGGTGAAGCCACGCCCGACGTGGCAAGCAGCGATTGCAGCCATCCCCTGGCCTCGGTGTTGTACCCGCGCAGCCGCCAGAACTCGAACAAAGCGCCGGCAAGCTGAAATCCGAGCTGGGGGTCGTGGGCGATGGCCCAGCCCAGCGCCCCGCGGCAGTTGTCGTGGGACTCCTCGACCCGGTCCAACCAGCGCGAGAACTGGCCGGGAGCGCGCGACTGCGCCACCGACAAGAAGTGTCGCGCGTGTTGTTCCCGCACCTCTTGCTCTCGCCCTGTCGCCGCCAGTCGCAACGTTCCGTACGCGCGCATCGTCTCCAGCAGTCGGTACCGGCCTTCTTCCGCCACCAGCAGCGATTTGTCCACCAAACGGGTCAGCAGTTCGAGCACGGCCGCGCTGGTCAACGGCGGTCCCGAGCAGACCTCTTCTGCATCCCTGAGCGCAAATCGCCCGGAGAACACTGCCAGCCGACCAAACAGGAGCTGCTCCGGCTCCGAGAGCTGGTCATAACTCCAGTCAACCGCCGCTTCCAGCGTTCGCTGACGCTCAGCCGCGGTCCTGCTGCCGCCGGTTAGCAGCTGGAAGCGATCGCCCAGACGTGCATCGATGTCCTGCACGGCCATCATGTGGCTGCGCGCGGCGGCCAGCTCGATCGCAAGCGGCAAGCCATCAAGGCGCCGGCAGATACCTGCCACCACTGGCAAGCCGTCAGCCGGCAGCTCGAAGCCGACCGCTCCGGCCCTGTCCAGGAATAGTTGAACCGCGTCGCTTTCCTCGAGCGGCGCAACCCACCACGTGACCTCGCCGGGGACGTTCAGCGGCTCGCGGCTGGTGATGAGCAGATTCAACTTCGGACACGTCCGCAGCAAGGTCTGGACCAGCCGGGCAGCCGCCTGGACGAGATGCTCGCAGTTGTCCAGGACCAGCAGGGTCTCGCGATCGCGAAGGTGGTCCTCGAGTGTGGCTTCCAGAGAGCGGTGGGCCTGCTCCGGAACATCGAGAGCAGCAGCAACGGCCTGCGGAACAAGTGATTCATCTGTGATTGACGCCAGCTCTACCAGCCAGACGCCGTCCGAAAACCTGGCCCGAAGGTAGGTCGCAAGCTGGATTGCCAGTCGAGTCTTGCCAACGCCGCCCGGACCGATCAGCGCCAGAAGTCGGGATTGCGATTGCAGCTCCTGCAGATGCTGAAGCTCGGCCCTCCGGCCGATGAAGCTCGTGAGCTCGAGCGGCAGGTTGGTCAGCCGCCGCGATGGCGATGGGGTCGTGCCGGCGCGGCGCTGCAATGCCGATATGAGTTTGTCGACATCGTGACGCCAGCGTGAGTTGCTGATTTCGAGGGCGTTCTTGTGACTGAGCTCGGCGATGCTCCCTGGCAGTTGCGCAACGCTCGGCATCCGAGCTCCTTGGAGAAGGATCGGAATGACGCGCATGTTGCGATCGAGGGCCGCTTGAATCTCGAGGCGCACATAGTCCTCCGGATCACGCAACCGCCGCTGCAACCACTGCTTGCCGATGAGGGCGATCAGGACATTACATGACGCGATCTCGCGGCTGAGCTGCACGGTGAAGTCGGCGCCCGGTTCAATGGTCTCGGTGTCCATGAACACGCTGTCCGCGCCGAAATGAGCGACGAGATCCGCATACAGGTGCCCAGCGTGGCCGGCCGTATCATCGCGGCGGTAGCTGATGAAGATGCGAGGTGAAGTCGTACCGTCGGCGTCTTCTTGTATCCGCATCACTCATCGGTCGAGGATGGTCAGCCTGGCCGGCCCCGGCCAGCAGGATTCTCCATCAAATGGCCGAGAATGACACGATGCCGCAGCCGGATAATGCGCTTTGATGAGGGGGCTATCCGACTTCCACCTTGGCGCGGATGTGGTGGCCGGCGACGGACGAAAAGTCGGAACGCTGGTCAGAATCGTCGTCGAAGAGAAGGGCTTCGATCCCCGCGCACTGGTGGTGAAAGAGGAGGAGTCTTTTGGGGGCCGCCTGCAAGCTGCTGAGTCGATTTTCATCACCGACGAGGTGGTGATTCCGATAGCGGCGGTCGAGTCAGTCGACCACGATCTGGTTCGGCTCTCGATGTCGGCGCCGGACGTCCGTCGCCAGCCGCCTTATCTCAGTCACCACTTCAGGCCGCTGACCGTAGAGAACGCGGCGCTGAAAGGAGCGGACGTCCTTACCGGCGGGATCGGAATCCCCAATGTCGAGGAGACCGCAGCGAAGGACAAGGGCCAGATCGAGATCGACGGCGGAGAGAACGTGATGCTGGGCAAGACCGGCCACCGGCTTGGCCGGGTCCGCGACCTTCTGTACGACCAGGGCGAATTGATCGGAGTCGTGATAAGGCCCGACGGTTTCTTCAGGCGAGACGTCGTGCTGCCAGTGCGCTTCATCGACCGCGCGGACGACATGGCGCTTTTCGCCCGCCTCGATGAATCTGACATCGAGAAACTGAAGCCGTTCATCGACGCCGAATGAAGAGACAGGAAAGAAGAGTCTTCAGCAAGCAGCCGGCGTGAACCCGCTGCTGTCCCCCATCGCAGCCTTGGGATCTGCCGCAGCTTTCGGCATCGGTGACTTCACGGGTGGCCTCGCTGGTCGGCGCACCCCGGCGCCCAGCGTCACGGTCGGCATCGAGGTGTGCGGCCTGGCCGCGCTGCCGCTCGCGCTGTGGTTGCTGCCCATCACCTGGGACTTGCAAGCGGCCGCGCTGACGTTTCTGGGCGGAGCTCTCGGTGGCCTCGGATTGATCGCTTTCTATCGAGCGATGGCGCTGGATCTGATCGGGCTGGTCGCACCCGTTGCGGGTGTCGTCGGCGCCGCGCTTCCCACCGCGGTGGGGCTCCTTACCGGCGACCGGCTGCAGACCTGGCAGCTCGGCGGCATCGGAGTGGGACTGTTCGCGATCTTTCTGATCAACGCCGGGAGTGATGGAACCGCGGAAAAGGGCAGACGTGGACTTGGCCTGGCGATCATGGCTGGTCTGTCATTCGGTCTCTTCTTCATCCTCTTCCACGCCGCGAGCTCGGCCGGCCTCACGGCATTTTTGGGCGGCCGCGCCGGCTCGGCGATGGCTGCGATTGGCGCCGCGCTGGTCACCGGCGTTTCATTTGTCCCTCGCCGGAGCGCGTGGCGGCTCATCGCGATCGCGGGCGTGCTGGACGGCGCCGGCGTGACCTTTTATCTCTTCGCCACGCACCACGGCGCTCTGTCGGTGACGGCGTTGCTAGCCTCGTTCTATCCAGCTTTCACCGTGCTCTGCGCACGCCTCTTGACGCGGGAGCGTCTCGCCCCGATTCAGGCTGTGGGCGCCGTCATGGCCCTGATTGCGATCGCGTTGATCGCGATCCCGTGAAGGCTCTGCTGCTGACTACGGCCGAGCCGCCGGGCGCCTGTCGTAAACCGACGCGATCGCTGCCAGGTCGAGGTCTCCGGCAGACTCCTCCGCGCTCTCGTACAGCTCTTTGGTCGCGATCGTGAGCGGGGTGGCCGCCCCGCTGCGCTGGTACAGCTTCAGCGCCAGCCGCAGGTCCTTGACCATGTCTCGCAGCGCAAAGGTGACCGGCTCGTAGCGCTGCTCCAGGAATCCCGCCTTGCGCCCGTTGAGCACCGGCGCGAAGCGGCTGAGGATCCAGAAGACGTCCTCGGCGCTGAGGCCGGCCGCCATCCCGGCTGACAGCAGCTCGGCCGCGAGAGCGGTGACCCCGGCAAGCATGCTGTTGCCGACCAGCTTCAGCGAGGCGGCGCTGCCCGGATCTGCCAGACGGCGTACTTCGCCAAGGTTTTGGAGCACCGGTCGAGCGCGCTCGACGGCGTCCTCGCTGCCAACAGCCAGCACGATCAGCGTGCCGGACTCGACGGCCCCGACACTTCCGAAGACCGGCGCTTCGACAAATTGAGCCCCGGCACGTTCGACCAGCTGCGCGAGCTCCTTCGCCATGTCAGGTCCGGCGGTGCTCATCTCGACGAAGACCTGTCCTTGCGCCGTCTTTAGTGCACCGTCGTCGCCGAGGTAGGCCGCCCGCACCGCGTCGGCATCGGTGAGAATCGAGATCACGATCTCGGCCCTCGCGGCGGCTTCGGCCGGGGTTGCCGCGACCTTGCCCACGTCAAGCGTTTCCGCGCGTTCGCGGGTTCGATTCCAGAGCGTCAGATCGTGGCCTTCCGACTCGAGGCGGCGGGCCATCGCTCCGCCCATCTTTCCAGTGCCAAGGATTGCGACACGCATCACTGCTCCTCCTTCATCGTGGGTGCAGGGATAACCATCGCACTGTGCCAGCCTTACAAACCGAGTCGAGTCGGTTTTACGAGGCGCTCCGGACGGCTGCCGCGACCTGGTCGAGGGGCTCCCCTCCACTCACGCGAAGCCGGGTCCACACATAGCGGTCGCCCAGCATGTGCGAGTAGCCGAACCACGTCGTGGTCGCGTCGTGGTAGCCGGCTGCCGCGACCTGAGAAGCGACGCTCGCATTGAACTTTCCGCTGGGGTAACAGAACGAGACCACCGGGTGTCCGATCAGCTGCTCGAGGAACGCTTTGGACTCACTCAGCTGCGCCCTCACCGCGCCGAGCGATGCCGTGGCGAGGTTGACGTGACTGACGGTGTGCGATCCGATCTCGATCCCCGAACGGTCCGCCTCCCGAACCTGCGCCGCCGTCATATACCCCGGCTGTCCGACGAAGCCCGCGACGACATACTCCTCCGCCGTGAAATCGTGGCTCATGAGTATCGGCAGAGCGGTCGTGTAGAAGTCGGAGTATCCGTCGTCGAACGTCAGGATCACGGGCTTGCCAGGTAGGCCGCGTGCGCCCTTGAGATACGCGTACAGATCCTCGGTCGTAATGGGGTGGTAGCCGTTTCGAGCCAGCCAGTCCATCTGCGCGGCAAAATCCGCGGGTGTGACCGAGAGCGCGAAACCCAAGCGGTCGTTGCGGTCAGGGTTCACGCGGATGTAGTGGTAGGTGAGGATCGGCACATTGATGGCGGCGCGCCCGGGCGCCAGCACGTTGGGCGGCCGGGCAGCGGTGCTGAAGCTCCACCACCTCGACCCGGAGAGCGGCACGCCCCGATGGGACCGGCCGCGGACCTCTACCTGATAGGTGGTCGAGTAACCGAGCTTGAACGCTTCGAAACGGAGGGTGAAGTCGTCACGCCAAACAAAGCGCCCTTCCACCTTGGGTTGGATCGCGAACGACATCTCCACGCTCGGGCGATTCATCGCCTGGCTGAAGGTCATGACGATCGCGGCGTTGGCGGGGATGCCTGACGTCTTGGGTTCGACCGCTTCCAGGTAGGGGGCGACGCGGGCGACGCGGAGCGAAGGAGCACCGGCCGCTGCGGTCGCCGCCATGCTGGTGACCGCTTGCCCGCCGTCCCCGACAGGCGGAATCAGCGTGCGAGCAGGCACGCTCGACATCGGTTGCTCTCGGACCAACGTGTAACCCGCGCTGCCGGCCAGCAGGGCGAAGACGAGGACCGCCAGCGCAATGCGGTCGACCTGGCCGGCGAGGCGCCCGATCACGGCTTTTGCGAGACGGAGGACGACGCGGAAGCGGCCGGATGGCGTCTGCGCACGCTGAAAGAGACCATAACCACGACCACGACGACCCACAACAGGACAATCTCCCTATACAGGCGCAAGAACGCCTCCGGTTAGACGCCCTCAGGAGGTTCGACGGCCGCCGCCGGCGGCCCCAACCGTTCCGCATAGTGGGAGACCACCTCTTGCCAGATATCCAACCTGCTCATAAATCCACGGATTAAGATTCGAGTTGGCATCAGCTAGTAGGGGGTAAGGGCAATGACGGTACGCAAGTTGGCGTTGCTCGCGGTGGCGGTGGTCGCTGCGTTTGCATGTGGCACCGCTTCCAGCGGACCAACGACAGGCTCGACCATCACCCTGGGCGCCCCCCTCGGGCTCACTGGCTCTCTGACGAAGGAATCGATCCTGACCCAGCAGGGCTACAACCTGTGGCAGGACTGGATCAACGCGCGCGGGGGTATCCTCGTGGGCGGGGTCAAGCACCCGGTCGTGATCAAGTACTACGACGACACCAGCAGCGCCAACCAGTCGGCGGTGCTCATGCAAAAGCTCATCACAGAAGACAAGGCGCAGTTCTTGCTGGGTCCATATGGAAGCGCCGCGACCGCGACGGACGCCGCTATCGCCGAGCAGAACCAGATCCCGATGGTCGAGGCGAACGGCGCGGCGCAGTCGATCTTCAACCAGGGCTACAAGTACACCTTTGGCGTGCTCAGCCCGGCCAACAAGTATCTGCAGGGCGTGATCGACATGGCGGCCACCCTGAACCCCAAGCCGACCACCGTCTTCATGCTCAGCGCCGACGACAACTTCAGCCTCGAGGTCGCAAACGCAATCGTCACCTATGCCCCGACGAAGGGAATGACCGTGTTCCCTGTCAAGAAGTACAAGAACGGCGCCACCAACCTCTCGGCAGAGGTCCAGGCTGCGAAGGCGGCCAACGCCGACATCGTCCTCAACTCCGGCCATCTGCAAGAAGCGATCGCCATCAACAAGGCCGCGAAAGAGCAGAAGCTGAATGCGAAGATCTTCGCCTACTCGGTCGGTCCTTCCACACCGGACTTCATCGCCGCGCTGGGTAAGGACGCCGACTACGTCTATGACGGCTCGCAGTGGACTCCACAGGTCAAGTACACGCCCGCGTTCTATCTCACCGTGGCGCAGTACGTTGCGGCGTACAAGGCCAAGTACCCGGGGCTGGGCGATCCGGACTACCACGTCGCCGAGTCGACGGCCGCATGCCTGGCCCTGCAGCGCGCCATCGAGAACGCCGGCTCGCTCGACGCGAAGAAAGTTCGCGACGCGCTTGCGGCGCTGGACGTGACGGTCTTCTTCGGGCAGATCAAGTTCGACACCCGCGGGATCAACATCTACAAGCCGATGGTCGTCGAGCAGATCCAGAGCGGCGTGCATCACACGGTGTTTCCCTCGAACATCGCCGACGCCCAGCCGATGTACCCGACCCCCAACTGGGACCAACGCTGATCCGAAAGAGCCTCTAGGCAATTGGCGGACTTCGTCCAGCTGGTCGTTCTCGGCCTGCTGGCCGGAGGCGTCTACGTCGCGGTCGGCATTGGTTTCGGGCTGGTGTGGGGCGTCCTCAACATCGTCAACCTCGCACACGGGGCGCTGGTGATCATCGGCGGCTACATCACGTGGCAGCTCTTCTCGGCGTTCCACCTCGATCCGTTCCTGAGCCTGCCTGTTGACGCCGTCGCGCTGTTTGTCCTCGGCTATACGCTCCAGCGAGGGGTGATCAATCGGATCATCAGGGCGCCGCTGCTGTTCACCTTCCTGCTGACGTTCGGGTTGAACCTCGTGATCATCAACGTGCTGCTCCTGATGTTCGGGTCTGACTTCCGCTCGGTCACTCCCTCGTATTCAGGCCAGGGACTGGAGCTCGGGAATGTGGTCGTCCCCTACACCAGGCTCGCATCGCTCGGGGTCGCCATCCTGACAGCGGCGGCGCTGGCGTTCGTGCTCAACCGGACCCGGATAGGACTGGCGATCAACGCCATCTCGGCTGACCGCGACGCTGCCCAGCTCGTCGGCA
>Ga0209236_1000503_pt1 | contig 22651 bp, 23 predicted proteins | sample GraSoi013_1_40cm_FD_185819 | JGI IMG/M metagenome (GOLD analysis project Ga0209236, IMG submission 185819) | Grasslands soil microbial communities from the Angelo Coastal Reserve, California, USA - Sample 09_27_2013_1_40cm (SPAdes) (version 2) | ecosystem: Environmental > Terrestrial > Soil >... | reverse complement strand
GAGTCTGCGAAGAGCTGGACCCTTCCACAGCTCTGACAGACGAACGCGTCAAGGTGGAGGAGACCTTCTCCGAGTTCTGCCCAGTTCCCGAAGAGGAGATGTGCAGCACCGCTGGATCCTCCTGTCCGGAATGGAATGTCGCCCATGTCCGCCATGGCCGTGTTGCAGCTTGGACAATTTATGGCAAGACTTGTTTGAGTAGTCGACTCTGACAAGATGCTCGTTGTGGAGTAACGGCTAACCGAGGCTTAAGCTTTCGTCAGTGAAGACCCAATACCCCTCATTTGAGAAATGCTAGCCCTGCCAAGCGGGGATTCCCTAGTCGCAAGAGTCATCGCTTCTTTAGCCAGTCTTCGTACTCATGTCAGCTTTCCGAGGAGAATCTCCCAGGGATAGATTTCGATAGTGCGAAGCACCTCGTCGCGCATCCATGGGTCTTCGGCGAGTCTCTTTCGGAGAATCCCTTCATTGGGCGTGTCAAGGATGAGCATGGCCCTGTGTTTACGATAATTTCCCAGCGGACCGCCCAAGATCACGAAGCGCTCGTCGGCGAGAGCTTCCATGAACACGGCATGCTCGGGCCACCCTCTCTGATCACGCATAGACCGCTTATCATCCCAACGGGGTCCCGCCTCCTCGATCACCACAAAGTAGGGCGTATTTCCTAGCCCTCCCACGGAGGAAGTTCCAGCGCGCGCTCAAAGGCGGCGCGGTTGTGCACTGGTTCGCGATCGGCGTGTGAAATGATGACTTTCTCAAACGGAAGCTTCAGCAACTCTCGCATCGCTGGCAGCGCTCGCTTCTCGTGCCACGGCGAACCCCATATCCGAAGGTCGCCTCCACGCTCCGTCAGTCCATCTCCAAAGACTATCACCCGCTGCTCAGGCAGCCAGAGAGGCGTCTCAAGGCGCCCTCTTCCATCGTAGAGAGCGACGAATCCTCCTGGAAGCACCATATCCGATTCGATCATCTCCAGCTTGTTCTTCGGCAAGTCGTCGGGCCAGTAAAGCCTCGGACCGAATGCACGGACCCGGTAGCGACGGACAAACTCGTCGATGTCACGCACGTGGTCAGGGATAATGACAGCGGCCATGGTAGGTGACCGGCTGTCTAGGCGCTTCCACAAATCTGTTGCACCTGTTTTCGGGACGAGGGGATCGATCACCAGTCTCTCGCCTCCCGATTCAACGTAGGTCGAGGTGACAATCGGCTGCCAATCGTCGCCTGGCTTCCAGTGATGATGTTCCGCACGCCAGATCCACAGGCCATTTGCTACATCTCGAAGCTCGACCTTACTGGTCACGGATTGCATGACGTGTTTCTCTATGATCGCTCATAGAGTTAACATTTACTGAAAAGATGATCTCGGGCGTGCCGATTAGCGCGAATTGCTTACAACTAGGCTTCGATACAGATAGGCGGAACCCTGCAACGAATCTGTCCATCTGTTCAGATGGTTAGATTCGGCTTCGGACGAATCGATTCCAATCAGGAGTCAATGACTGCGTACTTGGCCTCTTAGCCGCCAGTTCTGACTTAGTGAGCAGTGCTCCCGAATCCAATCTGAAGGACTATTGAGTAGTGGTGACCAGAAATCCAGGTTACCGCGAACGTGAAGATGTTGCCGCGTCCCGTTACGACTTCAATTGTGTATTGACTTCCGTTCTTGAAAGTGAACGCTGAACCGTGGAGAGAGCACTGTGGACAACTCGAACCAATGCTGAATGTTATTGTTGTAACGCCGTTCGGTGCTAGTGAAGGGCCGCTCCAGTTTGCGAATGTGTATTCGTTGCCGCTTGGGTCTGTGACATAGTAAGCTGTTAGTGTTGCAGTTTCGGTGCCGTTGTTCTGAAGGTCGACAGCTACCTGCGTTGAATCCTGGAATGCAGTGGAAGTCGGAGCTATGTTTTCCACGTATGCTGCTGGTTCAGCAATCGTGGTTGTGAACTGGTTTCCGCACGATGTCTTGACTGGAATCCAGGTCTCGGAGTTAGAATCTTGGACTGTCGTGAATGTTCCGTTCTGTCCTGCCGCGATTGCTACGTCGATGCCGTACGACTGTGTCCCAAGTGTGTAAGACGTGAGTCTCACCGCCTCTGGTTGTTCGTTATGGACTTTGACTGTGTAGGTATAGGGCGTGCTTTGGCTTGCGGTGAAACTTCCCGCTAGAAGGTTCGAGTTTTCAGTATTGCAAGAGGACGTGGGGGTTAGCTGAGGGCTGAGTGCTCCGGTTGAGAAGAGGGCGATCGCCCCTACCGCGATTGCGCTTACTAGTAGTGCAATTACCTTGGTATTCAGTTTTCATCCTTTTCTGGCTCATGAGCTTTACGTATTCAATCATCATGTAACTGGGCACAGCCACCCTGTGAATCACGCCTGTCAAAAAGTCCGAATCATTCGCCAACCGAAGAAGGATGAAGATTGGTGGAAAACTGGACGCGTTTCCACAACCCAATTGCTGCCTCGCGAATCTCGACTTTACTCGTCACAGCTTGCATAATATGTTTCTCAATAATCCCTCATCGAGTTAAGATTTGCTGAAAGGACGATCCCCTGGCATGTCCCTCGGTTGAGATATAGGTCAGTCCTGCAAATAAATAGAGCGGAGAAAAATCACATCGCTCATGGCATTAATGTTCCTTCGTAGCAGTCTCGTAGAGCAAACTTGCTAGACCCGGCCTGTAGGGAGGGCTCGGGATTAAGACTATTCTCTGGGCTCCCTCGCCCTGAAAAACTCTTACCAAATCTGCGAGCTTCCTGAGGTCTAGGCCTTCCAGAAATATCTGGACGGAGCGCTTCAACGTGATGGGGTCTCTACCAATGGTAAGACATTCCTTGTCCAACTGCCTACTTATCGTCCGGAATTCATATGGGTCTCGGGTGGAAATGTTCCACTCTTGGGCATAACGAGCTGAGACACGCAGTATTCTTGAAGAGCCTCCGCCCACGATAATGGGTGGATGAGGCTTCTGGAATGGCTTCATGCCACAAGCGGCGTTCTTGATAGTGTAGAAATTTCCGTGGAAATCAGCTCTTTCTTTGGTCCAAAGCTCTCGGAGAACAATGCACGCTTCTTCCAGTCTTCTAATCCTGTCCTTGTGCTTTTCAGGATACTCCAACCCGTAGTCGTTGTAGTCAAGCTCTCCGAATCCTCTAGAGGCTGCACCGAGCCCTAATTCCATTCGACCTTTCGTAATGTGATCCAAGGTTGCAATCATATTCGCCAGTAGTGCAGGGTGGCGGTAGCCCACGCTTGTGACTAGAACACCGATTCTCGCTTGACGGCTATGAGTGGAGAGGGCTGAGATAGTTGTATAGACCTCAGTACACTGCGCTCCGTTCACAGGGCCAAGATGGTCAAAGCCCCACAAACTTTGAAACCCCGATTCCTCAGCCTCGACCCATAGATTCCTCATTTCCTCGAAAAATGCTCCTGGCTGATGGACTTTCAGTCCGAGGTCGAGAGGCAACATAACTCGATGCAATCAGTCCCGAATATAATGCTATTCGACGTGAAGAACTTGACGTGCTCCTCGATTTTTGTTTGAAGACTGGAAATTTCCCTTCGAGCCTCATCAATTTTGAGTCCAAGAGCAACGTTCGATCTTCGATTAGACTATCCGTCAATCATTTCAGCAGTCCGAACCTTGCCATTTCTTTGTCGAGTATGTCCGTTTTCGGTTAGCGAATCCATCGAATCCTATGACGTATCAGCTCTCCGTCAGCAACGTGCTAACTGAGGCAATCCTACAACGAGGCACGTTTCCTTCACGGAATCCATTATTTTCAAACCCAAAAGGCGGTGCTAGTTCCTAGCATCGAATCCTTCGATGGGCCGGCTACAAGACCCAGCTGCGCCAACTGCGCCGGCTGCCTCGATACTTCGACTGTCCCGACGGGCGGGGTCCTGGCTACTGGCTATCAGTATCCGACGGATTACAATGAATCAATCACTCGCCAACATCTAACCGGCATCTCCGAGTAGAAGTCCGCGCACAGAGCAGAAGCTTCTCATATCCTCCAATTATGCGGTTCACAGGTCCCGATGTCCATGCTGGCTGACGCAAAGTCGCTCTTCGGAGAAATCGTCGTATGACACGTCGCATCGTCCTTGCTGGCGGCAACGGCTTCATCGGTCGTTTGCTCGTGAAGAGCTTTGTCGCGGGAAACTACGAGGTTGTCATTCTCACGCGCTCGCCTGTCGCAGGCGAGACGGCCATTCGCCAAGTCCGCTGGGACGGGCGCACCCTGGGAGATTGGGCCGGAGAGCTCGAAGGCGCCCACGCACTGATCAATCTCGCCGGGCGATCGGTGAATTGCCGATACAACGCACGCAACCGCCGCGAGATCCTCGAGTCTCGGGTTCAATCGACAAAAGTGTTGGGCGACGCCATCGCCCTCAGCCGGCAACCACCGCAGGTGTGGCTGAACGCCAGCACCGCCACAATCTACAAACACACATTCGACCGGCAGATGGATGAGGCCACCGGTGAAATTGGCGCAACCCCGGAGGCCAAGGATGAATTCTCCATCGAAGTCGCACGCGCCTGGGAAAAAACGCTCTACGAGGCGCCCACCCCTGTTACGCGGAAGGTCGCGTTGCGCACGGCAATGGTCTTCGCCGCGGACAAGGGTGGCGTTTACCGGACCCTGCGAGGGCTCACGCGATGGGGGCTGGGAGGCACCATTGCCGGCGGGCGCCAGTTCATTTCTTGGATTCACGAAGCCGATTTTTGCCGCTCCGTCGAATGGTTGATGCACCGGGACGATTTCAGTGGGCCGGTCAATGTGGCCTCGCCGAACCCGATTCCGCAACGCGAGATGATGAGAATCATCCGTCGGGAGTGCGGCGTGCCCTTCGGATTGTCCGCGACGCGCAGGATGCTTGAGGTTGCCGCCTTTATTCATAGGACCGAGGCCGAACTGATACTCAAGAGCCGCCGCGTTGTGCCAAGTCGGTTGCTGGCAGAGGGCTTCCAGTTTCGTTTCCCGCGAATGGAAGATGCCGTGCGAGACATTGAAAGCCGCTTATGACTGGCCCAGGACTGGAACGATCGAACTGAATCTGCGAGCAGCGCGAATTAATCATATCGGCCTATTCACATTCGTGCTTTGCTTTACCGTCTATTAACTAGTCTTTTCGAAAGAGGGATAGGACAATCGTCAATAAGCTAGGCAGTGTTCTTGGAAAAGACTGTGAGATAAACTGACAGTCGTTAGACCATGGGAAGGATTCTGGCAGATACTGTCCGACTCGGAAGACGAGGATGTCGTTCCTTTCAAGAACACTACGATTGCAGTACGAAAGGCACTTGGCTTCGTGGTTTTCACTCGAAGACATTTCATGGAGATCAGCGTAGCCGGCAAACGTCCCGTCGTTGCGGGATATCCTCCGACAGAACAGGAGGCAGCCGCCAGTATGAGGCAGTTCCAGGCGTACGCTGGCCGATGCGAATGGTCGGAAGAAGACGGCAGATTGCTGGTTCACGAGCAGATCCTCATGGCGAGCGACCCGCGCCTCGAAGGCCGCGTCATCCAAAGTAGGTTGCATCTAGACGCAGACCGATGTCACCGCACGGGAAAGCTTCCCAGCGGTGGAGAGCTGACCGAGAACTGGAGGAGGCTAAGCGGACCTGGCACATCTCCTTTGGCGGGCGCATGGGAAACCCGAGCGGGAGACGACTGGTGGATGTATCTAGCGACTGGGGGCCACTACGGAGTTTTTAGGGTCGCATCCACTCGCCCCAGAGCTCCCTCGAAAGGAGAAGAATTCAGCGATGCTGAGCTCTACGCGCTCCTGATGGGGTTCGGCGCCCACGCTGGGGCCCGGCTGGAAACGAAAAGAACATTCGACCATTGGGCGATGATCGGCTACATGGCTGGAGGCGAAGAGCGAAAGCACCCAACATTCCGCATCGAATCTATCAAGGAGAATGAGGTTGTCTTTAGCATTCCCCACAGGGTCGAGGCCGGCGAAGTCTGGCGCAGAATCGATTGACACCTTCGAGGTGTAGACGGTCGTGTTCAGATCGTGGACTTCACAGCTTATGATTTCCGCGTCCTGCTTTGGAAGAGTCGGGGCTTAGTGTTGCCTCGTTTCCTCATTTCGAGTTTGATTAACGCGAATTATTCAGAACGAGGCTTCGAGACAGCTGAGTGAAACTCTGGACCGAATCCGTCCATCTATTTATGCGGTTGGATTCGGCTTCGGAGGAATCGACTCCAAACAAGATCCACTAACCATCTACTTCGCCCCCAAATAGGCGATAATGATCACTTTTCTGCCAAGTATGGTCTACATCCACCGTTGGAATCGTATCTGCGTCTAAGCGATGAATCCCGAGATTGGTCCCTTTGATTTTGGACTCAACCTAACTCCCTGGAGTCTCACAATAAGTCGGTAGTTTCATGGTGGTGGAGGTGGAATCGGGAAGGACCCGACGCTGAGCGTCTTGGACGCGTTCTGGTTCACTCCGTCTGCGAACTCTGACAGGAAAGTTGCCGAGTATGTTTGATCGACACGAGCGTCTGCGCAGTGGAAGGATCCGTAGTTCTGAAATCGTTGCCAGTTGTCGTCGAGCCCGCTAGGAGCAACCCTGCCGTCCGAGAAGACATAGGTACCATTCAGATTCAGCGTGAGTCGGTTGATGTAGATATTGCCAGTGTTCGAGACCGTCGACCGGATATAGCAGTCGGCGCCGTTCTTTGAGAGATTGACCGCGACGAAAGTGAAGCCGGGCTTGTCGAGGAATGTCCGGCCGAATGTGCCATTAGAGATCCAGAATGGCACGCCTACCAACGCGATGAGTACAACAGCCGAAGCGATCGCGGCGCCTAGGATGAGAACTATGCTCCTCATATTCTAGCCCAGAGCAACTCCAAGCATCGCCAACAGAGTCACGCGCTTTGGTAAAGTACCGCCTAGAGGGACTTAAACTGAGTTCTCTATCTCTGGTTTTCGGATCCCATCTTAGCGCGCTTACGAGATGTACTAGTGGAAGGCTTCCTTGTCGATGCTTCTTTCTTCTTTGTCGAGGATTTCGGTTTCTTAGGCGCTGACATGGGTGCTGCTTCCTCCTTCTCTTCTTTCTCTGGAGAAACTTCTACTGATTTCGCGGGGGTAGCTGGCAATTCTGGTTTTGGCTCGGACCTCTTGAAGACTTCTTGGAACGCGACCGTATCTATGTCCGGAAAGAATTTCTGAAGGTCTGATGTAACAGCTTTCTTAGCCACCTGTAGTCCGCTAAGATAGAAGGCCTCCTCGGGCACCTCGATCGTGAGGTCGCTTTGATGCTTCTTTAAGGCGAACTTTTCCTTCGGAACCTCGGGAATCCTTAGCGCGATCAGATTGATTATCTTCTCGTTCTCGCTTTCCAAGACCTTGTCGATGGACACATCGTAGACTAGGGTTCGACCCGCAAGAGGGTGATTGTAGTCGACCTGGACTCGTCCCGCGCCGACAGCGCGGACAACGGCGGGCCTTCCACCAACCTCAATCTGCTTGCCAGGAGTAGGATACTCCTTGTCTTTGAATGTCCGCAGAGGAACTAATCTCATCTTTGCAGGGTCCCGAGCGCCGAAACCCTTCTCAGGGGTAAGCTCGACTGTCTTGTTTGTCCCAGGGTCTAGGCCTACAAGAGACTCTTCCAGTCCTTTGGGTAGCCATCCCTCGCCCAGAATGATGAATTTCGGACCGAAAGTGGAGTCTTCTCTGTGAATGTGCGCATCCTTCGCTACAGAGTCGAAGGTGGTGTCGACTGTTTCTCCGCTCTCTTTCACTTTTAGGGTGTAGTTGACTAGGAGGAAGTCTCCTGGTTTGACTGCCAATGTTTCTCAGTTCACCTTTCCGGGTAGCCTTGATAGGGTTTCTCTGGCTGCTTCTAACCCTTCGTCGACCTTGGCCTTGAAACCCAGTTCTGATGTCGCGGATCCTATGGCGCCGACTGTTGTCATTATGTCGGCGGATCCGACGTTGCCCATGATTCCAACTCTGAACATTTTTCCTTTCGCTTTCCCGAGGCTTCCGCCGAAGTCTATTCCATACTTCGTTCTTATGAGTTCCCTCACTTTCCCCTCATCCATCCCCATAGGACTGTTCACAGCAGCAACCGTGTGAGATCGAGATTCCTTCTCCGCGTACAACCCAAGCCCCATAGCGTCCATCCCGTTGTAGACGGCCTCCGCACAAATCCTGTGTCTTTCATAGCGTGCAGGCAGTCCCTCTTCGAGTATCATGTCGCACGCCTCGTTCAACGCGTAGAGAAGGCTGACAGCCGGCGTGAATGGCGTATAGCCGTCCTGAATGTATTTCTGGTACATTTGGAGGTCGAGGTAATAAGAGCGATTAACTTTCTTCGACTTGATTTTCGTCCACCCCTTATCGCTGACTGAGATAAAGGCCAACCCGGGCGGGGTCATCAAACACTTCTGGCTCGCCGTCACACAAATATCCACATTCCAATCGTCCACAGGCAGCCTATCACCGCCGAGAATCGAGATCGCGTCCACCATCAAGAGCATGCCGTGGTCAGCGCACACCTCTCCAAGCTGTTCCAGCGCCCGGACAGTTACGCCGGTAGATGTTTCGTTGTAGACGACTGCAAGTGCCTTAGCGTCAGGATTCGCCTTCGCAATCTTCTCAAAATCCTCGACTCGGGGAGCTTTGCCCCATTCTGAACCCAAAACGACAGGTCTTCCTCCGTAGGCCTTGATTGCTTCGCTCAGCCTTTCGCTGAAGAAACCGTTTACATTGACAATTATCTGGTCGCCATCCTCGGTAATGTTTTGGAGAGCAGCCTCGGTGGCTCCCGTGCCTGAAGATGTAAGAATGAACATGTCACCTTTCGTCTCGAAGACCTTCTTGGTCTTACCCAGAAGCTTGTTGAAGAGCTCCTTGAATTCCGGACCCCTGTGACCAATAAGGGGCTTCAACATCGCTCTCATCACTCGAGGCGGGACGTTGGTGGGACCGGGTAACATCAGAAGTTTCTGGGTCTCACTCAATAATCAACCCGCCAGCTAGTGTTTCGCGAAACGAAGATGTGATTCTTTTAAGTCTTAGTATTCGTGGTTCTGTTAAGTCCTCAACTCATCAACGGCCTGCTAAGTGTCGTCGGACGTTTTAAACGTGGGACCATCCATCACGAATCGAATGTCAGCGAACCTAAATCGCTTCTTGGCGATGATAGGAGCCGTTGGTATTGCGGGAGGGCTTCTCCTAGCAATCTTGACTAGTAGTTTATCAGAAGCCCAGAAGTATTTTGGGGCAACTGTATTCCTGCTCATAGTGGTCTTCCTATACGGAGAAGCTTTCTACCAGAAGAAAAGGGAGAGTAAGAAAGTTGTTAAGGACAGTGGTCCTCAGGAGGTTCCGTAGAGAATGGCAAGGAGTGGAGGAGCTTCAGGTTTGGGGGCGTTTATTCTCGCAGTCCTGTTTCTACTACTTTTGATTCTGGCTCTTCGTGGTCTAGGGCTAATCCACTAAGGAAGCGAATCAACCGCGATCGGCGTTCGGTATTAGCGGTTGCCCGTACGTTTGGACCCCATCAGCGTTCATCAAGTGGTAGAATTCGCAGCCGGGATTGAGAGCTGGCACTATGAGTCGTCGCGTCCATTCTCTCAATCTGGCCTTCTTTCTCGAATATTTGCCTGCCACGCTTTCCGAGTGGTTTGGATAACGCCATACCACCAGTGTTATGGCAACATATTGCGCCGCGTAATAAGCCTTTACCACCATAACGCCCTGTACGGTAGTAATATATACCGCTGAAACACCAACGAAAGGAGGTGATAGAAACGCCTGTAGAAAGACCAGAAGTAAAACGCGAACCCACGTCTATCAAGATAGACCCGAACCTCTGGAAGGAGGCGAAAATCGAGGCTATCAGAAATGATATGGAACTCTCTGAACTTGTCGAGGAAGCAATAACTGAATGGTTGGAGAAGAAAGAACTTGGGTCAAGACCAAAACGAAAGTAAAGACACCTCAGAATACAATCTAAAAGTGATTCAGCAGTGGAAGAAGGATCTAGAGAATCAGGAGTCCCTAATTAGGGCAAGGATCAAGTTTGCCTACAACATATATCGAAGAACAGGGCAGCGTTCGGAACCGCTAATCAAGGAACTCTTCGAGGAATCCGTCCTAACCCAAATGAGCCTGAGAGAAATTTTCGACGACTTGTGGGGCATAGTGGACTTTGCACAGGTAACATTTGAAATCAAAGAATTATTGGAGAAGCGAATTTCTGAGATCGAAGCAAGAATACTGACACAGCTGTCAAAGAACGTAATCAAAACTGCGATTCAGAGAGATACTGACGCGTGGTATGCTCGAACACAGAAGCGATTAGAAGCATCAAGGGCGCATCGCGCCGATTATGTAGTTTAGTATCTGATTCCATTGTGTACCCTTCCCGTTGATTCTTCTGTCGGTGAATCCGTTCTTAGGAACAGGAAGAATTGCGGGCAGCACTATGCTTTGTGTTCGTCCCAGAGAGTGCCTAGTTTGTCAACAGCAACTCCGAAAGCTTTGAGCTTGTCTCTAGTTTCAGGGTAGACCTCACGAAGAGATTGGAAGTCGTCATAATCAAACCACTTGGTATCTTGTGAACCAGGGATTAGATTGTTAACGTCTTGGCAGAAGAAGCGATCTCCAAAGGGGCTGATCAGTGCGATTACAGATTCGGCCCAGTAGCGTCTGTATCGATTGAGGTCTGTATTTTTCATGTAGACTCCCGGATGTCCTTCACGATCTGATCTCTTGCGAAATTTCACTTCCACAAGTTTCAGACCTTTTTCCGAAGATACAACGTAATCGGGCATGGAGCGAACCCGCTCTACTTCGTTGGAGTCTTGGAAGTGGCTGTCCCAGATATGCATCTTGAGAGATGAGAGTGAACTTTCATAGCCGAAAGGATACACTTTGTATTGGCTTGCTTCGAGCAAGCTCCGGAGAATCTCTTTGGCGGCCGCACCTATTATCAGAGATTGACTGAATGCTTGACTATGGTGCCTCGGAAGCTGTACTTCCAATGGCCGTTCAAGAAGTCAACATCTCGATAGGGCACTTAAGCTTAGCACATCCTCTATTGAAGGAATCCCTCGGCATGAATGTATCGCCAAGGGAACGTACGAATCTGAGACAACAGTCTTTTCTTCTCGCTCTTTCGACTCTGTCGAATTAAGAATGACAAAATCTCAATGCAATGTCTGCAAACTGTGGTTTGAGGATGAGGAATTGGACGCCCATCTTAACCAACACTTGGGAGATCCAGTGGGCAAATCCACAACCGATGAGGTACGCGTGAAGTGTCCAAATTGCAACGTTGAAACCGATGCCTATTACGGTGTACCTTTTCGAGTTGGGGGAACTGGGCCGGGTATGCGTTTGCTGATTGGAGCATGGGCTGAGCTTGGAGAGGAGCCAATCCCAATAGACCTCTTTGTTTGTGCCCAGTGCGGTCGAATACAATCGTTTGCAACTCAGAAGACCAGAGAGAGACTGAAACGAGCGGCGCGTCACGAGCCTTAGCACCTATTTGGGGAGAATCGACCAACCGATGAGATTCGTCACGCTTCTCTCCGATTTTGGTTTGAACGATGGTTACGTAGCGCAGATGAAAGGAGTTATTCTCGATAAATGTCCCGGCGCAGTCGTCGTGGATATTTCTCACGGCATCGAACGGCACAACACCCTGATGGGATCGTTCATTCTTGAAACAACCGTTCCCTATTTTCCAAACGGTACCGTGCACGTGGCCGTTGTTGACCCTGGAGTTGGAAGCGACAGGAAGGCAATCGTTATCGAATGTGAAAGAGGAGTTCTTGTCGGACCCGATAATGGGCTAATGGCCCGCGCAAGCGAAAGGCTGGGTCTGAAGTCGATTTATCAAATCCGTGAACCGGAATTTCAAAGGAAACCACTGTCAACTACCTTTCACGGGAGAGACATCTTCGTGTATGTTGCTGGCTTGATCGCTTGCGGGAGGAACCCCGAGGGAGTGGGACCAAGAATCTCCAGGCTGGAAAAACTGCCGATATCTCCACCGAGACTCCTTGAGAAGAAACTCGTCTGTCAAGTACTGCACGTGGACGCGTTTGGAAACGTTATCATCAATGCTGACGAAAAACTCATCCGAAAAATTCAGGCGAAATTTGGAGAACCTGTCAATATCTGGTTAGGTAAACGAAAGTTGCAGGCTCATTACGCCAGGTCCTACAGTGAGGCGGGGAAAGGATCTCTCGCAGTGTTGCTTGGTAGTCAGGGGTTCTTGGAAATAGCGGTCAGAGAAGGAAGCGCGAAAGACAAACTCGATGTGAAGGCGTTGGACAAGCTGGAGCTTCGGTTCTAGTTTGCCTTGTCGGTTTGAGCAATCTCTCGCATTCGTTCTTCGCCTTTGATCTGTTTGACGTAGGTGGCAACAGATTTTGGTAGGAGTTCTTCCCAGTTTTTTCCTTCTATGATTCTCTTTCTCACTTCTGTTGCTGTGAATGCGGTTCGGTTGAACATAGGTATCTTCTCTACTCGCATTCCTGCTTCTTTGAGGAGCCTGCCTGTCAGGGGTTCGTTTGTGAAGACTAGGTCAAAGCTGGGTGTTTGGGAGAGAAGGTGGGAGACCCATACCTTGTGGAACTCGGCGTCCGGAAGGGGCAATACCGTGTATCGGTTTGCATCTATCTTCGCTTCCTTTAGAGCCAGCCGAATCATCGTAATCCGTTCGCCGGCAGTAAACGGGTTCTCCTGGGTATGACTGTCATGGGCGCTTCCGGCGACTATGACTAGCTCGTCCACTCTACCCAGAATATGTTTTACAGCTTCAAGGTGTCCGAGATGGAATGGTTGGAACCGGCCCACATAGAGGCCAGTCGTCAACTCTCAAGCCTCGGCAGGAACCCAAAGCGCCTTTGTAGAAATCCTATCTCCGGCTATCGGTACGCCCTCTCGCTCTAGAAGGTCTCGCTTAACCTCACAACCGTAATCGGAAAGCGCCCCTCCGATGGAGTAATTGCCAATCTCCAGGCTTGCAGGTACAACGCGATGACATGGGACGAACAGTGGCCAAGGATTTCTAGCGACACCTGTCCCGACTGCCCTTGGGCCCGAATGGATTCGTTTGGCTAGCATTCCATAGCTCGCGACTTTTCCCTTTGGAATCTCCGTCATGGCCTGACAGACGTTCTTCTCGAATTCTGACACAGCTTCCCAGTCAAGACGCACATGGTTGGTCGTCTGTCTTCCCTCATAGAGGTCGATCATCTCGTTCAGTGCGACGTTCGACTCGTTTGTGAACTTCTCAATCAGCTTTCCGGAAGAGTCCGCACGAAGGTGTCTTACGAGGTTTTTCTGTGACTTTGAGAATGAAGAGGCGAGTAATTGGTTTTGATTACCGATCAGCACGCCAAACCAGGTTCCGCCATGCTCTTTGGTTGAGAGGGTCAGTTTCTCCATTTGTTGCTTCGCCTCTTTCCTTGAGAGCTGCTCTCCTTAAAGAATAGTCGTTTAACGCTGGGCGCAAGATGATTGAGATAGACGGGAGTTTCGGTGAAGGAGGAGGACAAGTTCTCCGAACCGCAGTTGCTCTGGCGGCTGTATTATCGAAAGAGATCCACGTGTTCAATATCAGAGCGGGCAGAGCCGAGCCGGGAATTAGACCTCAACATATGACGGGGGTCAAAGCCGCAGCTGAACTCTGCTCAGGACATTTGGAAGGGTTGGAGGTTGGTTCTACAGAGTTTGTTTTCAAACCGGGAAAACTGAGAGCTGGAACCTTCAAGTTTGATGTAGGCACTGCAGGCAGCGTAACCCTCGTCCTCCAAACGCTAATGCCCATCTTGGCTTTTGCACCTGGAGGCGTTCATTTAGAGATCACGGGCGGAACCGACGTCAAGTGGAGTCCGCCAATCGATTACGTCCGTCTTGTCATGTTGCCTATCCTGAAGAAAGTCGGCTACAATGGTCATCTGGAGACTGTGCGAAGGGGACACTATCCGAAGGGAGGGGGATTGGTCAGATTCTCCTTACAAGGTCCCTCAACGCTTCAACCACTGACCAACAACCACCCTGGCCCCATCTCCAAAATCTACGGTATCAGCCACGCAACCGCTCTACCGAAGCATGTAGCCGAGCGACAGGCAACCGCAGCTAGGAAGTGTCTCGAAGATGCAAAGCTGCCGTCTCCCTCAATAGACCTTGAGGTAGTGGACGATAGGAGACAGTTGGGACCCGGAAGTGGAATAGTGTTTTCTGCCGAAATGCAGAACGGAAGTATTCTGGGGTCGGACGATCTCGGGGAGAGAGGAAAGCCTGCAGAAGAGGTGGGCTTGATTGCTGGAAAAATCCTCGTAGAAGAGATCCATTCGGGAGCTTACCTAGATCGTCACATGGGCGACATCATCATCCCATATCTGGTATTAGCAGATGGGACATCGGGAGTCTCAGTCTCGCGAGTTACGCAGCACACCCGGACGAATGTTAAGGTGGCAGAATGGTTGACCGGAGGGGCGCTGAAACTCGAAGGCGAGATTGATTGCCCAGGTACGTTGAGAGTTTTGGGAATAGGTTCGACGCCTTAGTAGGGCGTATGAACACGAGACAGGATGTAGGGCGAGCCCGCTTGCATGATGCCGGGGGTACCGTTCGCTCGCTTTCGTCAGGCTTTCATCTTCGCCAAGTTCTCAATCCTTTCTGAGATACTAGGCCTTTGCGAGTCTTGGGGACTCGCTAGCAAGTAGTTTCGCCTAATTCCGAGCCTACCTTCGTCTGGGAAACCTTCATCTCGCATCTTCTTGAATGCTTCAAGGAGTGTCTCTCTGCCTATGACCTTAGCCGTGATTCTGTCTGCCTCGAGCCAGAGCCGGCGGATGGTCATCGAGATCAAGTATCCTCCATAGAAGATAACCACGAATGGCCAGATGACGAAGAGTGGAATGAATAACAAGGAAAGCAGAGTAGGTGGCCCTCCCGGCGCAAGTATTGGTCCTGCCAAGGCGAGGGTTACTACGAGCGCGAGCATCGGAGCGAGCAAGAATCCGACTAGCGCAAGGTTCTCTTTCATCTGGATTCTCGGAGTGTAGTAGAAAACGATTGACGAGGCGATAATGGGTTTCAGCTGGTCTTCGCTGAGGCGCCCCCTCAGAGCCACCGGGAGGTAGAGAATGTCGTTCTTTATCACACACTGATCGCTTGGCATGTCTAATACTCTGCGGATTGAGGATCGAGGATCCAGGGAAGACCAAGATAGGCCCTTCAAGTCAAGTTTCCGAACTCCTAACTGGTCACAGAGCGATCGGGCTTGCTGAAGAATGCGTCCGTCTTCACCTTGTACTTGGTGGTAATCAAGGCGGGACCTGATTCCACGATCTCTACGGTAGTCTGAGAGGGTCAGATATGCGAATACAATCGCGAGGTAGAGGAGATAAAAATATGCACCGTAAGGTCGCAGAGGCAACCTCAAGGAGATTCCCACCGAGATCAATGAGAGTGGAACAAGAATGAGTAGAAATACGATTCTGATGATTTGATGTTTGGCTAAGACTAACCACTCAGCAATTGGCCATTTCTTTGCGGCCGGCTACTTTGAGAACGGAGTCTGAGAGTTTGGTACACAGGCTTATTGTCATCTTACCCTCGAGTTTGATGGGACGTCCGTTCTGACAACCGCTCCTGGGCCAATCCACGCGTCTGCTCCAATCTTGACTCCAGGGAAGATGGAGACATTGATCCCCGTCTTTGCCCCATCGCCGAGAATTGCGCCGAGCTTTCGCTGTCCGCTGTCAACCAGACTCCCTTTGACCCTCGAGTCTACATTGGAGTCATTGAACTTCAGATTGGCGGTAATCGTGCCAGCACCGAGTGATGTTCCGTTTCCAAGGACGCTGTCTCCGACATAGCACAGGTGGGGAACCTTGGCCTCGTCCATGACAATGCTGTTCTTGACTTCGCAACCTGCACCGACTTTCGATCCCCTTCCAAGTGAGGTTCCGGGTCGGAGGTACGCGTTAGGACCCACAACTGCACCCTCGCCAACGTAAGCTGGACCCTCGATGTAAGAGCCAGATTTCACGAGTGATCCTTTCGCCAGGCTAATGCTGCCCTTCAGATGCACTCCAGGCTCTGTCTGTCCGTCGCGAACCTCTTCGTCAGAATCCAGCGCCGACCGGTTCGCCTCTAGAAGGTCCCATGGATAGCTGATTCCCACCCATTCTCCCTTCCCGAATGAAATCGTTCGGATCCGTCTCCCCTCAGTCATTAGCAAGCTGAGCGAGTCTGTGAGTTCGAACTCTCCGCGTTTGGATTTGCGGGTCTTCTTTATGGCAGAGAAGATGGAGTTGTCTAGAATGTAGATTCCTGCGTTGACTACTCCGATATTGCCGCTGGCCACCTTCTCGCGGATCGAGACAATATTTCCTCTCTTGACTTCCAACGTACCAAAGCGCGATGGGTCTTTGACCTCAGCTGCACCCAATAGCAGGTCCTTGGAGTCCGGTGTTTTGACGAACTTGTTGAGAGCTTTCTGAACGTAGTAATTATCGCCGTAGACAATTAGAAACCGGTCTTCTCCTCGCAATTCGTTCTCGCACGTCCTCACCGCGTCAGCGGTTCCCCCGAGTTTCTTTTGTTTCACGTATCTGATATTGCAACCAAGCCGTTGACCATCTCCGAAGAAATTCTTGATCTTTTCCGCTTCAAACTGGACTACCATTAAGATCTCGCGGACCCCAGCTTGAACAAGCCCCCTGACCGTTCTCTGGAGGAGAGGTTCTCCACCGATCGGGAGTAGATGCTTGGGATTCTTCTCGGCAAGCGGCCAGAGACGTTCTCCTCTACCTGCGGCGAGAATCGCTGCCTTCAATCCAGTCAGCGTCCCTTCAGGACTTGTCTCAAGAGCCGGAGCGTCTCTCTCATAACTCTCGTTGCCTCGGATCTGTCTTTCGATTCTCCGGTTACGCGAATCACCGGCTCCGTGCCGCTGTCCCGGACGAGAACCCAAGCGGTCTCAGTGTTAACCCTCAACCCGAGCTTCGTCTCAACAGACGAGTTCTTTCCAAGGATCTTTTTCAAACCGGTAGCTATTTTGGAGAGTTTGGCCTGGGAGAGTTTTCCAGCATACTTCATCCCTTCCCTGATCATATGGTATTCCGGAACATCCCTGACCATTTCTGAAACACTAAGACCAAGGGTTTCAGCCGCTTTGAGAAATAACAGTCCAGAAAGGGGTCCGTCAGGACAGCCGTTGAAGTCTCGGTGAATCCAAGCCCCAGACGGTTCTCCGGCGAAATTCGCGTTCAACCGCTTCGCTTCCCGTAGAAGCTTAGCATCACCCACCGGCCCCCGAACAAGTTTCGCACCCGTTTTCTCAGCTATCTCGTCCACAACCATAGACGCGTCAAGCGGGATCACAAAGGGACCCTTGGAACGTTTTGCCAGAAAGGCGATGTAGGAGGCGAGGATTCTATCCTGCAGAGGGCAAGTCCCCTTCTCGTCCACAATGTACATTCTGTCTGCATCACCGTCAAACGCGATTCCTCCATCAAAATTAGTCGCGACTACCATTGTACCAAGAGTCCGCACGCTATTCCGTGTGGGCTCAGACCCGCGACCCGGGAATCCACCATCAGGGTACGAGTTGATCGTCGTAACCTTGTCCAGTCTCTCTCGATAGATTGCGGGAGCGAGATTCGAGGAGGCACCGTTACCGCAGTCGAGCACAATCTTCCACTTCTTCTTGAAGGCTACGCGAGCAAGCAGTTCCTTGTACTCCCTTGGGTCCGCAGTCTCAAGACCGGAAGCTCTTCCATCGTAGGGAAGCTTCTTGGGATCCTTCAGGCTCAGTCTCGTCTCGTCGTCGAGAGCCTCCCCGGACTTGTTGAACACCTTGAACCCGTTATACTCTGGCGGGTTGTGGCTAGCAGTAATCATTACACCAGCTGATCGCCCCAAAGCCTTTGTCTGATAAGCGAGTGCTGGTGTTGGAATCAAACCATAATCCAGAACTTTCGCTCTGTTTTCAAGAGCAGCCGCAAGAAAAGACGCCTTCAGAACAGGGCCTGAATATCGGGGATCGTTCCCAAGCGCTAGCTCTTCTCCCATAATCCTTGGAATGAGCTTGCCTAGCTCGAAGGCGACTGATGAATTTACTGTTTCAGGATATTTGCCTCGGATTCCGGAGCTGCCGAATTCTAGGTTCAAGAGCGGGCAGCGCTACGCTGCTGGCTCGGGAGCAACTGCGACAACTTCAGGAACAGTTTCGATGATTTCCTTCGAAACCTTGCCCTTGGGTTGAGCATCTTCCAGGCTTAGTGGCATGGAGAGTAACTTAGACTTCCGCACGCCGATGTGACGCAACGGGCAGACTTTCTTCGCTTCGTTGTAGACGTCGGACCCCATCTTCCCAAGAACCATTTCATGACAGAGCTGCGAGTATGTGAGCTTGGACGCTTTTTCTGCAACGATCTTGCCCATAACCTGTCGTATCCCGTGCTCCTGCGACCCGTTTATCCTGCCGTGGCTGAATGCTACGATGTAGACTCGTGTAAGATAGTTGTCAACCGTTCGACCGGTGAAAATCCCATCGCAGCGAGTACTTCCACGCCTGACAAGGCTTCTGAGATAGTCAGTGGAGTACTCGTGACTCTTGAGAATTGTATCCGCCCGGTCGCCGGTGATCGAAGTGACCAGGAAGTAGAGTTTGATAGACTGGTGGGAGAAATCATTGGTAATATCGTAAAGAGTGGTTTCGACGACTCGGCCGATAAGCTTCTTCGGATCCTCACACGGTATTCCGGCAACGTTCTGTTCCCCAAAGTAGGCGGGTGTGTACACGGAGTACCATTCCTTGGTTCTCCACTTGTCCCGCACTTTCTTGGTGGTCTTTGACACAGTCTCTATTCCATTTTTCTTAGCTTGATACTTTTTCTAGCGTCTCCTTTGCTGCTTGGAGACAGCGGAGGAGGTCGTCCAAGGTGAATATGAATGTTTCAATCTTTCCGCCAAATTCGAGGCTAAAAGATGCCATGTGCTCTAGTGCCTTTCCCTTTACAGTGAGACCTTTCATGTTCAAATTATCTGGTTGAACCGATTCTACAAGGGACCTGGATGTTGCCCTGTTCGGCGTCGAGATCTTGATCCGTGCTCTAATCACTTGATCGTCAACTCGACGGTCTTTTCGAATTGTGTGAGGAATGATTCGAGGCTCTGACGCTCTACAGTGGCGCCTGCTGCTATCGCGTGACCACCACCATATCCCCCGTACTTTGGCGACAAGTCCTGAAGAATCTTCCCAAGATTCAGTCCTTTCTCGATAAGCTGATCAGTACCACGCGCAGAGACTTTTGATTCGCCCTCTTTCGTAGCGGTAACGACCAACGTAACCTTTGATCCACCAAAGAGGTTCGAGGAGGAGAGTATCGACGAGACGGCTCCAGTCATGTTTTCATCAATCACTCCCTCACCCCTCACAATTACCAAGTGTCCTTTCTGAACAAGTGACTTTGGATCAGAGGTTATCCAGTTCATGTATTTTGACAGGAATTTCCGGTATTCCAAGTAGACTTGTTGTGCTTCCTCCAATGCTGCTCCGCGGTCCCCTAGGCCCATGGCAACCCCAAGGCCCGGTTTCCCCATACGGCCACAAGCATTCAGAAGAGATCCGTATTCTCTGGCGTCGCGGAGAGGAGTTGAAGGTTCTTCTTTCGTAAGCGTATACACGGACCCTATCAGTTCAAGGGCGACTTCTCCACTGAGTTTCAACGAGATCATGTGCTGGATGATCTTGTCAACAAGCCGCTTCTTCTCTTCGAGCGAGAGATCAGAGATAGTCCTCCAACGATCGTCCACCTTCGTGGGAATGTTCACAGAGTCGAGCAGTGCTAGACAGCGGTCTTCCTCGCCGCTCAAGCCCGGCAGAAACGGGGTTGTGGTTGACGCTATTGCACGGTGAATCGGCCTCGTCTGTCGTCCGAACAGAACTAGGTCTTGCGTGACCTCGACCAGTTTTGCTTTGACCGCGTCCTCCAGGATCTCAGTGTTGAGGCCGATTAGAGATCTCTTGGGACCCTTATCCTGTTGGTCCCCTAGACATCCAACGATGGCCAATGCAGAAAGATCTACGTTCTTCCGATCTATCGCCTTTGCGAGGAGATAGGCTGTTCCTGCCCCGCTGATCTCTTCTGAGCCATTGAAACCCATCAAATGGGTGTTAAAGTGATGTAGATTCTGTGGAGCCTCGCCAAGTACCTGGTGATGATCTGCAATGACGATTTCTCGATTCTTGAGCCCCTTGGATACGATATCGAGATAACCACTGCCTATGTCTGAGAAGACGATGAAGTCAGCGTCAATGGCTCCGATCTCCTCAATCGTTCTTTCGCTGAGATTCTCGACAATCCGCATGTGAACAATCGTATTGAGACGTTTTACAGCTTCGAACGCTATTGCACCGGCGGTTAGACCGTCGGCGTCGAAATGGGTTACTGTCAGAATTGTTGATTCTTTGGAAGCTGCTTCTCTGATTATCGACGCTGTTTCGTCGGCGGTACGTTGGAGCTCTAGTCGACGCTCGTTGGGGCTAGTCGAGTGACGCTGCAACGGGCTTGTATACCCAATCCTTAGGAATTCTCCCAATCTTCCGATAGTAAAATACAAGCCGATGAATCTTCGACTCGATCAATGCCAAGTCCCTCTTGTTCGGGAAGTCCTTCCGATTCTTCTCAAGATGCCTCGTCGCACTCGTCGCCTTTCTCAACAGATTCTCAAGATCCTCAGGAAGCTTCGTCCGACTCTCCTCCGGGATAATCTTCTCAAGACGTCGACCAGCAACCTGCGACACCAAGGGAATGCCATACTTGTCGCGGAGGATCTGCCCGATGAGGCTGGGCGTGTTTCCCTCTTTGGACAGCTTCAGAACAAGGGCTTCTACCTCTTCAGGCTCGTACTTGAACCAGGCAGGAGGACGTCTGCTAACAGGTCTGGTCGATCCTGAACTTCCTCTCTTACCCGAGTAGAGCCTTGCCAAACTGTTGGTCCCTTTGGTTTACACCGCGGTTCCCCGGTGGGCGTTATTTAAGTCGAACTGGGAGAAACACTCTTCGACATCAACAACCCTCGCTGACGCATAGGATAAATCACGGGTAAACCGAGCTTGGTTAGAGAGGCCCTCAATTTGCGATCAACTGTTGCGACTGCTAATGGCTTGCTCTTGGCTAATGAGAAAGACAGTATCGCCGTGTCTGTATCTGAGGTTTCAATTCCGGACGGGAGTATCGAGTATTTTCTTGATTTCAAGAGTTCCAGAGCCGCACTCGCGAGACCGCCGGTTTTCGAGGATCGAGTTCTTCCGAGCCGTTGGAGCTCGCGTTCCACCATGTCCAGGGTGGCGATACCGATTGGACCTTTGATGAGGTCTCTCATTTCTTCCTCGATGTCTCTTCTCTGCTCCAGCATCATCAGAAGGAAACTAGTATCGAGGAGGACGGTAAGAGAGCGGCGTGTATTCATCGGTTTGTTCCGAATCATGGCTATTGTCTCATAGGGCTGGATCATTGGCACGCGCAATTGTCATATTTGTGGAAGTGTTGAGTCACACGGAAAACGAGACTTGGGCAGAAGATCACTCTATCGAGTGGGTCGTATTCTGGATCCCAGCCCTAGTACTGCGAGAACTGCACCTGCAACTATTGAGACTGCTCCCCAGAGCTCTTCCATCTGTCCCATGCTGAGGGTGGCGCCCTCGCCTTCAGGGCAAGGGATTCCTTGCACCCTACAAGCGTAGGATACTGCGTTGACCGTCATTACTCCAGTCAAGTAGGCTATGACTCCAGCGGCGAGAAGACCTGTCCCGACGGCCAGAATTACGATTTTCGAACCCGAAGCCCCTTTCAATCCTTCCAAGTCGGTCAGTCCTATTTTTTTTTCTGCTCGGACTTGGAAAGGCGTCGAATCCTACCTTATCGTTCCGAATCCTATGAGGCGCCAGCTTTCACCGATTCTCCGACTGAGGGCGACTTTGGATCCTGGGTCAGCACAGATGGGTTTCTTCAGTTGTACATCTGCGATGTCTTCCCTTGCTGATACGACCAATCCAGAAGTAACTGCCGTTCCGGCGTTGAGCACTAGAGGTTCGTTCATCTTGATCTTCTGTACTGGGACCAATTGTTCGGTTCCGACAGCTCTTTCGAATAGATCAACATCGAGGCTGACCTTTTCCAGAATGTCAGGCAGCGTTCCGGATCTTCCCAGGACATTTCCCACCAGCCCGTCAGACTTTGTTATCGACGGATCCAGATCGGTTCCAACCGCAACCAACCCTCCAGGCATTGCCTGCTTCACTTCTCCGTCACCGGCTTGCAGCGTCTCTACGTTAGCAACTAGCCTTTCGTAGGTGACACGGTTCGACTCGCCCACCTTTATGCCCGGTTTGATCTCTATCTCCTCTCCCCTCTTGAAAACTCCCTGGACAACAGACCCTCCAACAACTCCTCCCAGAAGATCGTCCACTTCAGTCCCGGGCTTGTTGACATCAAACGATCGAAGGATCGACATCCTCGGCGCGATAGAGGAGTCGCGTTTGGGAGTGGGAATCTTCTCTTGGATCGCGGCAATCAAAACATCCATGTTCAGTTTGTGCTGGGCTGAAACCGGTATCACCGGCGCGTC
>Ga0209236_1000498_pt1 | contig 22683 bp, 13 predicted proteins | sample GraSoi013_1_40cm_FD_185819 | JGI IMG/M metagenome (GOLD analysis project Ga0209236, IMG submission 185819) | Grasslands soil microbial communities from the Angelo Coastal Reserve, California, USA - Sample 09_27_2013_1_40cm (SPAdes) (version 2) | ecosystem: Environmental > Terrestrial > Soil >... | reverse complement strand
GGATCGATGATCAACGGTCGTGACCTGTCCCACGGCGAGCACCGAACGCCGACGACTGCAGATGCGCGCTCCACGTACGAGCAAGGAATGGCGTGCCATCCCTGGTGCGCGGAGGGGGCCATGTCGCGCAAGGGTCCGAGGGGCGTTTGCAAGATGAGGTCTCCATTGGAATCGAAATCGAGCCGTTGCGCGCCCTCGTATCTCATCTGGATTTGCGCCGGATCGGCTCCCGGGTGGACGAAGAACTCGTACTTCAGGCCTGTATTCGCTCCGCGGTACACGAGATCGATTCCGTCGAACAAGTCCTCGTAGAGTACAGCGCCGTAGCCGCGCACTCCCGTGTGCCATTTCGTCGGATCGTTGCCGATGAAGTAATTGCTCCGATAGGGGAGCTCTTCGCGACCTTCGGGCGTCGCATCATTCGCTCCCTCGAATTTCATGCGCAAAAGGACGGCGTGGCTCACCGCCGGCAATTCCGGTTGGAATATTTCCTTCACCGGAGGGCGATGATTCGAACTCTGTTGTTTGGATTGAACCAGCGTCAAGAGGATCGCGCTATCGGTGAACCCGGCTCGCAGGCCTCCAGAGGAAAAGTAGAAGCGGACATTCCCATTGCGAACCTGCCCGGCGTTTTCGATTAGAGCATTCGGGACGAGCGATGGTGCATCTCGCTCTCCGGAGGACCCTCCGGTATTCGCCCCACCTCTGCCCACCGGTCCTGTTTGCGTCGGAGCCGAGGACCTCTTCAACGCTCCGACTGTGCCAGAACTAGAGGCTGCGAAGAGAATTAGAACGAGCAACCCCGCTTGAGCGACCGCGGCACGTCGCCTCAATTTGTTCTCTCCCTCCAACGCGGCTCTGCGGCGAGAACCCCAGCTCCTTCGCCGATGGAACTCGGATTTGTGATGATCTCCAACGAGACGAAGAACGGCTTCGCGGTAATGGTCAGTGTTGCTTGCCACCGGTCCGAATCGAGGCTTCGTCAATCATGTCACCGGCGGCGGCGGTTGCGCGGGAGGCGTCCGCGAGCGGCGTCGACGCCGCCAGAGCAGACCGCCCGCAGATCCGAGGGCGGCGGCGCCGGCGGCCACAGCCGCATAAATGGCCCAAGGCACCGAGCCAGGTAACACCCCCAAGTTCGCGTTCGCCTGGGTCCCAAACTGACGGGTCCACACCTCGTTGCCATTGACATCGTACTTGCGGACGAAGGCGTCGAACCCTCCCGTGCTCGTCTGTTCGGGGAGGGCACCTGCCGCGTACCCGGCCACGTAGGCGCCGGAGGCATCCACGGCGATCGCATAGGCTTGGTCGTCAGCGGAGGTTCCGAACTGGCGGGTCCACACGACGTTGCCGCTCGCATCGTACTTGCGGACGAAACCGTCGTCCGATCCCGCGCTCGTCTGTCCGGGGAGGGTGCCCCCAAACGTGACCCCGGCCACGTACGCACCGGAAGCATCCACGGCAATCCAATTGGCCCAATCGGCAGCCGAGGATCCGAACTGGTCGGCCCACAGGAGGTTGCCGCTTGCATCGTACTTGCGGACGAAGGCGTCGTCCGATGGATCCGGCTCGTAGCCGGAGGCGCCACCCGTGCGCCCGGCCACGTACGCACCGGAAGCATCCAGGGCCATCCCCCAGGCCAAGTCGTAACTGGAGGATCCGAACTGGCGGGTCCACAGGACGTTGCCGCTCGTGTCGTACTTGATGACGAAGGCATCGGCCGATCCCGCGCTCGTCTGTCCAGGGAAAGCGCCCGCTGTGACCCCGGCGACGTACGCGCCGGAGGCATCTACTGCGACGTTATCGGCCTGGTCGAAATCCGAGGATCCGAACTGGCGAGTCCACAGGACGTTGCCGCTTGCATCGTACTTGCGGAGGAAGGCGTCGCCCGATCCCGCGCTCGTCTGGCCGGGGAGGGCATCCCATGTGAGCCCGGACACGTAGACGCCGGAGGCGTCTAAGGCGATTCCATTGGCCTGGTCGAAATGCGAGGTTCCGAACTGGCGGGTCCACAGGACGTTGCCGCTCGTGTCGTACTTGATGACGAAGGCGTCATAAGGAAAGCTCCCGTCCGTTCCCCCGTTCGTCTGTCCGGGGAGGGCGCCATTTGTGCGCCCGACCACATACGCGCCGGAGGCATCCACGGCGATGGCAATTGCCTCGTCCTCACCCGAGGTTCCGAACTGGCGGGTCCACAGGACGTTGCCGCTCGTGTCGTGCTTGCGGAGGAAGGCGTCGCATGATCCCGCGCTCGTCTGTCCGGGGAGGGTGCCATTTATGGACCCTGCGACGTAAACGCCGGAAGCATCCACGGCGATGCCAACGGCCCCGAGGTAGCAGTTGGAGTGGACCTGGCTCACCTTGGGAGCGGACGGAGTTCCCGACGCCACGAGGGCGGGGGACACAACCAACAAGAAGGCGACGCAAAGGACAGCCCTGCGAATCATCTTGTCACCTTTCGAGGCGATTCTTCAGATTCTTGATCGACTCGTCCATGCCCTGTTCGAACTGCTTTCTGGCCTTCAGCTTGTCCATCAGCTTCCCGAGGTACGAGTAGGGGAATTCGTATTCGTTACTCCACGTGACGCTGCTTCCCTTCTCGTTCGGTTGGATCTCGATGCGTGTCCTTCCGCTCTTGAGGAACCCGCGCGTCTGGCGGAACCCGAAGACTGAGTTTTCCACGACCTCGCTGGTCTCGGTGTCGGACTCGACCTTCATCCCCTGCATCTCGTAGATCCAGTGCGCCTTCGGTCCGTCGCTCGAGGCGCTCCTCACGAAGGACGCCCATTGGGGCCATTTCTCGGGGCTCGCTACCGCGGCGAAGACGCGTTCGGGTGGCGCTCTCACTTGAAAATTCTTGATGATTTTGGTCAGGTTCTCACCGCAGGGCCGATGAAACCCAAGCTACATAGCCCTCTAAGACGAAAGGGATGTATGGTCACTTTGCATATAGCCGCGCATCAAGAAGAGGGAGCTGAAGCGGAGCATCATCCGCCTCATCCGTCGGCGCGAGATGTACGGGTACGAAATTCGGAACCGACTCGCCGCCGAGGGCGAGAGCGTTCAGTTGAGCTACTTGTACAAGGCCCTCAAGGAGATGTCCGACGAGGGCCTCCTCCATAGTCGACTCAAGAGGGGGGAGCACGGTCCGCAGACAAGGCTGTATTGCCTGACCCCCAAAGGTAAGAAAGAGCTCGGAGCGATTCTCGAGGAGGCCACGGAACTGATCCATGACTTCTATGAGGAATACGTCGCCAATCTGCCTCCCGAGTTCTTCTCCGAAAAGTTCCATCGGATGACCATCGAGGTCTGCTCCGGCCGGGCGAACGTGGCTCTGGCCATCTCACAACCCCTGACCCATCTCCATCGTGAGGTCCTGGAAGGCATCTGTGGTCGATCCGGTGCGAAATCGACGTACTTAATCAAGCCCGCTCACGTCGATGTGTCCGCCGAGTTCCCAGACCTCATCGTCCTGACGGGAAGTTTCGACGACATCCCTCTCCGGGACCACACCCTCGACGCCGTGGCGGTGGTTGACATCCAAGACGCGACGAATCTGAGGCGCTGCTGCAGAGAGTTTCGGAGGGTGTTGAGAAGCGGCGGCGTCTTGTGGGGATGCTCCCCTTTCATGGGGCTCGGCGGCGACCGCGACCCACTCGAAGTTGGGGAGTACATGAAAAAGCTCAAGTACGAATGGACGGGGAAGTCGTATCCCGACAAAGAGAGTATTCGGAAAGTCCTGAATGAGACGTTCGACTACGTTGACGTTGCGAGCATGGGTTTCTTGACGGCCTTCATGAGTGGCCTCAAGCCTATCAAAGTCTGACGAAGAAGCCGGGTCGAGTTCACGGATAGACGGTGGCATCTGCGTCGGCGTTCGTTGCGAGTGTCGGTGCCGTCATCTCCCCGGTCAGCGACCAGATCCTCGGTTGGACGGCGACGGCTGGGAGGCTCACGAGACTGACGATCAAAGAAACGAAAGTGGCGAAGCCCACGATCCGCACCCACGACGAGATTTTGGCCTCCCCCATCCGCCCGGGCTGGTTCTCGCCCTTTTGTGTCGGGGACCTCCTACCTCCTGACAAGATCTTCACCTCTCTAGCGCTACCCGGTTTCTAAGTCCTTGATGGCCCCTTTGATCCATAACACCGCGTGGGAGGTGCCCGACAGGGTGATGCCCCAGCCCGCGATCGTGCCGGTCTCATTGAGAGCCAAGCCGGCGCTGCAGCATCCCCCTGGGAGCGTTCCCAGGTCCACGAGGCCCGCCCCTCGAGTCCAGATGAAGGCATGCTGATAGAGGGTGTTCTTCGACTTCAGGTCGCCCCACCCAGCCACCTGGCCGGCCTCGTTGATGTCCGTCCCGACCGCGATGGAGCCCCCGAACGAGCCCAGGTCGGTAATCGCATAGGAACCGTCCGCTCGCGGCGTCCAGAGGACCGCATGATTCACCGACGTCCCGAATCTCCCCTGCGTCGCGATCGATGCGTATCCGACAATCGAGCCTGTGTCGTTGATCCCGCGTCCGGCACTGTACCCGCCGCTGAGGGCGCCCAGGTCGGTGATCGTGTACGTGTACGTTCCGGGCGATTGGGGCTTCCAAACGACTCCATGGGTCATTCCCGAGGCGGTCGTGGCGTGGCCGGATATCTGACCGAATCGGTTGATGCCCCAACCTAAGCTGTAGGCGTTAGCCGAGGCGCCGGGGAGGAGGCCCAAGTCCATCATCGCTCCGTTGGCCCAGACGAAGGCGTGTTTCGCGCCCGAGGCCGTTTCGCTGTCCCCGACAATCTGGCCGGCGTCATTGATCCCCCACGCCGTGCTGTTCGCGCCGCCCAAGGTGCCGAGGTCCTTCATCCCACTTCCCGTATCCGGATTCGGCCAGAGAAATGCACGATGAACACCTCCGGCCGTGTCCGAACTCTGCCCGACGATTTGCCCAAGTTTGTTGATCCCGAACGCCACACTCGCGCCTCCCAAGCCCTCGATCGTCCCGAGGTCCTTGAACGTCCCCACCTGCCAAAGGAATGCGTGAGCCACGCCCGCGACAAAATACCGCTGACCGACGACTTGCCCCACGTCATTGATGTCTTGCGCGCTGCTCGACCCCGCGTCCGTCGCGCCGACCGGGATCGACGCGAACAGCGAGAACGTCACGACGCTCAGAAGAATCACCGAGACCATTGCTGCAATCCGTTTCATTCCGTGTTCCTCCTTGACCAGTGCGTCGACATGGACGTGGAGGATGATAGGCAGGTAAGACGAATTCCGTATGTGTCCAATTCTGTCATAGCGATCCGGCAAGGGCCAAACAAGACTGATGCCAGAATGGCACAGGACCGCTGGGTGGAACGGACCCAGCCGGATTCGCTACTGTTCAACATTGATATTACTGTCCGAAGGACCCGCGGACGAAATTCTTGTCCGCGAAGCGGAGAAGGTCGTCTGGTCCCCCTGTGGAGAACCAACCGGTCCTTCTCCCTTGCCCACCTCTCGGATTCCGTCCAAGTCCGGACGGACTCACTTCGACTCCCTATAGGTTTCTCCAGAACTCGCCGGCTGGGTGGCTCTCCTAGCTCCGCAGGTTAGGATGTCGCCCGCCGAGCGACGAAAAAGGCCACGTTAACCTCCCTCGTCTGGAAAGGTCGCATCGCTTTGATGGCCTCTTGTCGGAACCGCTCCTGGACGCGGGGCGGCATCGCGAGATACTCGTCGAGCATGCCCCACATTAGACTCGGCTCCAGTGAAGCCGATGCCGGGATCGTCACCTCGAAGGTCTCCGTAAAGTGCCGAACGGCGGCGAAGCCGGCAGTTTCGAGGAGGTTCGCTTCCCAACGGGGTGCCTGCTTCGCTTCCTTCGCGGCCAATGATCTAAGACGTCGGGTCGCGGTCAGCCCTGGGCCCGGGTTGCGTACCTTGTGTTTTTCAAACACTTGCTGGAACCTCTCGGCGAATCGTTCATCCCCTGAATCCGCCTCACCGCAATGGCAGAACCGGCCGCCGGGCACGAGCACCCTTCGCCATTCCTGAAGCGCCGTCGGGACATCCCACGGTGTTTCGGGTTGACCGAAGCAAGAAATCACGGCGTCGAACGAGCTGTCGACGAACTCCAGGGATGCCGAGTCCATCAGATGAAACTCAAGAGTTATGAGCCCCGACTCGGCGGCACTCTCCCGCGCTTTCTTCACCATCTTCGGAGAGGTGTCGATACCGACGACGCGCCCGGTTTCCCCGACCCGTCGAGCCGCCGCGATTGCGGCGGACCCCGTCGCCGTTCCGACGTCGAGGACCGAGTCGCCGGGCTTCACCTCCGCGACATCGAGGAGTCGTTCCCTGATGCGGGCGGCAGCAGCTACGTAGTAGCGGGCCCAGATCCATGCAACGCGGTCGTTCCATTCCACTAGGAGCGTTCTGTACGCCTCCTTGTCCGAGGGCCTCATCGCAACCTGCCGCAGGGCCGTGCCTGCCAGCCGAGAGGCGTTGTCCGGAGCATAACTCTACCTCGAGTGTCCGCGAGTGCTTCATGTTTCAATGGAAGGCAGACAAGAACCCGAGTCCCCGCAAAATTCCAGGATAGTCGCCATGGACTCACGATAGGAGCCACAACTCACCGAAGTCCAGACGCTGCGAATCGAGCTGAATCGGCTCGCGAAGCGGAACCAGGCTCATTGATGAACCTCTTCCAGGGTCGAACCATTCACGAAGGAAAGCATGTCTCAGCCGACGCGCGCACTTTCATCCCTGAATCGATCGAAAATAGGATTCCATCATCGACTAGTTGGATTTCCCTGGGGCCCGTCACAGTTCCAGCATCTTCTACTTGAGCTCTATGAAAGTGAGGTGAATCGGCTTGTCAAGAGGGTTCTCCGGCGGATGTTCGACCGCAGGAAGCCACATCGTCTGCCCCGCCTTCATGTCGAAGTCTTCCGCTTTGCCGTCGGGGGTACGTGAACCTCGCTCGAGCATCCTCCAGAAAGACGGCAACGGCCCTCCCGAAGCAATTTTCCTTTGAGCATCCCTGAGAAATCCTGAATCCCCTTCTCCTTCAACGTCACGGAGTCCCCCGTCCTCTGCAAGTCGCCCCGCGAGATTGTCCTGTAGGGCAGCGCGAGTTCCATGCGTGACTGCCGTGTTACGGCATAACACTATCTTGCGAACATGTGAATCGGACCAGGTCGCGCAACGAATTTACATCGTAGCCAGTTGATGGAGCGGTCGGACATAGGCGACGTGAACGAACCAGCGTGACAAAAATGGCATGCTCCCGACGGAGAGTTCGGATCCCACCCCTCGCTACCCAGGGTCCTCCATAGGGGTATTCCACTGGCAACGTTCTGGGCCCTATGGCTTGGCTTTGGCGCGCCGCCGCGCCTGCCTTCCCTCCAGGGCTTTCCGGACCTCCTTGACGGTCAACGGCTCGATGGGCAGGGTCTTTGTCCCCTTGACGTAGCGCTTGCCTACGATGGCGCCGAGGGCGGCTTCTTTCGTCGCGTAAAACTCCTCCCGGATCACCTTCCAATTCAGCGAGTACGGGTTCTTCGTCGCGCGGTGAGACCCGTCGGCCGTTGGCCCGCTAACATTCCCGGACAGCCACTTCACACTCACGACCTGGAGGCGGCTTGGTCCATGAGTGTACGTATTGATCTCAATCGCCTGCCCGAGCCCGAACCCGAGCTTGCGGAAGTAGAAGGCGTACAGGTCCTTGTGGCTCGTACGCAGCCGGAAGGGGGGTTCCTCCTTGAGGGGCGTCCGAGGATGCTCCCACCGCGCGGGGGCCGCGGGAAGTTCCTTGGGCCACGTCATGTGAGAAACGAATGTTCTCTAAGACTGAAAAAGACTTGCCCACCGATTGTTTTGGCAGAATAAGACTCTGCCGGGAAGCTTCTTTCCACCAGCTCGCTGGCCAATAATTCCTTTGGACCGGTACAATGGTGTGAGTTTGGGACTTTGCTCCGACCGCCCACTCTCCCAGCACAAGATGCCTGGGGCCAAGACTTCCTGTTTTCCGATCCCCTTTGATCCTCGCAGGAATTTGACGGACCCGGACGGAGCCGCAGCCGAGACCACGTCTTCGTGCGTCATAGTCACTTTGACCATGCGGCTGACGAACAGCAGATCCTAGACACAACTGATGTCGAGAAAAGAGAGGACTGCGTCCGTCCTGTAACGAAGTCTCACCGAAGGAAAGTCGGTCTTGAGCCGCAAACCACGATCATGTGTTTGACGAGTAACGCTATTCACGGTGGTGCGATTGCCCTGACAGGGGGAGGGTCTTTCAAGGAAACACGACCCTCTTCGCTAGAAACGGCTACTGCTGGGCGAAAAACCACAGGTCACCCCACGGCCCCGGACACACTTTTGTCGGGTTGGCAAGAGCCCGCCCTGCTTTTTGCGCCTTGACTGGCCTAAAGCTGAATGCTGTTGGCGCGATTGAACGCCTGACGAATTCTGGTCCGCGGTTCCTCTAGTCTTCGCCCTCTACGCGGTCATGATCCCGACGGGCGACGAGGGCAAATTACCGGGCGGCCTCATGAGTAACAATCACGCCTTTAGCGGGCTGGAAGACTAGCCAGAACACCGATAACGGCATCGGTACCGCATACGGCTGAGCAAGGGAATTCTCTCTAGCAACAGTGGGGTTAAGCGTTGGCCATCTAATATCGGGACCGGTGCCGCCGCAAGCCTTTGACCTAGACCTTAAGGTGAGCAGCGAAGAGGCCGTCGGCAACCTCTTGAAGGGAACAGATGGTCACGACTCCTTTCTGGGGAGATACCTGAGGGAAGATAGCGGTAGTGACTTCATCTACGCGAACCTCGACTCCGAGCTTAAGGAGATGATTCTCAAAGGATGCCGTTACAAGAAGAAGCGCTACGAAACTTTCGTTCCGGCACTTATTCGGGTTTACGCAAGAGACCTTTTGGGTAACAAGCAGATCAAAGGGGCCGTCGAAAACGAAAACCGTCCTACGCTGCAGAAAGGCCTTGTTGAGGTCAAGATATTACTCGAGAGCAGAGAGGAACACAAGAGGTTCCTCTACACCCTCTTCGGGCTCGACCAATCATGGTCCAGGGCCGGCAAAGGCGCGGTTTTTGACATCGCGCTGAAAGGCCTCAAGCTGGCGCTTGCAACTTTGCCTTTCGGGTTGGGCATAGCCGCGGAGGCGGGCCTCGGAATCGCCCAGGGTCTATGGAAGCGGACGAGGGGGGACGCGACGGCTTCCGTTTTGGGGGGACTTGCGGAGGCGGGCGGCCACTGGAGGGAGATGTCCGAGGAGGAACAGCGGTTCTTCTGTTACCGGCTTGAACGCGAAAAGGGCCTTGAACCGGATACGACCTTCCCGTTCTATAGGAATTACTTCGACCCAGGCAGCGGGTTCGGGAGGCGCCTTGAAGAGTACGTCGAGCAACACGCACCCGAGATTTGGGCAAAACTGGAGGAGAAGCCGGAAGTCAGGGACCTCCTCCGCAGCATCCATTTGTTTAGCCAGCGACTTGGGGAGATCGAACAGCGACTGACTGCATTGGAACAGAGACTCGCTCAGGTGGAACAGGAACTGACGACGGTGAAAACTCATGTGGCTGAACTCACGTACAAGTTGGGGCGTTTCGAGGAGGCTATTACATCAGCCGGAACCACCCAGGGCAATGAGGGCATCGACTTGTACAGACTGGGTCGTTTCGCTGAAGCGTTAGCACAGTACGATAGAACAATTCTGCTGAACCCAAGCGAGCCGGCCCCCCACAACAATAAAGGCGCATCCCTCCACAAGTTAGGTCAGTACGAAGATGCGTTAGCGGAGTACGATCTGGCGATCCGGCTCAACCCGAGCGATCCAGACTACTTTTACAACAAGGGTCTTGCCTTTGTCGAATTAGGTCTGTTCGAAGAGGCGCTCGTGGAATACGGTCGAGCAATCCAACTCGACCCAGACGATCCAAGATATCACGCCTTTGAAAGTGTCGCTCTGACCAGATTGGATCGACACGATGATGCGCTGGTGGAGATTGCAAAGGCGGTCGAGCTCGACCCGACCAATCCAGACTACCGCTTGAAGAAGGGTAACCGCCTGTCCACATTGGGTCAGTTCGAAGAAGCGTTGGTGGAATACGATTTGGCGATCCAGCTCGACCCGAGCGAACCACTGTATCACGACAATAAGGGTCTCGCTTGCGCCAAATTGGGCAGGCACGCCGACGCGGTGATGGAACACGACCAGGCAATCCTGCTCAACCGCAGCAATCCGGATTACCACAGCAACAAGGCTAATGCCCTGTCCAACTTGGGTCGGTTCCGAGAAGCGTCGGTGGAATTCGACCTAGCGATCCAGCTCGACCCGAGCGATCCAGACTACCATAGCAACGAAGGTAACGCACTCTGCCGTCTTGCTCGTCTCGAAGAGGCGTTGGTGGAATATGATCGGGCGATCCAGCTCAATCCGAGTGAGCCAAGTTACCACGATAACAAAGCTATCGCGCTCTCCAACTTGGGTCGTGACGCAGAGGCGTTCGCGGAATCAGAGAAGGCGCAACTATAGCGGTCGAATGCATGATGACGTCGTCAACCCAAGGCGTCTGGATGGTTCACAAGAAACCGCGAATCCGCTGATTGTTACATTTTGTCGACGGACCCGGAGAGATTCGCCGTTACCCATGTGGGGATGTCAATGTCCGACGAATTGGCGGACCAACTGAGGTACACCTGGAGCAGTAGGCCGTCCCACCATGAGGAGGACCAACCGGTCCTCCTCCCTTTCCCATGTTTCGGGATGCGTCTTCCGCCTCGGCACGGTTTTCTCACGACACTTCGGAGGAATCGAACTCTTGTTGCACATCCACCAGGGGGCTACTGAAAAGAGTTGAATTCCCACAAAGCCGACCCATGGGCCTGATTTTCGCGCCTCGGTGCGCGCAGCGGGTTCGGCTGGTCACCGGATGCCCCCGTCTGTTCGCCGTACGTTGTCGTACGTGCGTCTCGCCCGCCCCCTTCGTTCCCCACGCCATGCCCGCTCGCAAGGGCGGGCCCTTCTCCGCGAGAACTGATTTCAACGAATGGTCTTGACGAGGCCCGCCCCACCACACTCTGGACACTTCCCGATTCCGCCGCATGTTACGCAGGCGTGTGCCTGAACGACTCCGATGCCGCCGCACCTTGGACAATTGCGTCGGCCGCGGCATTGAGGACAGAGGCGCTCGTAACCGAACCCCCACTCATCCAGCGGCATCGGTTTGAAGTTGGTGACCTTTGCGTCTTGCAGGCACCTCCACACGCGTTCCACCATCAGCAACGAAGAATTCTCACCAACCTGAAAGATGTCGCTTCCGTCCCAATTGTGAGGGTCGAAGTAAAGTCCGTCCATAGCTATCGGGGCGCCGCCCTTCGGCCCAAACTTGGCCTTGCTCTTCTCGAAGTCTTCCGGCCCGGCACGTCCGAGGATGGAGAGCCCGTCGTAATCCGTCAACGTTCTCTCGCCAATGCGCACGACCACAGGATAGGTCGCGTAACCGGTGAACCGGTTACTCTCGAGTAGCCCACGCACCTTGCCGCTAACAACATGGAGGAGCCCCCGTTTCCGAGAAAGTCACTGGGCCGTGATCCTTTCTCGATCATGATGCTGACGGGCTGGTTTGGCAACACGCGGCCGAAGGTCAGATCGCGGAAATCCGCCTCCGTTTGAATCCGCTGACCCCAGTAGAATTGACTTGCATTCGTCCAACGGAGAAACCGGACAGTGCTCAGATTCAGTTCCGCTTGGGTTTCCTTGTCCATATGCCGACCGCCAATCCCGGAAAGCTGACTGAGACGTTTGAAGCCTTTCGGTCAGTTTCGTGGCGGAGGACGCCCCCTCCCGTTCGGAGGCGGGCCAATACAGGTTCCGACCAATCGACCGCTCGTGAAGTCGATGATGTCGAGTGACAATTGGTAGGGGCGAGTGAAGTCGCTCGTGTCAAGTAACTGCCAGATGTTGAAACACGTAGCGGTCGGGCTGGCTACGTAACCGGTTTGTAGTCTGGTACAGAGTGCTCGACGACGGGCAGTTGCGAACCCAGCAGGATAGAGGTCGAGACCAGGAGGCCGAGCAAGATGGCGATGGCCGAAATTGGCAGAGGTAAATCCGGGTTAGCCACGCCGATCATCTGGAAGACCACCACAACGAGCAACACCAGAGCGGAGAGGTACATCATCGCGTACGCCACCACACCCGCCGCGAGGCCCAAAATCCTGGTTCGCTGCCCAAGACGCGCCCACATCCGGAGCCACCTCCTCTGGAAAGGGCGTTGCAGAAGCGCCGTGATCAGGACAACTCCAACTAGGCTCCCAGTTGCGAGCCCGAAGACGACGGGCCAACGAGTGATTCGAAAGCTGCCATGCGAGACTCCCGTGTCAAAGCCGTAGGAAAGGCCCAACAGGATCCAGGGCAGCAAGCCTGCGCGAGCCCAAGAGTTGATCCGGAATTTGTCCTTCGGCGACCTTCGATCCACCATAGATCGATGAGACCACGGGACTAAAAGGGTTGTGTCGGGGTGTCCTGAAACTGTCAACTTAACAGGCGTCAACAACCTGAGAAGGGAATGAAAGCCCTCCTCCTGTCGCCTTGAACGGCAGAAGGACGGGACCTGCTGGTGCGGCGAATCGCGGAGCGGCTCCGCGGTACTAGGATTCTGCGGAGGCGACGTACAAACGACATGAGAAAGGCCGTGGCGATCCTAGCCTGTTGTCGCCGCTGTCGGCAGCTCTTCCCTCCGCCTTAGAAACGAGAGCGGCGGGCCTCGCTCTGGACGAACGCACGTCCGGATGCGGACCAAGGAGTACTGCCTGTGGATTGCGATCGACCGACTCGACGGAAGACTCGAACGGATTCGACAACAGGACTGGGAAGTTGAAGCTCCGCGCGTTTCATACCCGGGGTTCTTTCGGCGATCTCCGAATCGGCCGGTAGCGAGAAGATAGCTGGTTGTCCCCCGGAACGTCGGGGGCTAGATACCTCTTCCGTGGTCGGCCCGGACTACGTGTCGGCACCTTTGGCGCGGATCTTTCGCATCCAGACAAGTTCAGACGTGGGGCGAGAACGTCGGTGAAAGGGAAAAACGGTTACGCCCGAGAGGCCTTAGACTTGCGTCTGCCTCGAGGTCAGGCGACGCTCGGTGTGGCCATTTGTCCCAGCATTTCTCGCGCTGAGGAAGGTGGGAAGGACTTTTCGGAATATTCCTCGACCGCCCTTTCATGTCAATCGAATAATCTTTAAGCGAGGTCGTTCCTTAAGGACAATAACCAAGCGATCTGCATGCAAATTCCGTTGTCGCGGAGCAAATTGCGAGGTCGATGGAAACGACTATTGCCATGCATACTAACCAACATGCAACAAATCCACCGAGCGTTTCCACCACTGGAGCACAAGCTTCGGCACAGACAGTTGCGTAGGCGACAAAGGGGATTCCGCCCTCTGCGAACCACGCTTCGCAGAGGGCTGCAACTACGAATTGGCAAAGATTGCATGCAGTTGACCCGCCTAGATAGGGACCAATCTCGCCCAACTGCTTGGGCGTTAGCGAATAATACCGGTACATGCCGCTTCCCACCTCCCAGGGGACGTACTTCCTGACTCCGAACATGTATTTACCGGAGGGATCTGTAAAACTGACCGGATTGTTGCTGACATATGAGTACCGGTTCGCGCCACCGACCAAACCTGCTGGGTCCCTCGTCAGGAACCGCCCGATGTCCGTGTCGTAGTACCTCGCGCGCATGAAGACGAGCCCGAGGACATCCATCTCTCGTCCCGTGAAGCCGTACGAGTTCGGGATCGCCTCGGTCTTCGACCGGAAGCCGCCGAAGTCGTCATACACGTAGCGGTTCTTCACGACCTTGTTCGCGTCCGTGAGCATCGTCACGCTGCCGAGGCCGTCGAAGTGGTAGTAGTACCACGAGCCGGCGTACGACTTGGCCAGAGGCATGTCGATCCCGGGGCCTTGGATATACCGAGCTTTCACGGTCCCCGTCGAGTCGTACTCTTCCAAGATGTCATTGAAGCCGTTGAAGTCCCGGAAGTCGTACAAGAAATACGTCGCGGTCCCGGAAGCGGTACGCCGAGTGCGGGAGCCGTCCAAGAAGTACGCATAGGAGGTCTGCTCGACACCGTTCACAAGAGTTTGGACCAGCCGGTTCTCCAAGTCGTACGCATACCCGAAGGACGTCTGCCCGCGGCCGGTAATGCTCTCCACTTTGGTCTTGGGGTTCCCGTTCCCGTCGTACGTGTATGCGTCACTGAGCAAGAGGCTGCCGCTGCTCCGAAGCGAGCGGCTGCTCAGCGAGGAGTCGGCACCGTAGACGTACGATGTCGTCAGGCCGTCAGTTTGATTCTTGTAGAGGCGGTTGTCGTTCGGATCGTAACTATAGTAGTATTTGGATCCAGACTCGTACGTTGTCGCGTTGAGGCTGTAGTCGGTCCGATACTCAAAGGAGAGCTGGGTCCCGTTTGTCTGCCCCAGCGTCGTGGGATCCACGGTCTTGTCGTAGCTGTACGCGTAGCTCTCCACTGACGTGCCATTTGAGAGGTACTTCGTCTTGATCGCCCCGAGTCGAGCCGCGTCGTCGTACGTTGCGTTCAGCTCTAGGCCATTCGGATGTCTCGCCGCGATGCGCCGGTTGTCGTTGTCGTAGAGGAACGTCCACGTCTGGCCAGGAATCTGCATGTTCACGACTCGATTCGCCGCATCCCAGATGTACGTCACGGTGAAACCGTCCGGGTAGACCGTCGTCTTTCGGTTGCCGTTCTGGTCGTACGTGTATTGGACGGTCTTCGAGAACGCGCCGAAGTTGAAGGTTACTGTCTTCACTCGGTCGAGTGCATCGAACTCTGTTGACCGGGCATAGTCATATCCGGTCTCCGCGACAGCGTTCCCGTCTGCGTCGTAGGCATAGGTAAGGTCATTCCCGTCCTGGTAAGCCGCGGTCTTCAAACGGTTCATGGCGTCGTACAACGTGTAGTTGGTGTACTTCCCGTTCGCGTCGATCCGAGTGACTACGTTCCCCGCGGCGTCGTAGATCAGCTTCGTGACCTTGCCCAACGGATCCGTCATGTTCGTTCGGCGACCGAACTTGTCGTAATCGGTCTTCCAAGTCCGTCCGTCGGGGTCCTTGGACTGGATCTGCCGTCCGAGCTCGTCGTAGGTGTTCTGGGTCGTATCGCCGGTGGCCTCGATCGTCTTCTGCACCTTTGCCCACGTGACGTTGAAAGCGAGCGTCGTTCGATTGCCATTCGCATCGATCACCGCGGTCCGATCCCCGCGCCCGTCGTATTCGTACCGAGTGGTGAATCCCAAGGGGTTCGTGCTCGAAGCGACTCGGTCGTTTGCATCGAATGCCTGCCGGCTCACGAAATTCAGGGAGGTCGTGGTCTTCGTTAGCCGGCCGACCGCGTCGTACTCCGACTTCGTCGTGTGGCCGAGGGGGTCCGTCGCGTTGAGGCGCCAACCGTGGGCGTCGTACGTGTACGTCGTGTTGAAGCCCCGTTTGTCCGTCACCTTCGTAACGAATCCCGATCCATCGTAGATTGCCTGGGTGAAGTTGCCCAACGCGTCGGTGGTCTTGATTCGGTTGCCCTTCCAGTCGTACGTGTTCGTCGTTAAGAATGCCCGTTTGTTGCGCTGTTGGAGAAGGAGCGAATCGAAGACGGTCCCGTTGTCGCGGTTCTGCCATGTTCCCTCCGTGTAGTTCCCGAGGGCGTCCGTCTGGCGCAGCGCATTCCCCCGCCAGTCGTGCGTGACGCGGCTCGTGCTGCCGCGCCCGTCGGCCTTCGAAAACCAGTCGTGCTCGCCGTCCGACTGCAGGGTCCAGACTTGGCTTCCTCGTCCGCAACAGGAACAGCCGACACTCGAGGCGGCGAGCGGTCCGTCGATCCGCGTGGGCGAGCCCGACGTCAACTCGAGGTCGATCGTCGTGATGTTGCCGAGGGCGTCCGTCACCGTCGTCCGGAAGGGTTGAGACGTCGTGTCGATCAGGAACTGTCGGAACTTCCACATCGTAGAGGCCGTGGTGCGGTTGTATTGTCCGGTCCATACCTCCGTCACGCCGGAGTAAAGGTCATAGAAGAACTCGAGCGTCTTGTCCGCGCGGTCCACGTACTTGCTCATTCGTGTGGGGTCGTAGAAGTACAGGGACGAATTTCCCATGGCGTCGGTCACCGTGGAGAGAAGCCCGTAGAAATCGTACGCGTACGACACGAATCGGCTCGCAGTCGAGACCTTCACCGGGATCCAGTCCAGGAAGTCCGTACTCCGGGATCCTCCGACTTGGACGTACCGTATCTGGACGCGGAAGTTCGGGTCGGAGAGGGCCGTCCACGACCACGATGACAGGTACGACGTGAAGTCGAGGCATGTGAGCGCATTCGGATCGGATCCGGGGAGGTTCACGATTTGCTCCACGCTCCACGTCGACCCGGAATTCGTGCTGATCTTCACGCCGAGGTCGTCGTCCCCGGCGCTGTACGCCTCCACGCAGGCCTCGACCTTCGTGATCCAAGCGTTCGCGGGGCCGGTGAAGCCGTAGCCGGAGTACAGATGCGTGGCCGACGCGGCGTTCGTGCTGGCATACACGTTGTTCGACGTATACGCGTCACCGCCGTGGGACCAGCTCCCGCTGTTCACCGTCGGGTTCCGTTGCGTGACCGTGACGTTTTGGTCCCCGACCCGGCTAATGCGTCCGCTGCCATCGTACGACAGAACGAGAAAGACGCCCGAATCGTCGGCGACCTTCGCCAACCGCCCGTTCGCATCGTAGGTGAGGGTCACCTTGTTCGCGTTCCGGTCCGCCATCTGCGTGAGTTTTCCGGCCGAGGAGAACGACCACTTCGACCCCTCCCTCCAGGACATCGTGTACGTACTGTCGCCGTTCTTGATCAGCTTCGCCGCGTCCAATCCGCGCGGCGAAGAGTAGATTCCGCTCCCCATGTCTTCGAAGGTGTGTCGTGTGCCGTCTCCGTCGTAGAAGTCCAACGTCCCGGGCGCCGCGCCGGTCGTGAGGAAGGCGTTATACGAATGCGTCCACCCGCGGGATCCGAGGGGGCCAGCCGAGCTGTTGCGGCTGTTGTACGTCCGCGTGAAGGCGAGCGGCCAGCCTTTGCCAGGGAGGGACAGGTCGGTCGACTGCAGGACGAGGTTCCCGTCGAACGCGTCGATGATTCCTCCGACGTAATAGTGCCATCGCTCGAGGCCGAGGATGGAGGAGGTGCCCGTGGAGCAAGCTCCCTCGATGACCGCGATTTCGGAGAGGGAGGGTGAATAGTCCTCCGTCGTGCGCAGGTCGATCTGGGCGCGGTAGTGGGCTTTGCGATCCGCGTCCTGAACCTCATAGGCGTCGATGTCCACTGTCTTCGACTCGGCGCCCGACTTGACGTAATGCGGGTCGCCCCAGCCCACGTTGTCGCTCGAGGACAGCACTCGCAAATCGACCCAGCCGAAGGCGGACCCCGTGTGGATCGTGCGGACGTCACAGGGCGTCGCGTTCCGGACGTCTGCAACGACGGACCCGGCGTCCGTCGTCCACGCTCGCACGTCGTCCACCGTGATCTTTGTCTTCGTCCCGCTCGTCTCGAAGCCAATCGCCGCAGGCGTCGAGGGAGGGGGCGGCGTGTCGGTCGCCGTGCACAGGACTGCGCCGTTCCAAAGCACGGTGTACGATCCGCCCGAGGCATCGACCTTGACCGTGTACGGCGTGTTTGTCGCGACCGTCGTCGCCTTCGAGCACAAGGTCGTCGTCGACCCGGAAATGGTCTTTTTCAGCGACACCACGTCGCCGGGTTCATTGATTTCGACGAAATACGTGTTCGTCGTCAGGCTCCAGCGGAACAGCATCTTGGCGACCTGCGTGCCCGAACCGCTCGCCGTGATCATGATCTTCGCTTGGGCCTTTGTGTCCCACGAGCTCGTCGAGGTCCGGAGGCGTGTGTTGAGCCCCAGCTGGGCCGCGCCCGATGCAATCGACCAGGAGCCGGCGTCCGTCAGCCAGACGCTGTCCTTCGTTCCGTCGTTGAAGTTGTCCGCGAACCAGCCGATCCGGAGGGCGTGGTCCCCGTAGTCCTCCGTCGTGTTCGCCTTCGTGACGGAGGGCCAGCCGAGCGTCGCGTTCGTCTTCCAGGTCGGATCGATGTAGAGCGGGTAGGAAGCCCTTGAAAGCATCGTCGCATCCAGCTGGAATTGCAACGAGCCGCTTGCATACGCCATGGACGTCACGGGGCGCTGCCAGGTCACGGCAGGAATCGACGAATCCCATGCGCGGAAAGAGTCTGTCCACCATTCCAAGGTCCCGTCCGGATCGCGCAACGTCACCGATCCGCCGTCCGCGCTCACGACGTAGGCCGAGCTCAGGGGGACCGACAGAGTCGCGTCGCCGGGCACATTCGGAATCTCAATTGTCTCCTTGACCGCTTCAGGGAGGTACTCGTAGCTCGCGCCCGGGATCTTTCCCTGCGTGAACGTCTTGCCGAGCCGGCTCACCGCGACCGCACTGGTCGTTTCGTTTGCGAGGTAGGGCCATTCGCCAAGGGAACGGTTCAAGGCGCTCATTGGCCTCCAGGCGGCGTCCCATCGCTGGAACGTCGCAAGGTTCTCCACCCGTGTCTTGTTTCCCAGAGGTGTAATCGCGATTCCGGGACCGTAGATCGTCCCGCCATAGGTCGACCCTGCGCTCGGTGAGGCGCTCCCTAGGCCGCTTGCGCGTGCACCCTGTCCCAGGACTGCGAAGCCGACGAGAACCATGACGACGGCGGCGGAAAGGGCGAACGCCCTGTGAAAACTCGATCGATCCCGCGCGGTCCTCCGAACCGAACGGATGCATGAAGGCTCCTCACCCGGCATCTCGACTCCTCCAAAGAGCCCGGGGAGCCGGGAACCCTTCCGAATGCGAGCCCGTCCGCGCCCTGAGTTTGGCAGGAATCGATCCCTTAGCGTATAATGATTTGCAGGAGATGTAACAAGTCTGGGGCGCCTCGTGCGGCCGTTTGCGGTCCCAATCGTGCCGGCGCGCAACGGTGCGTTTTCTGGTTTCGCAGCGCAAACTGGAACTCTCGGCAGCCACTTTCTCTGATGAGCGGAATCCTAGATCTCCTCAGCCGGTCACCTGTCCTTCCCGTAGGATTGTTTGTCACTTCCCGCTGAGACCGCAGGACGATTGCGAACGTCTTTCCTCGCGTTAACGTACCTACACCAAGACTACCCTAGCGACACGCGTCTGGTCACGCAGAAGTCCAGAGGCAGCGCGAAGGTCGTCTGCTCGACGTACCGAGTCCTTAATCGCGCCAGGCACCACGCGCTTCATGTGGGCGTCATGCTGCGTCTGGGAGACGGAGGGACATCGGGGCAGCCCGTATCCCGATCGCGGTCGGGCTAAGCCGCCTTCGTGACGGAGAAGCTTGTCGCATCCGGCGTGAGGTCCGAGGGCTGCGCAAGGAGCTTCGGGCCCGAATACATCTGCACGACGCGCCGCACGAACGCGCCGATCGTCCCGTGATACCCCGCAAGCGTCGCTGAGTTCGTGTCCACCAGATTCGACGCGTCCTGGCCCAGATAGATGTTCGAAAAGGACGCGAGGGTCGTGAGACTGCACCCGGAGGGGCCGCACGATTCCGGCCTCTCCACAATCCATTCGGCGGATGCCTCGGACGAGGTGTAGGTGAAGTCTTTCCCGAACGTCCATCCTTGGGTGGTATCCGACAGCGTGATCGTCCAGAGGTTCCCGGTCGGGTCCATTAGACTGACCGCGGCTAAGATTGCGTCCCCGGGTTTCACAAGGCAGTAGTTCGTGGTCGGGAGGACCGGGCACGTCGCCATCTGGTTCGTGATCCGGACCTCGAAGGCCGGGAGGAGCTCGTACCACGCCGCGTAGAACGTACTTCCCGATCCGCTGTCGGCCTCCGTCCCGGTCTGAATGAGCGACATGTCGAAGGCGCCGCCGATCCCGACCCAGACCGCCGAGGCCTCCATGTCCGAGGTCGGCTGAATCGTCGGCACGATCCAGGATCCTCGAACCGCGGTCACCACGGGTTGCGGCGTCGTGAAGTCGCTCGCGACCACATAGCCCGCCCAGTTGGAGCTCGCTTCAGCCGCCGCATATTCGCCGGTCGCCTGCGTCAACGCGCCCGCGCCCACCGTGACGACTTGGGCCGTCGGCATCGTCATGCCCGAGAGGTTTTCGAACGAAACGTTGTACGTCCCCGGTGGCATCGACTGCCACATGCCCCAGTCGTCCCTCGGGACGCCGTCGACGGAGACCGTCGCCCCAAGAGAGGGGGACGTGAGAATCCGAAGTGATCCGTGCACGATGAACGCCGCGTCGTACGTCGTCGTCTGGGTCGCGGTCACGGTGATCGTCTGCGGCGCGGGCGGCGTCACGCCGTACGCTCCCCCGAACGACACCGTGTACGTGCCCGGGGCCAACTTGACCCACGCCAAGCCCCAATCGTCCATCGGGATCCCGTTGACGAGGACCTGGATCGCCGTCGCCGGGTTGGTCGTTACGCGCAGCAACCCGTACGTCGCCGGATCCGGACCGAGTGCCGACGGATTCGAGAGGAAGTTGCCCGTGATCGTCGTCGTCATGCCGGCGGTGACCGCGGCGGATTGATCCGGCGGCGGGTTGTAGCCGGCCACGGCCCCGAAGTGGACCGTGTACGTGCCTGGGGCCAGGGCGGTCCACATTCCCCAGTCGTCCCGAGGCATGCCGTTCACGGAGATCGTCGACGCGACCGGGGGATTCGTGATGACCCGCAGGAAGCCGAGGGTCGCGTAGTTGCCTTGAACGGTCGTCGTCGCGCCGGCCGTCGTGGTGACGGTCTGCGAGGCCGGCGTCGCCAGCCCGTTCAGGCCGCCGAACGACACCGTGTGGGTGCCCGGAGCGATCTTCATCCAAGCAAGGCCCCACTCGTCCCGCGGCACGCCGTCGACGAGAATCTTTCCCGGGACCGCAGGATTGGTCGTGACGCGCAGGAGGGACGGTGTCACAGAGGCAGTCGCCTCCCCCGTTCCAAAGATAGCTGCATTGTGATTGAGGGCCAGCGGGATGAGGGCGAGAACCGGCGCACGAACGGAAACGCCTGAGGCTCCGCTTGCGATCACGACAACCGATGCAACAATGACGACTATCGGGACTAATCTCGTGAGTCCCATGAAGACTCCTATGAGACGCAACGCATGCAATGGGAAGTCACTTTCTCCCCACTTTCTCTTGGAACGTAGGCAAGTGTCCGAAATCGATCCCGCGGCCCGATTCTCACCTCCCGGTGTGGGTCGTGAGAGCAATCCTCAACCTCATGGGAGGCCGTCAAGGCAGCAACAAGTCGGGACACAAGACCAAGGACCATGCCTTTCGAGACAATCATTCTCGATTTTCCAATTTCTCCAATGCGATGCCGGAATCGTGGACCCTTGGTCTACCGACTGTCATTGGGGACTCCTCGCTGCCGCACGAATCAGATCCTTGGTGCATGATGGCGGAGCCGTCGACTGCTTGGTATCGTGATGGCGAGACAAAGTGAATTTTCAGGGTCGGAGTGGAGATGCAGGTCAATCAGGATTCGTAATCGCGAAAACGTTGAGGCCGAAAGAACGGTAGAGGTGAAAAGGAAGCGGGACCGTGGGCCCTGCGGCTCCAAAACACTGAGAGTCGCATTTTGGGATTTCAATCTCCGACGGAGCTGCGGACGGATGGCGGTACGACAAGAGCAGAAGCTCGTCCCATCCCCGCATGGAGGCGGACCGAAGGTTTCTGCTTTCCTTCTCCGGACGCGGTCCAAATCCGGACGACCGGCAGAACTGTCTGCGCCCCTAGGTGCCAAGTCTCGACGACGATGTTCGTGGGGCATCGGACGCGACGTTGATTCCCGCCACCTCTTGGGGCGTCGGAGCAGCGATCGCGTAGGTCGAGACCAACGCGAAGGCGTCGCTCGGACTCCCTGCCGAGGCGCTGACCGGCGCCGCGACATAGGGGCCTATGATCGTCGTCAGGCTTGACGTCGTCACCGTGGCGGTCTGCGAGGCCGGCGTGACATAGCCTGGCACCGGTCCGAAGCTCACGACGTAGCTCCCCGGAGGCATCGACTGCCACATCCCCCAGTCGTCGCGCGGGACGCCGTCGACGAAGATCGTCGCCGCCAGCGCCGGGTTCGTCGTGACGCGGAGCGAGCCGTGCACGACGAACGGCGCGTCCCACGTCGTCGTCGCGCCCGCGGTCACCGTGAAGGTCTGCGGGGCCGGGGGCGTGTAGCCGTACCCTTGGCCGAACGACACCGTGTACGTGCCCGGCGCGAGCTTGACCCACGTGAGGCCCCAGTCGTCCCGCGGCACGCCGTTCACGAGGATCTGCGCGGCCGTCGCGGGGTTCGTCGTGACGCGCAAGTACCCGAACGTCGTCGGGTCGGGTCCGGGCGCCGTCGGATTCGAGGTGAAGGTCCCCGTGATCGTCGTCGTCGCCCCCGCCGTCACGATCGCGGTCTGGTCCGCCGGCGGATTGGATCCGGCGACGAGGCCGAAGTGCACCGTGTAGGTGCCCGGCGGCAAAGCGGTCCACATGCCCCAGTCGTTCCGCGGGACGCCGTTCACGGAAATCGTCGACGCGAGGGCGGGGTTCGTGATCACCCTCAGGTAGCCATTTGCTCCGTAGTTCCCTTGGACCGTCGTCGTCGCGCCGGACGT
>Ga0209236_1000497_pt1 | contig 22693 bp, 17 predicted proteins | sample GraSoi013_1_40cm_FD_185819 | JGI IMG/M metagenome (GOLD analysis project Ga0209236, IMG submission 185819) | Grasslands soil microbial communities from the Angelo Coastal Reserve, California, USA - Sample 09_27_2013_1_40cm (SPAdes) (version 2) | ecosystem: Environmental > Terrestrial > Soil >... | reverse complement strand
GATGCAGGTGAACACTGAACAGTCGTGCTTGTCGGGTGAGGAGGTGGGGGAGGAACTGGGGTAGTGTCAAGGTTGAACATGCCTGAACTCATCGCGTGAGTAGCGTCACCCGAGTAGGATCCAGTGGCCAGGTGGTGACCTCCGACGGTCGGAGTATAGGATAGGGAACAGGTCGCAGTACCGGCTATCGTACCTGGCGATAAGGTGCAGCTCGCAGACGTAGGGCTGAAGGTGCCGGTGGAGTTGGTTGTGAAGCTGACAGAACCGGTAGGCCCTGTGACACCAGTCAAGGAAGTATCAGCGACGGTGGCGGTGCAACTGGTCGGACTGCTGACTTGGACTGGGGATGGGGAGCACTGGATCGCGGTCGAAGTTGGATGCGGGGGTGGGGGCGGGGCAGCGGTCACTAAGAGGTTGAATGCGCCTGAGCTGGAGGCATGAGTCGAATCACTGCCATAGGCGCCGGTAATCAAGTGGTGACCCACAGCCGATGCTCCGGGCGAATAACTCACAGAACATGTAGCGGTACCCGCAATGGTGCCCGCTGCTAGAGTGCAACTCGCAGAAGTCGGGTTGAAAGTTCCAGTAGAGTTAGTTGTGAAACTGACGGACCCAGAAGGAGTCGTTGCGCCTGTCGCAGATGTATCAGTCACAGTTGCAGTGCAACTCGTAGCTATGCTGACCTGCACGGGCGCAGGTGAGCACTGAATAGTCGTGCTTGTTGGATGAGGAGGGGGAGGCGGTGCAGAGGTCGCTGCCAGGTTGAAGGAGCCCGAGCTGGTTAGATGAGTCGAATCTCCGGCGTAGTTTCCAGTAATTAGATGATGTCCAACGGCGGTCGCGCCCGGTGTGTAGCTGACTTGGCACGTTGCAGTGCCAGCAGTTGTGGCTGCTGCCAGTGTGCAACTCGAAGAGGTTGGATTGAACGTGCCCGTGGAATTCGTGGTGAAGCTGACTGTGCCTGTGGGAGTCGTTGGAGTCCCTGATGTGTCCGTGGCCGTTACTGTACATGTAGAAGACGTACTCACTTGCACAGATCCGGGAGAGCACTGGAGGCTGGTGCCCGTCGAATGAGGTGCAGGAGTTGCTGCAAGCAGGAATGTTCCCTGACTAACAGCGTGAGTCGAATCACCCTGGTAGGTGCCGGTAATTAGGTGATGACCCGCCACGGTAGGCGTGTAGGTCACGCTGCAGCTGGCCGTACCTGCAGTTGCCCCTGCCGTTAGAGTACAGCTCGCAGAGATCGGATTGAATGCACCAGTCGAGTTGGTCGTGAAGCTCACAGAACCCGAGGGGGTCGTTGGTCCTGTTACGGCAGTGTCGGTGACTGTTGCGGTGCAACTGGTCGAAACCCCGGCTTGGACCGGTGACGGTGTGCACTGAACGCTAGTTGTTGTCGTATGGAGGGGGACGGCGGTTACCCCGAGTTTGAAGGAGCCCGAGCTAGCTACGTGGGTCGAGTCACCGGCATAGTTTCCTGTTATGAGATGGTGCCCGACAGAAGTAGCGCCCGGCGTGTAGGTGATCTGGCATGTGGCTGTACCGACAGCGGTGCCAGCGGACAAAGCGCAACTCGCAGAGACCGGGTTGAAGGTGCCGGTCGAATTGGTGGTGAAGCTGACAGAGCCCACTGGAGTCGTCGCGCCTGATGTGGATGTATCAGTAACTGTCGCTGTGCAAGTGGAAGGCGTACTCACCATTACTGATGGTGGGGCACATTGGATGGTTGTACTCGTGGGATGAGGTGGAGGAGCTGTTGCGACAAGGTTGAACGAGCCATTACTGGTAGAGTGACCTGAATCACCGCTATACGTGCCGGTTATCAGGTGATGACCGACCGCCGTCGAGCCGGGTGTATAACTGACGGAGCATGAGGCGGTACCCGCGGTCGCACCCGCGGACAGAGTACAACTGGCGGATGTTGGGCTGAACGTGCCTGTACTGTTCGTGGTGAAACTAACAGTACCGGAAGGAGTGGTGGGACTCGACGATGTGTCAGTCACCGTGGCCGCACAGCTGGAAGTAGAGCCTGTAGTGACGGAGACGGGCAGGCAAGTGACACTCGTTGTCGTAGTGTGGGGTGGAGCTGGTGTTGAGGCGAGGAGGAAGGTTCCCTGGCTGGAGGAATGCGTCGAGTCTCCGCCGTAAGAACCGGTAAGAAGATGATGACCGATTACTGCTGGCGTGTAGGAGACTGAACAAGATGCCGTTCCAGCAATCGTTCCTGCTGCTAGAGTACAGCTCGCAGAAAACGGAGTGAAGGTTCCAGTAGAATTCGTTGCAAGGATCACGCTTCCGCTCGGGGTGGTGGGCGTCGTGAAGTGGTCGGTGACTGTCGCCGTACATGAACTGGCCGCGTTGACGGTCACTGATCCAGGCGAACAGGAGAGCAATGTGGTTGTCGTGTGAGGCGGTGGAGGCGTTACTGGAATAGTGAACGTGCCCTGGCTAGCCGAGTGCGTCGAGTCTCCACCATATGAGCCGGTTATGAGATGATGACCCGTAACCGTTGGAGTATAGCTTAGCGAGCAAGTGGCAGTCCCAGCGGTTGTACCTGCTGCCAGCGTGCAACTCGCAGAGGTCGGATTGAACGTGCCTGTGGAGTTGGTTGTGAAGCTGACAGAGCCGGAGGGAGTGGTCGGACCGGCGGCAGTGTCAGTGACTGTAGCAGTACAACTCGTAGCCTGGTTAACGACCACAGGTGAGGGAGAGCAGCTGACACTTGTGCTTGTGGGGTGTGTGACTGCTGCTTGGGTTACGGTGGCGCCCTGAATATTCTCATTGAGAACGGTTCCAAATGCGTCGTCCACAGCAACACAAACACTTGTTCCAGAGACACTCGTCGCCGCTGCGCAGCCTGGAGCTGAGGGATAAGATAGAGGGCTACTCGGAGTCGAGGCCACCACCTGATACGTTATGGTAAACGCCATACCGGAGCAAGGTGCGATACCGCCACACTCATTACCCCCCGTACTCTCAATCGTAGTAACCTCGACAACACCAGGACCGTTAGCCTCTCCAACCGTACACGAGCCGGTTGTGGGTGTGCCGTTGATGCAGATAGAGGTCAACGATGGAGTAACGATCAGAGTACCGAGAGCTGCACTAGTAGGATTCACAAACGCGTTGGAAGAGTTGACAAAGATGTCGAAGCCACCCATAGGATCAGAACCCTGAACGAAGACACCGACTGTAAAGGTCGAACCGACTGTGAACGGCCCAAGCGAAGGCGGACTAGCAGGACAACTGGTGGCTGTCGTGGAAGATGTGATACAGACTAGACCAGTAAGTTGTGCGTGAGCGGATGGAACAGACGGCAAGATCGCAAACAGTGTGAAGGCTAGAATTATGGGAAGTATCAGTACCAGACGTTTATTCAAACGAAAACTCAAAGGCAAATACAAACTAGAACCAACTCTCTGCGAGGTAGAGTTTCCCCGGCCAGACGTATTTATCTTTGGCGTAGGATGCTAGTCGCCCGCCGCAATCGATAGCCATCGGCGGATATGAATAGTCTAACCTGGCTATCCAAGGCCATTGAAACTAGATCGTCCGCGATTCTCATGATAGGAAACCGAGCGCTCATGGACTATGATGACAGAGTCGCAATCATTCTCATGCAGCTTCTCTGTTGGAATTTTTGGCTGAGCATCATCAAACTGACAAGGTTGTGGATATGCGGAGATAGAATTCTGGTCAGGGTACGATTGGCCGACATTGCTCGAGCCGGCGGTCCATACGGGCAGTCATTAAGACGGGCTTTGCTCGGCGATCCCTCAGACAAATCGATGATTCTGATGAAACGGCTAGTCATACGCTTACGGGCGAGCGAACTGACAGCGGGTTGACGATGTCGCCGCGCTAGATCGAACTGACCCTGAGTTTGTTGAGTTAGTGAGGATTGGTAGTGACAGCTACGTTGACAACTAATGCCCTCTGTAGGCAAGTGTAGGAGGAAGGTCCGCATACCAGTATCTGTCCGGTGTATTGATCTCCTTCGCAACTTGAGTCTTGGTGAGCGGGAGTGCATGATGCAGTAACGACTATGTTGTCTGGTGTGGATCCGCAGCTGGAAAACGATGTTGGAGAGACTGTAATACTGATAATATCTGGCTGGCTCGAGGAAGCTAGCAGAGTGACGGGCGAAACAGACGGGCTACAGGTGAAGGAGTCCGGCGCACTCCCAGAAAAGGAGTGCACCACCGAGAACTTGATGTCGAGAGGACGCACACTCCAAGTGACCGGGAATGAAGCGGTACTAGTGATGGTAGCGGAGGCAAAATAGTAACCAGCTCCCAACCCGATGCCGACCAATGTGATCAGAACAGAGGCAGGAAGTAGAGTTCGCAGACGGTTAATGGATCCCATACGAGACAGCTACTCGGCGAATCCAAGAGTTAAGACTTTTCCGCGACGAGAAGCGAGAGCGAACTACAGCGAACCCAGTTATGCTACAGATATACTGGGACCGCCCTCTAAGCGTCAGAACAAGACGACCACCTAGCGTGGTGAGTAGTCAATACCGCAGTAGGTCAAAATCAGTTTGTAGGATATGCTCGATGTCACAACATGCTCGAGCAAACCGGCTCGACGCGTATTGGGATTATCCACTAGTTGTAGGACACGGGCACTTGTGGGTGGTGACGGCTACGGTCACAACCAAGCTCTGCTTTAGACAGGTGTAAGTTGAAGGTCCGCACACTTGGACCGAGCCGGTGTACTCTCCATCGCAAACCGAGGAGATACTAGATGTGCATGATGCGGTAACGACCACGTCGTCCGGCGTGGGCCCGCAGCGAGAGAACGATGATGGAGACACTGTAATAGTAATAATGTCAGGCCTACTCGAGAAAGCCTGCAGGGTGACGGGCGAGACAGATGGACTGCACGTGAAGGAATCCGCCGCGCTCCCAGAGAATGGGCCTGACGCATTGAACTTGATCATGAGAGGATTGATACTCCAAGAGACGGGAAAGTTTGAGCTCTTCGCATACGCGAAGTAGTAGCCAGCTCCCAGGCTAATGATGGCGAGGAGAGCAATCGGAATAATTAAACCTAGGGCACTACCTCGGTGAGACTCTGAACTCATGGTAAACGGACGGCACTTCATCGGTTCGGCATTTAAGAGTTTCCTTCAGATCGGTACCATTGGATAGCTCCATACGATGATAGCTACCTCCTTCTTTCCCCACGCACTGTGGAAAGACCACGACTACTGAGTGTTACGACTCGCACTCTAGGACCAACATAAGTTCGATCAAGTATCGCTTAACCATGAAGTCTTTGCCCGAGAGATCTAACAAAACGCGATCAAATTCCACAAACCTTAAGGGCACTTTCGTCGGAGATTGTCCTCTTCAAGGTGTGCGCGATTGCAGGGAATTGCAAGGCCGGTCGCTGCCGTGTTTGTCGTGGCAGCCCTCATTGTAGGTCTCGGCGCAATCTGGGTTCAACCCTCTTCCGCCTCAGTGAGTTCATGGTCGGCAACCACAAACTATCCAGCAGGCATTGAGTCCCAAAGTTGCGTGGTGAGTTCAGGGTTTGTATACTGCATCGGCGGCGCCACCACCTCTAGCGGCGCCTTTACTCCTACTAACGCTGTCTATTTTGCCCCGTTAACTTCGAGTGGAGTTGGTTCGTGGTCTGCAACTACAAGTTACCCGACAACCATTTTCAGGCATAGTTGCGTCGTTAATTCGGGATTCGCATACTGCATCGCAGGCCAAAGCCCGAGTGGCGTCACTAACGCCACCTATTTTGCAGCCTTGTCCTCCAGCGGAGTCGGTTCATGGTCGGCAAGCACAAAATATCCGAGGGCCGTTTACGGGCAAAGTTGCGCGGTCGATTCGGGCGTCGTGTACTGCATCGGCGGCTATAACAGTTCCACTGGTTCAATTGATGCTGTCTATTTTGCCTCGTTGTCTTCCAGTGGAGTTGGTTCATGGTCGGCCACGACAAACTATTCAACGACAATTCAAGACCAAAGTTGCGTCGCGAGTGCGGGGTTCGTGTACTGTGTTGGCGGCACTGCGGTCCCTTGTTGCCTCTCTAATCCTAATGCGGTCTATTTTGCTCCGTTGTCTTCGACCGGAGTTGGCGTGTGGTCTGCCAGTACAAACTATCCAACGACAGTTTACGGGCAAAGTTGCGCGGTCGATTCGGGCTTTGCGTACTGCATCGGCGGCTTTGCCCAGGTAGCATCTAATGCCGTCTATTTTGCTCCGGTGTCTTCGAGTGGAGTTGACGTCTGGTCGGCCACTACAAGCTATCCAACGACCATTTTCGCGCAAAGCTGTGTGGCTAATTCGGGGTTCGTGTACTGCATCGGAGGGACCTCGACCAGTGGCAACAACTTCACTAACGCTGTCTATTTTGCCCGGTTTGTAACCGAGGGTGTCACCGCAACCACCATAAGCTGTAGTCCTTCATCGATTGCTTACAACCAGCCCAGCCAGTGCACTGCTACGGTAACAGACAGTTCAGCGAGTCCTACCTCTCCAAGTGGCACAGTTACCTTTTCCGTCATTGTCAATACCCAAGGCTACTTCACCCCTTCAAACACGTGCGCACTTCTTTCTAATGGTCCTTCAACCGCAAGCTGTGCCGTTAACGTAACTTGGCCCGCACCACGCCCTGGCTATGGAGGCGCAGAAGGATCACAGCCTGTATCAGCAATCTATAGCGGCGATGCAACTCATCACGCAAGCTCCGGCAACACCACTGTAATAGTGACAAGGCGGTCAACCTCGACCATGGTAAGCTGTTCCAAGATGAAAGGCAATATCATCTGCAATGTCAACGTTACGGATATTTCACCGGCGACGCCGGTCACGCTTACGGGAACTGTAGCGATGAACGGCACAGGTACCGGCACGTTCACCGAATGCAACCTGTCGACCACCGGCTCGACGGCAACCTGCATGGCCAATTACTTCCCGGGCAAGGGCAAGGCAATGATCATAACCATTACGGGAACTTACAGCGGCGACCCTGACCATCTGGGAAGTTCGGGCAGCACGACGATAAAGTCCTCCTAGTACAGGAGGATCTTCCGGAGCACAATCTACAAGAACAGGCCTTCCTCGGCCATCACTTCATCATTGGCCGAGACGACAACTACGTTCAATGTTCCTCGCGGCACGGCCTATATTACCATCCAGCAAATAGTCATCTACTCTACCTCGCTCGTCTACTATGTCCTCTTAGTCCGGGTTCTCGACCTCACTCAGATCGGAGAGATCTCGCTTCTCACAGCGGCTCTAGTTATCTTTACTACGCTCAGCCAGATGTCTCTTCCAGCTGCCGCGACGCGTTTCATGTCGGCCAGTATGGGAATCAAGGATGCCTCTCATGCCGCTGCTGTTGCCAGGACAAGCCTTAGACTGCTGCTAGCAACTGCAGGGCCAGCTCTGTTACTAGCGATATTCGTCTCTCCCTTGGTGGGAATGGCCATCTTCCGAACTTCCGACCCGACAGCTTTGATTGTAACCTTTGCCGGCTCTTTTCTCCTCGACCTCACCGCCCTGCTCGGCGGCTATTTCCTCGGAGTAGGACGCTACGCTGACCTCGCATACCAGAATATTCTATTTTACCCTCTTAGCCGTGGGCTAGGGCTTGTTCTTGCTAGCACGAGACTCGGAGTCCTTGGAATCCCAATCGGGTGGGCTATTGGAGCATCCGCAACGCTCATCCTCTCGCTCTATCTCTGGAAGGGAAAGTTACCCCATCCCGACAGTTTCCCCGTGCGGCGTTTGCTCGTCTTCAGTCTGCCACTCTTTGCCTCTACCATAGTCACGCTTCTCCAAAACTGGGGAGACATTGCCCTCCTACAGGCGATCTTAGGAACATTCAGCACGACTGGAGCATACTATCTGGTCGTTTCCAGTATCTCCTTCCTCTCTATACTTTGGACCCCAGTAGCAGGAGCACTTTTCCCTTCACTCTCCTTTAGCTATACAAACCAGGGACCAGACGCAGTATCATCCAAACTCCGTGTGGCTACAAGACTAGTCAATTTAACAGTCCTTCCTGCAGGCGTCAGTCTCGCGGCCATCGCATCAACCGCGCTAGAGGCAGTCTTTGGCGCCTCATTGGCGAACCAAGCGGTCCCTTTTGCAATACTCGCCTTGACCATAATTTTCTCGGCTCAAAGCCTGCTGCTGATCACAACACTCCAATCTATCGGCAGGACCGCCCATATCCTCGGCATCAGTCTCACCGCGACGTTAATCGACTTGGTTACCGTGGGCCTTGGGGCCGGTTTGCTCGGGACGACAGCTGGAGCCATTGGCAGAGCGTTGCTGGCTGTTACAATGGTGCTGCTTGCTTGGTTTTCGCTACATCGGATTGTACACGCTCCGGTGACCTGGGGTCTCTCGAAGGGGTTGGTCCTAACGGTTCTTACTGCTTTTCCACTCCTGATCGTTGACCAGATTCTGATAAGCAGCTTCTATGTTCTTCCACTCTTCCGTCTTGCCTTGCTGTTAGTAATATTCTTGGGCTGTTTTCTTGTAGTGGCAAGGATGTTCTCTGTGTTCACTGAGGATGACTTCGAACTGCTTGAGAACGCGTTGCCCGCGTTCTCTAGACCATATCTGTCGATTCTCAAGCGTCTGGTGGTCGGTGCGGGTACAAAGAGACACGAGGGCCGAAAACAACCGGAAGTCCGATAGTGGGCATAACGAATCTTCGGCCGGTCAATGCTCGACAAATGGCTCATTTCCTGGCTTGCCAACATCCCCGCTGACTTCTGATGAATCGATTAAGAGGTAAAAGGGAGATTGAGAGCTTATTGTGTTCTATCTACAGCTCGCCAAAGATGAGCGTGGGTCCTCCTATCGGTACTGTTATATCTGATGACAGCGAATGGGCTGGTCGGATCAATAGAGCTCGGTATTCTTGCACAAGAAGCCATTGGCTCTGCTTCCAACGATTATCTTAGTTAGCTCTGTTCTGTTCCTTTCATCGCCGTGGCACGTAGTTCAAGCCTCTCCCGGGCTGGGGCTTGTTTGCGCAACAACATCTGGACCAGCTACCAGTTGTCCTGCACATCCACCCAACATTTCCAACATGGCTGTCAACCAGAACCTTACTGTAGGCATCTTCATTCAGGGCTCCGACCCCATGCACAGCTTCGACATTTACGTGAAAGTCGACAACACAATTCTCAATCCCATTAAGGCCACGCTCGGCCCCTTGATCAAATCGCCCTCATCCACCCTGATCTGCATCAATGGCATCAGTGTCACGGGGTCTTGTACTCTTGGAACTGTAAATGGCGCTGGTATCGTAGAAGTCTCCACCAACGAAAGCGGGCCAGCTAACGAGTGTGCCAACGCTCCCTGTACTGGGATGGCCTTCAACATAACATACATTGTGAGTACAGCGACAGGTTTCACCTCCATCGACTATCCATCAGTTTCAACGTGCTCCCCTAGTAGCGTTCCGGGTACGACGAGATGCGTCCTTCTAAGAGACAATGCAGGAACACCTGTTGGGGAGAATGTGCAACCCGCAAGCTACGGGACCGCGACCCCTTCCCTTCTGTCTGTAGTCGTAGGGGTTGAAGGCGGCCTTTTCTGGAGCGGCCTATATACCGATGCCTGGACCAATTGGCAATCGCTGTTCGGCGCTAGCCCTTCAAGTCCAAGTCTCTGCGCGTCTGGACCCGGCAGCGTTGAGCTTGTGGTGAGAGGTTACGACAACAATGTCTACCACAAATCCTTCTCCACCGGCACGTGGTCAACAACATGGGACCATAATCCTACTGGTGTCACGATTGACCAGCCGCTTTGCACCGTTCTGGGCGACCAGCTTCACGTAATTGTTCGGGGAGTAACAAGCGGGCTGTGGGACACTACCTTCAACCTGACAAGTAGGACCTGGGCGTCCGGGTGGGTGGGCCTGGGAGCGGACACTCCATCGATGCCCGCCTTAGTGCCTCTTCCAAACGGTGCAATTACGCTTGTGGTCAGGGGCTTTAACAACGGGATCTATTCGTCGTCCTTCACCAACGGTGCTTGGACCAAGCAGTGGACCCTTTTCGACAACCCTGCCAAGGCTGCTACGATCTCAAGTCCTGCAGCCACATTCGACGGCAACTATGTCCACATCGTCGTGAGGGGAACCGATAGCAGCCTCTACGAAAACATTCTCAATTGTTTCGGCTGCTTCAATTGGACTCGCCTGAACGGCTCCTCTCCAATCGCTCCAACCCTAGTCAGCGCAGAGGATGGTACCAGGCATGTTGTGGTCCGAGGCTTCGACAACACGGTGTACGAAAAATCAGCACCCCGAGGGTGTTGTCCACCAAACACGGCATGGGACCCTAATTGGAATAGCGCTAATGGCAGCACCCAGACCGGAATAGCTGCAGTAATGGTCGGATCAACCCTTTCCATAGTCGTCAGCGGATCGACATCAGAATTATGGTACAACAGCCTTACAGGGAATACTTGGTCAGGATGGCTTCTGCTAGGCGGAGCGACGCATCTCGATCCTAGCCTAGTCGTCGTGCCCTAAGATTACGCTACGCATTTTCGACCTCGTTTCGGCTCCAACCTCCTTCCGAGGCCTAGAACAGCGGTAAGAGTCTCATGGAGTACAGACCATGAATATTGTGTATCCTTTCTTGCTCGCATGGTCGTATTGTACGTCAGCCATCCGCGCGAGCTTCATGGGATAAGGAACTTCTCGACGAAGAACCCTTCGAAGGAGATAACCCATAAAGTAGTATGCCAGCAGACTTACCGCCTCCCAGATTCCTCCTGAAGCTGTCGACAATTCTACCCGCAGACCGGCACCCCTGACGATTTCAGAAAGCCTCTCGACACTGTAAGGATGGTTACCCAATAGCCATCGGTCGGGATCTAGTAATGTAAAAAGTGCGACCGCGTTTGGCGCACTCAGAATAATGTGTCCGGTTTTCTTTGAACATCGCTTCAACTCAATTAGTGCACGATTCTGCGTGTTAGCGGGCAGGTACTGTATGACATCGGTGAAGAGTATAGTGTCGAACAGTTCCGACCTCAACGGCAGATGGAAAACTGTCGCAACGATGTCAGGCGAGGCCCTCCAGTCGATATCCAAGTTCACATCGGCCAGCCTAGTTGACTTGGATCCTACCGACAGCGAAAAACCTCTGTGGCTGCTGGCCAGTTGATCTATTACTCGAAGACGGCCCAGCAAACCCAGTTTCCACTCAAGCCATTGCTCTCAGTTTAAACATCCGGCACCTTCGTTTTAGTTTAGGGACGGGATTCTCACTATTCTACTGTGACGCTTTTTGCGAGGTTGCGTGGATAGTCGGGGTCATGCCCTTTGATAACTGACAGGTAATATGCGAGCAATTGCATGGGTACAACATAGACCAGCGGCGTCACGAGAGACGGCAGCGATTCCCCGATTTCGATTACTCGGTCGGAGAGGTTCCTGATCTCCTCGTCTCCTTCCTCGATTATTGAGATGATGTGAGCGCCTCTTGCTTTCATCTCCATGATGTTGCCGATGATGCGTTTGTGGGTCTCGTCTTTTGGCGCAACGAAGATGACTGGGAATTCATCCTGAATGAGCGCGATGAAGCCGTGTTTGCTCTCCCCGGCAGGATAGGCTATCGCAGGCACATAGCTCAGTTCGAGGAGCTTAAGGCGTCCCTCGAGAGCAGTGGGAACGTTGATCCCACGTCCCAAGAAGCAGATGCTTGAAGCCGCATCGCATTCCGCTGCAATCTTTCGAATCTCGTCGACTTTCGTGTTGAGGATGCTCTGTATCAGATCCGGGACCCTGTGGAGTTCCGCCTCTAACTCCGTGATTTCTTTGGCGGACACTTCTCCCTTCTTTCGGCCGACTGTCGCAGCGACCCTTAGCAGAACGGCGATCTGGCTGGTGAACGCTTTGGTTGAAGCAACCCCGATTTCCGGACCCGAGTTCTGATCGATATAGACGGTGGAGAGACGCATCAGAGTCGAGCCCAAGACGTTGAGCACGCTGAGAACCGTGGCGCCCTTGGCCTTAGCATCGCGCACTGCATTCAGCGTGTCCATGGTCTCACCGGATTGGCTTATCGCGAGTATGACGCTCTTTGCGGAGACTAAATCGAGAGCTTCTTCTGAAAACTCGCTTGCGATTACAACTCTTGCATCTATTCCAGCGAGTCTGGTAAGGGCAAGGCTTCCGACTAGGCCCGCATGATACGAGGTCCCGCAGGCGACGATAAACACCTTGTCGGCGTCAATAATCTTCTTGGCGAACTCGTCATAATAGCGCTGCTCTGTCCTAAGAGCGTCTCTTAGCGACTGGGCCTGCTCGTGTATCTCTTTCAGCATAAAGTGTCGAAAGCCTTGTTTCTTTGCAGATTCAGGGTCCCAAGATACTGTGATCGGGTCCCTCTTGATGGGAGCGGCATTCTTCAACTTGAGAATCCGGACCCCACTCCGGTTCAGGACAGCCATTTCACCCTCGTCGAGAAGAACTGCCTTTCGTGTAAGCGGAAGGAATGCGGCAAAGTCCGACCCACAGTAGTATTCGCCCTCTCCAACCCCCAGCACAAGGGGGCTTTCTTGGCGGGCGCACAGTATCGTCTCCGGTTGATCCGCGCTCGTGAGAACTATAGCGTAGGCTCCTTCAAGCCGGTTTACGGTCTTTCTGAAGGCGTCTTCCAAGGAAAGTCCCTGCGAGACATATTCCTCGACCATGTGTGGAACAACCTCCGTATCCGTTCTCGACTGGAAGCCATGCCCCTTTGCTTCCAGTTCTTTCTTGATTTCGAGATAGTTCTCGATTATTCCATTATGGACGACCGCTATTCTCGATTTGCAATCAACTAGAGGGTGCGAGTTCTCATAAGCGGGTCTTCCATGAGTCGCCCATCGAGTATGACCAACGCCAACCGATCCGGGAAGATCGTCAAGATTGTATTTTTCATGAACCTCCTCCAGTCGCCCGCTATCCTTCTTGACAGTGAGCTTGTCCTCGTCAACAGTAACTTCTCCGACAGAGTCGTACCCTCTATACTCGAGCCGTTTTAGGGCAGCGTGGATCAACGGGGCGGCTTGAGAACCTTCATGAAGAACGCAGCCGAAAATACCGCACAAGAAAAGTTCCCTTGAACGGTAATAGCCTACTTACTGGTCAGCATTAAGAGTTCCTGTTTCTATATACACTTGCAATAATGACGATTCGTCCCTAATGGGATTATGAGCGGCCGTTTCCCGACGCCTAAGTGAGCCAGCGTGATAACCGCTTGCCGCAGCGATACAGGGATAGCGCTGTTGTTGGTTCCAGACGATTTCGGGCTCTAATCTTTTTCTAGAGGCAAGACCCTATTCGCACACATAGTGTCATGAAACCCGCAAAACACCACCGGTAGGCAGGAGGCATTCCTTTCGAGAATCTTGTTTCTGAACTGGCGTGACGCGGCCAGTCCTGAAGCAGGAGGAGCGGAGACTTTCACTGAAGAGATCGCCAAGAGACTCGTTAAGAATGGACACGAAGTAACAATCTTCGCGTCTCGATTTCCCGGTTCCGAAAGCGAGTCAAACCGTTTCGGTATGCGAATCATCCGGCAGGGCGGAAAATACACCGTTTTTCAGATGGGTAGATCCTACGTTAGGAATCATCTATCCGACTATGACGTGTTCATAGACGAGATCAAGATTCTGCCGTTTCGGATTAAGGGGATGGCTAAGGGTAAGCGAGTGTTCGCTGTCATACACCAGTTGGGAAGGGAGGTTTGGTACTATGAAACCCCCTTTCCGCTGAGCCTCCTCGGATACTACGTGCTTGAACCATGGCTCCTGAAGTCTTACAGGAAGGTTCCAACTATCGCTGTCTCGGCGTCCACAAAGAAAGACCTCGTGGGGCTGGGTTTTGAGAACGTCAAAATCGTCCATAACGGCATAGGCGTCACTCCGCTCGAAAAAGTCCCTACCAAGGAAAATCATCCCGTCATGATCTACGTGGGAAGACTCGTCAAGTACAAACTACCTGAACACGCTATCAGAGCCTTCAAACACGTTAGGAATACTCTTGGCGATGCGGAATTGTGGGTGGTGGGGGACGGTTATCAGAGAACAGAGTTGGCACGAAGCAGCGGAGACGGGGTGACGTTCTTCGGGCGAGTATCTGAAGAAAAGAAACTGGACCTCCTCAAGAGAGCTCATGTGCTCATGGTTCCCTCCGTGAGAGAAGGGTGGGGAATTTCCGTCATCGAAGCAAATGCGATGGGAACCCCGGCTGTTGGATACAACATTCCCGGACTGAGAGACTCGATTGTAGATGGAAAGACAGGCTTTCTTGCGGAACCGCTCAATCCTTCAGCCTTGGCCGAGCGGGCACTAAGACTTCTCCGCGACAGAAGATTGGCCGAAAGTATGTCACTGAGCGCTCTGAAGTGGTCGACAAGATTTACCTGGGACAGGGCGGCACGCGAATTCGGTGAAGTCATCCAAGGTGGTAACTCGTAACGAAGTCAAGACATGTGAGCGGTTAGTGTTGCCAAGAACAGACCTGAAGAATTCCTTATCGATCGATTTTGAGTCTTGGGTGCACCGAGATGAACTAAAGGGCGCGGAGCGTCGTCGGCTCCTCGACCGAGACTTTACAGTGAAATCGGCTGAAGAAATCCTCGCACTTTTCGATCAACACAATGTAGTGACAACCTTCTTTATCGTAGCCGAGATATTTGATTGGCATCCAGAAATCATCCGAGAGATAAAACGCCGCGGTCACGAAATAGGATACCATACTCATACTCACGCGAGACTACACACTAAGGAGAAACTTGTCGAGGAGCTACATCAGTCTAAGAGATTCATTGATGAGTTTGGCCCAAAGGGCTTCCGAGCAACTAGGATCTTCCTCAAACGAGAATTCTTGCCCATTCTCTCAGACTATGGATTCACTTATGATTCGTCGACATACGCGCCCTTTGGGCTTCGACAGCAGATCGAAGGGGTGCAGGAGATACCGGTCTCAACCTACCGCCTAAAGGGACAGTCCCAACTAGTTTTCCCACGCAATCTGGCCTACACGCTCTCTGTTGGAGAGCTGCCAGTCGGCTCGGGATTCTTCCTAGGCATACTGGGGAGCAGAGTCTCTCACTTCATCGGAAGATTCAATGCGGCTGGTGAACCTGCGGTGATGTTCGTCCATCCATGGCAACTTTATGACTCACCGGCAAGAATATCCCCTAGAAGCGTCGCAATGATCCCATATCAGATAAACCGGTTCAAAGCAGTAGACGAGCTGCTCGCCCAATTCAAATTCACCACCATGTTGGATATCTCAAATGGACGATAAGATCAAAGAATACTGGGACAGGAAGATCCTGGACTGGGAGAAGAATGCGTACGAAGAGTCAACGTCAGGACAGAGCCTTGTCGAGAAGGTTGCTTCCAAGTTCAGAGGCTCACTTCGCGAAAGAATGAACATAGCCCTTGGACTAGTACAACCACACGTGGGCGGACAGACCGTACTTGACCTTGGGTGCGGCAGTGGTACTTTCTGCTTCCGACTCTTGCAAAACGGGGCTGCTAAGACGATAGGATTCGACTTCTCTCCCCACGCGATCAATGTTGCCAGCGAGAGGGCCAAGACGCTCGGCGTTGAGGACAAATGCGACTTCGAGGTCCACGACATTCGTGAAGCCACTCTGCCTCCCGTCGATATCACCACAGGACTGGGACTACTCGATTATCTGAACGGGGATGAGCTTGTCCCCTTTCTGGGAAAGGTTCATTCGAAATATTTCCTATTCACGTTCTCTGAAAAGAAACTCTCAGTCATGAACGCGCTGCATCTAGTATACCTGAAGTCCCAAAAATGTCCTTCCGCATACCATTACGGCGAGGCGGAGATGCGAGGATTCTTAGAAAAGGCTGATCTGAACGATTTCAGGTTCGTCAGAGACCCTAAGATGTCTATCGGGACCATCGTGTGCCACTTACCCGATAGCCCTCTGGCTAACACCAAGATCTGAAGCGCCGCGACCCCTGGGCTTACGGACTCGTCCCGATATGGTCTTCGAGTAAACTGTCAAAGCGGGATTCTTCGCTCATGTGGTCTTCCCGACAGCCCTTGCTTCCAGGTCCTTCTAAAGAGCGACTAGAACAAGAGAGAGACTTGACGTTCCTAGGAAGTAGGGAGCTAGCAAAGCCCAATGCGTTCGCTGGAACAACATTCCCTCCTACGGCAGCAGCAAAAGACGCGAAATAAACAACATGGAAAATCAACAGAAATGGCTTCAGCCTCAACAGTTAGAGGTCGGGTGAAAGAATAGAAGGGACGATTTGCTTTGTGGCAATCCAGTGTTGAAAATCTCCAGGTATAACGTAATAGTCGGGCTGCTGCTTTTCGCTGTGGTGGTAGAGGCCGCCTCCGCGATCGAATGGGCAGCCTATCCTTTCTTTGCTGATAAGGGCCTCGTGCTCGCTCGGACTAATGCAACGATTTTCGCGGTCCTTGCTCCCTTCTCCCCGACACTCTTGATTTTGCTCCTATACACTTGGCCTGTTAGATTGGCCATTTCATTTGACAACAAATTCTCAAAACGGTTGAAATCGCACTTTGACCAGCTTTCGAAATCACTGCTCCTTCTCTTTCGCCCGCATACTGCAAGTCCTCTCGCCGAGCTTACTCTGACCAGAAGACCTCGACTATTGTTAGTAGTGGCGGTTGCATTGGCCTTTCTGGTAGGTCTGATACCCTACCGACCAACTCTCAACCCAATGATGACTCCGGTCGGAGTCGATGCGCACTTCTACATTGATTACGTAAATCAAATGTTAGGAAAATCTCCGGCTGCTGCAATTTCCTACGCGATGGGATTTGCCTGGGAAGGTTCCCGGCCTCTACTGCTCGTGCCTATGTACCTGACAGCTGCCACCGGATTGGTCTCTGCAACTCAGACATACGAGGCGCTTCCAGCTATCCTAGGACCACTTCTGGCAGTATCAACGTTCATCTTTGTCCGAGAAGGATACCAGAATGAGAAAATCGCCGCCGTAGCTTCGCTTTTTTCTGTACTGTCTTTCAACACAACGGTAGGAATGTGGGCTGGTTTTTACGCCAATTGGTTGGCCCTCTCAGAGACTTACCTGTTTTTGATGGTATTTCTCAAATTCGCAAGAACTGCAACGGTGTCCAGATTCGTGATGCTAACGCTTCTGTCGATTTCTATCCTACTTACGCACCCATGGACGTGGGCCATAGTTCTAGCACTCACCACTCTTTTCGTTCTAATCACTTTGAGACAAGAAAGAAACGTTACGATCGCTAAGGCCTTGGTCGTCCTCCTCGCCATCAACATATTTCTCGAAGTCGCCAAGAGCCAAGTCTTCGGGGGGCTAATTGTATCCCAGGACACTTCACCGATTCTGTCCGGAGCTGGACTTCTCAGCTCCCAAGGTCCGTGGCAAAACCTGATCACGACGCTATTCACCTTCTACGACGGCCTTCTCGGTAATGCAATTCTCTTGGGACTCCCGGCAATATCGATGTTACTTCTCAAGTACAAAGACAGGTTTGAACGCCTCCTGATAGTCTGGGTCGCCCTCAGTTCGATTCCATTCCTTGCTCTTACCAGTCCTCTCCAGACAAGAATCCTCTACGATATGCCCCTGCCCGTTATCACAGCCTTAGCGGTACTCTTCCTTACCCGGCAATTGGGCAACAGACCAGCCCTGGCCAATCTCCTCCTTCTGCTAGCATTGCTCTTCAACGCGAACTATGTCCTAAGCGCCGTAACCAATCTGGTCGCCGTGCCATTCTGAAACGCCTTCAACATAGGTCTACCACTCACGCTACATCGGGGTAGCGCTAGACTGCCGCAGTAAGCCGTCTACTTATTTAGGACGGAACCTCTTATCTATTAGTCGCCCGAACCACACCGCGATCAGGAATACGGGTCTGGCTAGAGTGGACCGGAGCTATGTCAAGCCAATCTGAGCTGTTGAGAGAACTCCACAACGGACCAGTTACACGGAAGCTGATGATCACGCTTAGGGCAAAGTCTCTTAGACAGGGGCATTGGTTCAAGGTCTTGGAAATTCATGAGAGGGGCCTCATCGACGTCGCTGTTCGCTGGGTCAACACGGTAAGGAACGAACGGCTCGAACTAGTTCTGAGTCGAATTCTCTCGAAGCTGTTGGTCGGTATGTTGTCGCCTCTGGGAGTGTTTCTGGAAAGGGGACGACATGCGGCGCTTCGCTTGAGCGAACTCGCGGTTCGCTGGGGAAACAGCTCGGCGTTAAGCTGGCGCCTCGACGACACGTTCCAACTCTGTCTTGGTGCAGGCCTGGTCGGTCGTTCAGTACCCGAGAGTCCCAGTCAATTCCGTATCCAATCCTTGATGTGAAAACTCAGATGTTAGAACAGACCCTTGCAGAGCGCCTTGTACCACCGCTTCTAGAACATATCGATGGCTTCGTCAAGGGTAGAATCTCGATCATCCTTCCAGCTTTCAATGAAATAGATCACATTTCGACCACAATCTTCAAGGTTAAGGAGCAATTCGCAGCGGTATGTCCGGACTACGAAATTATCGTTGTAGACGATGGCAGTCTTGATGGGACTTCCACAGCTGTTGAGAAGCTTGCGCAGGAGAACGTCCAGCTAATAGGCTACCCTAGAAACCAGGGAAAAGGCTACGCCCTGAAGAAGGGTCTCTATCACGCAACTGGGGAGCTCGCGTTCACGATCGACAGCGACATGGAAGTCTGGCCTCATGAGTTGGGAAAATACATAGCGGCCCTCAGTTCAGCCGACATCGTAATTGGATCCAAGAGACATCCTCTTTCTCAAGTCCGGACTCCTGTAATGCGAAGGTTTCTCAGCCTAGGATTCAACTTACTCGAGAGGCTGTTAACAGGGGTTAGGGCATCGGACACTCAGGCCGGAGTGAAGGCTGCTCGAAGCCGGGCGCTTTACACAATTCTCCCTCTCCTTGCTGTCAAGAGGTACGCATTCGACGCGGAACTCCTTGCGGTTGCTTCACTCGTTGGTTTGAGGATAAAGGAACTGCCCGTCGATATCGACCTCAAGGCTTCTTTCCGACCTACCCAGGTAATGCGTATGCTAATCGACCTTCTGGGGATCGCCTACCGGCTACGAATCAAGAGATGGTATCAGAGAAATTACATCCTCACCAAACAAACCTATAGCCCGCTTCTAGTCTTTGAAAGGCACAATGGGTCGTTCTGACCAGGCCCTTCAAGGGGCAGCCAAGCTTAGACAGATGGCTTAAGTCAAGTATCCTCTTTCTCAACTCCAGACCCGTTTTCGGGATAGTTCGTGAACATGAAATACATCCTCCGGTCAGTAACAGATATGCACTATTGGTCGGCTTGTAGTGCAAGTCTCAACCTTCATTCTTCCAAGGTTTGCTAGAAGTTGTCCCTCATGAACTCTGACGGACCTCGTGCGGAACTAGGAAGCCGGACAGAACACAGCAACAAGGAAATGGATTCGACTGGGCTCCCCCTAATATCCGTAATAATTCCTACCAAGAACTCCGAACAAACTCTCCGCGAGTGTCTTAGCAGCGTACGGGCTCAGACCTATAGAAACTTCGAGATTATCGTCGTCGACAACTTCTCAAGCGATTCAACAGTCGCCCTGGCTAAACAGTATGCTGATTTGGTTCTTCAAGGAGGACCCGAGAGGAGCAGCCAAGTGAAGCTCGGGGTCGCCAACAGCAAAGGCGATTTTGTCTACAAGATAGATTCAGACTTCGTACTGGAACCGACTGTGTTGGAAAAGGCCGTCAAGGCCGCCCTAGACGATAACGCCATTGGGGTTATCATTCCGAATCTATCAGACCCTCGGATTAGCTTCTGGTCGAAAGTCCGCTTCTTTGAGCGATTATCCTATGTCGGTTCAGGCCAGATCGAGGCCGCACGATTCTTCAGACGGGACGCCTACGAAAAAGTAGGAGGACAGGATGGATCCCTCGTCACATACGAGGAGTACGATGTCCACAATAAGGTAGCCAGATACGGCAAGATTTCTCGTGTAGTGGGTGCGGCGGAGTGGCATATCGGTGAACCCAAAACGCTTGCCGAAATTGCCTCGAAACACTGGTACTATGGGAAGACAACATACCTTTATGTGAAAAAGTATCCATCACAAGCATCCACACAAATGCTCCCTATCCGAAGATCTCTTCTAAGTCAAAGAGACACATGGTTTCATCGACCCAAACTACTGCTCGGCCTAATCATCTATGATATGGTGAAGTACATGTCAGCAGCTTTCGGGCTTCTCACAGAGCTTATCTAGCCAGCCATCGATTCTTCATTCGCAAGCTAGCTCAAACATCGATCCCGCTGAAGGCTCTGACTTGAAAGTAGGAATTCTCACTTCTTTCTATCCTGAAATCCATGGAGGTGCGGAAGTTAGCCTAGCGGTGCTGTTGGACGGTCTGAACAAATTCGGCTTAGACCCAGTCGTCTTCACACCCTCCCGTCGCCGGTCGAACAACAACGTCAGGATCGTGAAGATAGGTCGCCTCGGACGTACACCGAAGATAGTCAGACTCTTGGGATTTCCCGGGCTAAACTCGATATTTGCCCGGTCGATTTCTAAATCTCTGAAAGAGCACCGTATCGACCTGCTTCATGTTAGTGACACATATGCGCTGCGCGCGGCCGCGAGGGCAGTTAGCCAATCAAAGATTCCCATAGTTCTCTCGTTCCACAACAATCTCAACGTACCTAATGCCTCATACAGCATTCCGTTTCCGTTGAGTTCATGGCTGGATTCAAGAGACAAGGGAGTCCTGGAGGCAACAAGAAAATGCTCGTTCACAATCGCTACGAGTAACTATATCGCTCAGCGGCTAATATCAGCCGGTCTTTCTCCAGCACTAGTGAGGCCCATATACATCGGAGGGGCCATCTCACTGGTGGGCAGGCCCGCACCCCGATCCGAGCGCACGACGATGCGCATCCTATGCGTTGGAACGATGCAGTATCATAAGGGGTTCCAGAATATGGCGCTCGCTGCAAAGAAACTTCGAAACGACGGGGTCCCCGTTGACGCCGTCTTCGTCGGCGTCGGACCATATCTCGGAAAGCTCCGCTCACTCGTATCGAAGCTCGGGCTAGGCGGCACAGTCAGGCTTGCGGGCCATGTAGAATGGGAGGAACTCGAGCGGCTGTATGACTGGTGCGACATTGTAGTCGTCCCAACAATCACTCCGGAACCTTTTGGAAGAGTCGCTGTTGAAGCTATGAGCAGGGGACGGCCTGTCATCGGAACCAATGCAGGCGGACTTACAGAAATAATAGACGATGGAGTGACAGGATTCTTAGTCTCACCCGGGGATTCGTCCGCAATTGCCGAGAGGATTCTCACCTTTCGAAACCAGCCGCATCTGCTGGATGAAATGGGAGAACGTGCCCTTGAGAAATGCAGGGTCGCATTTGATCAGAGAACTATCGCAGGTCAAGTCCTCGACGTCTACCGCAGCCTTGCACCAAACTGAGGAGCCGATGCAAAATTGATTACCACAGCGATCGAGCCATGAAAATTCTTCACGTCCTTCCACGATTCGTGGCACCTGACCTCATTCCGAATTTGGAGAGAATGGGGGGAGCGGAGAGATATGCGATTAGTTTCTGTAGAGCCCAACGAAAGATTGGCCTTGATAGCAGTGTACTGCTGTTTTCAGAGAAAGAGAGTAAAAGTGAAGTGGATGGCGTCCCTATTCTCACTGCCAAAGCATGGCGATTTTTTCGAGGGATCAACGGTGACTTCGATCCGATTCCAAGCGAACCTTTACGCTTCGCAAACCTGTTGGCTAGATACGACATAGTTCACACCCACAGCGTAGCAGCCGATGTTTCCATTCTCCTCCCCCTTTTCAGGAAGGTCACGAGAAAGCAATACCGGATCTTCGTTACAGATCACGGTTGGAGCGGGGTCACTCTGCCGCGTGTAATTGCAATGTACAAACCTCTGATACGATTCTCTGGGTTCGACGGATTACTACCGGTGTCAAAACCTTCGTTCACAGGCTACTCGAGATCTGCTCGGGTCTTCGAACCGCTCTTTGGCGGTGTCGACCCGGAAATCTTCAGACCGATTAACAGTGACCGGCGGAGACAGGTTCTCTTTGTTGGACGCATAACGCCCCACAAGAACCTCGACAACATAATCAGGGCCATTTCTCTCCTCAAGGACACCCCAACGTTGATTGTAATCGGCCCAACGGTGGACCACATCTATCAAGCCCTCATGGAAAGACTGGCACACGAACTCGGCGTTAATGCGAAGTTCTTGGGTCCTGTCTCCGATGAGTCCTTGGTCCGTTATTACTCGTCGTCACTGGCTCTTGTCCTGCCTTCATCAGGCGAGCTGTTCGGGCTGGTTCTTGTCGAGGCAATGGCTTGTGAGCTGCCAGTCGTCGCGAATAGGGCTAGAGGAATACCTTTCGCCGTGGACGATGGCGTGACTGGCTTTCTCGTAACTCCTGGGGACGTAAAACAGCTGAGCGACAAACTCCAGCTACTGCTAGACGATCACGAAGTTGCAGAAAAAATCGGCGCAGCGGGGAGACAGAGGGTACTCGAGAAATTTACCTGGGAACACGTGGCAGAAAGAGCACTGAGAGCATACGAGGAAGTCTTACAATGAGCCCGTCTTATCAGAAGGCATACCATCAGATCAAAGTCCGCAAAGAGAACATTAAACCCAG
>Ga0209236_1000495_pt1 | contig 22707 bp, 17 predicted proteins | sample GraSoi013_1_40cm_FD_185819 | JGI IMG/M metagenome (GOLD analysis project Ga0209236, IMG submission 185819) | Grasslands soil microbial communities from the Angelo Coastal Reserve, California, USA - Sample 09_27_2013_1_40cm (SPAdes) (version 2) | ecosystem: Environmental > Terrestrial > Soil >... | reverse complement strand
CCCTCCCCCGCAAGGGCCGCCAGAAGCCTTGAGGTCCAGCCACGCTTCAGATCGGGAAGAGCAGCGTCCGTTACCGGGCGGTGGAGGTCGCGGGCGAGGGGTGGCGGTCGGGGGCGTCGCCGTCGTGGCGGTCGCGGCGAAGGGCGGTCCAGAGAGCCGAGCCGGCCAGCGCCAGCAACACCAGGGCCTGCGCGCACAGTCCTTCGCGCGTCGCGTAGAGGCCGAGCGCGGGCACCTGGAAGGCGCCCCAGATCGTGAGCGGGACCGCGCCGAGGATCTGCAGCGACCGCACGCCGTGACCGACCATCAGCACGGCGAGCGCGCAGAGGAGGATCCCACAAGACAGCAGCAGCGGGCGCGGACGCAATCTGCGGCCCACCCGCTGGAAGGCGGCGACCAGCCCGACCAGCGCGAGAAGTCCCGCCGCCGCGCCGGCCGCCACGGCTGCTCCCGTCCCGGGCACCTCGAGGAGCAGTCCGCGGAAGAAGAGCACCGCCTCGAACATCTCGCGGTAAACGACCATGAAGCTCAGCCCGAGGATCACCGCCGCGCTGCCCGCCGCCATCGTCCGGGTCGAGACAAATGAAACCAGCCGCTTCGCGGAGAGCGCTGCCAGGAGCCAGTGGCTGGCGTACAGGAGCAGCGCGGCGGTGACCAGCTGGAACACGCCCTCCGCCAACTCGCGGCTAGCGCCCGAGAGGTGGACGAGCAGCATCCCCGACGCCCACCAGGTCGCTGCTCCGGCCAGCGACGCCGAGACCCAGCCGACGTGCACCGCGTCGGCGTCGCGCTCGCGGCCGGCCTTGCGCAAGAGCGCGAGCATCGCCGCGACCAACAGCGCCGCTTCCACTCCCTCCCGCAGCGCGATGGCCAGCGCCCCCACGAACGCGACCAGCCCGCCGCCCGCGGAGCGTGCGTCCGCCTTCTCCAGCAGGCCGTCGAGCCGCGCGGCCCGCGCTTCGAGCTGCGCGTCGCGACCGTCGATCGAGGCCCGCAGCGCCAGGAACGCGGCCTCGACCTCCTGGACGATCGGGCCCTCGCGGACGCGCAGGCCGGCCTCGTGAGGTTCGAAGTGATCGAGATAGGCGGAGATGAGCGCCCTGCGCGCGCCCGCCGTGTCGCCGTTGCGGGCGAGCAGGACGGCGCTCTGCACGGCTGCCCGGGCTTGCGCGAGGCCCTGGGCGTTTCGCCGGACATCCTCGGCGAAGGGCCCGCCGCGCAGCGCCGCGAGCGCTTCCTCCTGCTCGCCCGCGGCGAGGCCCGCCGCTGCGAGCCGCCGGCGCAGGTCGTCGTCCGAAAGGGCCGCCAGGTCCGCGTATCGGGTGGGCACCAGCGCGGCGCGCGCCAGTTCGAGACCCCGCGGCGACCCAGCCGGGTGCGCGAGCGAGAGGATGAAGAAGGCGACGTCCCAGCGCTCTTCGTCGGTCAGCCCGGAGTCGAACGCGGGCATCGCCGTCTTGGGGACGCCGTACGTCGCCGCGCTGAAGATGCGCTGCGGGGTCAGCGGCCCTGCCTCCGAGTGGAAGTCCGGGGGCCGGGTCTCGAGCCCGAGGGCAGGGTTGGGATGCCCGTCGATCCCGTGGCAAGCCGCGCACGCTTGCGCGTAGACCTGCGCGCCGCGGCGGACATCGGGAGCCCGCAGGGGCAACAGGACCACGTTGAAACGCTGCACGATCTCGTCGCGCACCGCCTGCGCACTCTGCGCCACCTCCGCCGGCGGTGCGCGCTCCGCCACCCTCTGCCGGAGGGCGTCGAGCCGCTTCGCAAGGTCCTCGCCGCTGCCGTTCACATCTGCGCGAAGCTCGCGGGCCGCGTCTTCGACGAATCCGATCTGTTCGGAATGTTCCGCCTGCGAAAGCACTTCCCCGTGCTCGCCCACGGCCCGCGCGTAGTCGCCGCGGACGTAGTCGAGCAGCGCGACCACGCGGCGCAGCGGTTGCGTGTCGCCCGGCTGCGCGCGCGCCGCAGCCGCGGCGAGAGTGAGACTGAGAATCATTCTCAACATCTGCCGCTAGGATACTGGGCGAGCAGCCAGTTGTCACTCCCCTCGAACCGTGGCAAGTCGTCGCGCTGCACACATGCGGCTGCCCAAGCACTTCATCCGTACACGCGAGGACGGTGCCACCCACACGGAGGCGGCCCACATCCCGGGCGGACGTTCGCTGCGCGACCTGGTGTTCGGCGCGAACGACGGGATGGTGGCCGCGTTCGCGGTCGTCTCCGGCGTCCACGGCGCCACCTTCTCCACCCGCATCGTCCTCCTCGCCGGCCTGGCGGAGCTGATCGGAGGCACCATCGCGATGGGCCTGGGCGCCTTTCTCGCGGTGAAGAGCGAGCAGGAGTTCATCCTCAGCGAGCGGGAACGGGAAGAGCGCGAGGTTCGCGAGTTCCCCGACGAGGAGCGCAAGGAGGTCCGCACCATCTTCGCCCGCAAGGGGTTCCGCGGGCAGGCCCTCGATCAGATGGTGCAACACGTGACCGCGGACCCGGTGTTCTGGGTGGACACCATGATGACCGAAGAGCTCGGCTTGAGCGCGGCGCCGACCGGAGCGCCGCTCCGCTCCGGGCTGGTGGTCGCGGCTGCCTACGCGCTGGGAGCGGCGTTCCCGGTCATTCCCTACGCTCTTCCTGTCGCGGTGCCCACCGCGTTCGCCCTCTCCGTCGGCTGCACGCTCGCGGCCCTGTTCGCGGCCGGCGCGGCGAAGACGCGGATGACCGGCCGCTCCTGGCTCCGCAGCGGCCTGGAGACCGTGTTGGTGGGAGCGATCGCCGCGGCGGCCACGTTCCTGGCCGGAAGGCTGATCGCGGGATGAGCGCGGAGGAGGAGACCTTCGCCCGCGCCCTCCTCGGCGCGTTCCGCCCCGAGTTCGCCGAGCGGGACGCGACGTCGCTCCAAGTCGCCGATCTGATCCTGGACGCCGTCTCCGCCGCGCTACCGCTCACGCGGCACGAGCCTGCCGACGGCGCCCTCGCCGAGCTGGAGCTGCTGGCGCAGGACAGCGACGTCTATGCATGGGACGGCGCGCCGGGCTGGGACGTGGTGCTCGCGCGCGGGCTCGCCCCTCGTCCTCCCCTTCCGCCGGGTCCATCAGTGCTGGACGGCATCGGCGCGCGCCCGGAGCGCACGCAGCAGCGAGGCGAGCTGAAGCGTCGGGCGCACGCGGAGGCAGAACGGCTCGTCGCCTTCGGCCGGGAGTCGGCCCAGGCCCGGGGCGCGGCAGCGGTGGTCGCGGCTCATGCTTCGCTCTTGCGGCTGGTGGGGCTCGCCGCGGCGGCTCCACTCGTGCTCCTTCCCGAAGATCCGGCTGCCGGAGCGCTGCCGGCTGCCCGCACCGAGGACCTGCTTCGCGAGATGGACGCGCGCGGTGAGGCGTTTTCCCTCGCGCACGAAGAATGGCTCGCGCGCCTGCTGGCGGAAAATCCCGCCGCCGCGGCGGAGCCCGCCTTCCGCACCTTCTATGCAGGCCTCTCGCAAGCGCTGCGGGTCGCGCCCGCGCTCCGCCGGTTCCGCGACGAGGCCGCTGCCGGAAGCCTGGCGCAGGACGCCGAGGCGCTGCTCGGCGCGGTCGGCACCTGGCAACCGGTGCGCTGGGCATCGCTCCGTCGCGGCGTGCCCTCGCAGTGGGTCGAAGAGCTCTGTCCGGACGCGCCGGCCGCGGAGCCTGCGTTCCGCCGGCTCTCGCGCGAATGCGACCTTGGGCTCGATGCGTTCTCGCGGCTCTGGTTCGCCAGCGCCGTCTCGCTCACCGGTTTTGCCGCACTGGCGGCGATCCTGACCGCGCGCTGCGCCGGGATCGTCGCCCTCTGGGAGGAGCTGGGCGGTGGCGCAACGGCGCGCTGACCGTTACGATTTCACGCCGCACGAGGAGGACGCGCAATGGACGGTTGGACTACCGCAGCACCCATCGGCCGGACCCGCACCGCGGAGTTCATGGCGTCGGTGTACCGCTGGATGGCGTTCGGTCTGGCCCTGACCGGAATCGTCGCCTGGGCGGTGACCAACACGCCTGGCCTCCTCTCCGCCTTCTATCGCATCGAGGATGGGCGGCTCGTCGGCGTGACCAGCCTGTTCTGGGGCGTCGGCATCGCCGAGCTGGCGCTGGTCTGGATCTTCGCCTCCGTCGTCCAGCGCGCCTCGCTCGGCGCCGCGGTAGGGATGTTCCTCGCCTACTGCGCATTGTCCGGCGTCACCTTCTCCGTCTACCTCCTCGCGTATACCGCGACGTCCATCGCCTCGACGCTGTTCATCACCGGCGGCGCGTTTTTCGGCCTGTCGGTCTACGGAACGGTGACGAAGCGGAACCTCGACGGGTGGCGCAGCTTCCTCTTCATCGGGCTGATCGGGATCATCCTCGCCAGCCTGGTGAACCTCTTCCTCCGCAGCAACGGGCTGGAGTTCGTGATGTCCTGCGCGGGCGTCGTGATCTTCGCCGGGCTCACCGCGTACGACACGCAGAAGCTGCGCGCGCTCGGCGAGCAGGGCGAGGAGCGCCACGCGCTGATCGGCGCGCTCGCGCTCTATCTCGACTTCGTGAACCTGTTCCTCTTCCTGCTCAGGTTCATGGGCCGCCGCCGTGACTGAGAGCGCCCCACGGCGCTTCGACCGGGGGGCCTTCTTCGACGTCGACGGCACGCTGGTCTCGACCAACGTCGTGGACGCGTACGCGTATTACGTCTTCCACCGGGGCACCATCTTCGGCACCGCGCAGCGCTTGATCCGGGGGCTGGCGCTGGCGCCGATCTACGCCATCGCCGAGCGGGTGAATCGCAAGGTCTTCAACGAGTTGTTCTACCGCGCCTACCGCGGACTGTCCGAGGACCGGCTGATCGAGCTGTCGCAGGACCTCTGCGACAAAGTGCTCAAGCCCGCGGTCTACCCGGGAGCGCTGGACATCATCGCCGAGTGCCGCAAAGCAGGATGCAAGATCGTCCTCTGCACCGGTGCCATCGACATCACGATGCGGCCGCTCGTCGACTACCTCGGCGCCGATGATCTGATCGCCAACTCGCTGCAGTTCGTAGAGGGATTCGCTACCGGCAAGGTGATCCCGCCCATCGTGGAAGGCGCGAACAAGGCGAACCGGGTCCGCGAGTATTGCGTGCGCCATGGCCTGCGGCTCGATCTCTCGCACGCGTACAGCGACTCGCTGTCCGACTACCCGATGCTGACCGTCGTGGGCAGGCCCACCGTGGTGAACCCCGATCGCAGGCTGCGCTCGCACGCCCGCGCGTACGAATGGCCCATCCTCGATCTCACACTGACTGGCCGTAGACACTTGCCGCGGTAACCATCCGCTGTCTGCCCCAGACGGAGACGCGCGACCTCCACCGTTTGTCCCCTTGCCCCCGCTCGCCCCGTTACCCAGCTTGCTTGCATGCGCTGCTGGGGGGTCCTGGTCGCAGTGTCGTTGTCGTTCGCCTGTCGACAGTCGTGGATGGGGTCCGTCCTCGACGTCCGGCCGGATGGGGGTGACGGAGGACCCGGCACAGTCCCCCCGACTCGCTGGCCTCCGTGACGAAGGGACGGGGCTCACCGCGGGCGATTCGATCTCGCAGCTCGTGGGGTACGAGTACGACCGGACGTTCGAGCTGGATACGCCTGCCGCCGTCGACGTGATAGCGCAGTCCCCGCTGGTCGACGCGGAGGGTAAACCCGGGACCTCGGAAGGCACGGTGTACACGGCCCCGAGCGGCGCGCTGGTCTTCGGCGCGGGCAGCATCTTCTGGGCGCGGGGCGTCGACGGCCCGGTGCGCGATGCGCGGGTCGAGCGGATGACCGCCAATCTGCTGAAGCTCGGACTCGACCTCCCCGTTCCGGCGGCGCTTTCGTCAGTCAGCGGGGCCCCATCCGACCCGCCGAGCGGAATGTGGGCGAGTTCGGTTCGCACGGTGGCCGGCGGCATGTCCGGGCCCACCGGCGTCGCGCAACTGCCGGACGGCACGTTCGTGATCGCGGATGCCCGCGGGCACCGGATCTGGCAGACGAACGGAGCGGGAACGGTCTGGCCATACGCAGGCGACGGACACCCGAACGGAAGCTCGCGGTTCGACAACGTGCCTGGCCTGTCGGCGCGCTTCTTCGCCCCCACGGCCGTCCTCCCCGACGCGGCCGGCAACATCTACGTGGCCGACACGCACAATTGCGTCATCCGGAAGATTGGAAACGACGCAAGGCGCACGGTGACCACCGTCGCGGGCGCCTTCATGGTGGAGGGATACGCCGACGGCATCGGCGCCGCCGCCCGCTTCGGGTTGCCGATGGGGATGGCCTGGCTCGACAGCACGCACGTCGTGATCGCGGATTCCTCCAGCGCGGCCATCCGTGTGCTCGATGTGCAGACGCGGGCGGTGACTACGCTCGCCGTCTCGCACGGCCCCGATCCGCTGCGTCCTTCCAGCGCCCGACGGCGGTCGCCGTCGCGCCCGACGGACGGATCTTCTTCGTCGCCAGCCCGTCCGGGACGGTCAAGATGATCGGCACGGATGCTTCCCGCACCGTGACCACGCTGGTGGCGGGCGGACTCGGCTTCGCCGACGGCCCCGGGACTGGCGCGCGACTGCTGCCGCAGATGGGACTGCTCTGGCTCAATGGCGCACTGATCGTCTCGGATCCCGGGAACCAGCGACTGCGGTGGGTTTCGCCGGGGGCAACCGCGGGCAGCACCACCGTCAAGACCTGGGCCGGCAACGGCCGGAGCGGAACGGACGACGGGTCCGGATCCGCCGCGGCGTTCGAAGTGCCGCTCGGGCTCTGCAACTCCAAGGACGGAAACGTCTACGTGGTCGACGGCACCGCCGGGACGCTCCGGGCCGTCCGCCCCTGACTGGCTTGCCAGCGAGCGTCCGCGGGTGCGACGAGATCGCCCTGAAAGGAAGCGCACTTGCCGGGATGGCGGGAAGCTCGCCCGGATGGCAGGCATCCTGGCGGCCCTGGTCGGGCTCGCCGCCTTGGGGTCGGGCAAGAGGCTCGCCTGAGGGCGCCGCCGTGCAAGGAAGTGTGACTTTCAGGTAAAACCGCCGTCCCATGCGCTCGCTGGACCGGCTCCGCCAGAGCTACGACGAGGAATCGCAAGTCGTCATCCAGGAGAAGCGCTCCCCGCCGCGCATGCTCTTCTCGGACACGGAGGTCCTCCTCGAGGAGGTCCCGGTGGGAACGCGGGTCGTCTTCCCCAACCCCCCGGTCGAGGAGCTGGCCAACTGGCGCGCCGCGATCCGCTGGGCGATCAATCATCCCGAAGGCTGCGACCCCTTGCACGCGCAGTTGCGCCCCGGAATGAAGGTGGTCATCGCCATCGACGACATCTCGCTGCCGCTGCCGCCGATGCGCACGCCCGACGTGCGGCAGTTCATGCTCGAGATCGTGCTGCAGCTGCTCGCCGACTCCGGCGTCGACGACGTGCACTTGCTCATCGCCAACGCTCTGCACCGCCGCATGACCGAAGCGGAGATGCGACGGATGGTCGGCTCGAGGATCTTCGCTGCGTACTATCCCGATCGCTACACGAATCACGACGCGGAGGAGCCGGGCGCCATCGTCGAGGTCGGGACCACGGAGGCGGGCGAGAAGGTCCGCATCTCGCGCCGCGCCGCCGAGGCGGACCTGCTCATCTACCTGAACGTCAACTTCGTCCCGATGGACGGGGGCCACAAATCGGTCGGTACCGGGCTGACGGATTATCTGGGGCTGCGCGCGCATCACACGCCCCAGGCGATCCGCGGCTCCAAGAGCTACATGGAGCCGAAGCACTCCGAGCTGCACAGCTCCGTCGATCGCATCGGACGCCTGATCGACCAGCACCTGAACGTCTTCCACATCGAGACGGCGCTGAACAACAAGATGTTCGACGGGCCGATGGCGTTCCTCGGCAAGCGCGAGGAGGACTTCAGCGACCTCGACCGGGCTGCCCTGGCCGGACTGCGCTGGACGCTGCAGAGGGCACCCCGGGCGCTGCGGCAGAACATCTTCCACAGGGTGCCGGCTGCTTACGGTCTGATGGCATGCGCGGCGGGCCGCACCGAGCTCGCGCACGAAAAGATCCTGCAGGCGATCCGGCGGCAGCTCTTCGTCAAGGTGCGCGGCCAGGCGGACATCCTCATCGCAGGCATTCCCTACATCAGCCCGTACAACGTCAACTCGATCCTGAACCCCCTGCTCGTGCAGGTGATGGCCTGCGGGTACTTCTTCAACATGAACCGCGGGATCCCGCTGGTGAAGAAGGGCGGGACGCTGATCGTCACCCACCCATGCATGGACGAGTTCGACCCCGTCCAGCACCCGAGCTACATCGAGTTCTTCCATCGCCTCCTGCCGGAGACGACGGACGCGATGACGCTGCACATGAAGTACGAGCGGGAATTCGCCCAGAACCCCTCATACGTGCACCTCTACCGCAAGGGCAACGCGTACCACGGGGCCCACCCGTTCTACATGTGGTACTGGGGCGAGAACGGCCGCCAGCACCTCGGCCAGATCATCGCCGTCGGGACGGAGAACACCCACGTTCCCGAGCTGATGGGCTGGGAGCGCGCGGACACCCTCGCGGAAGCGATCGACATGGCGCGCGGCCGGCAGGGCCGCTCGGCGGAGATCACGCTGATGCATCACCCGCCCATGGTGATGACGGAGGTGGCGCTCGCCGGGGGCGAAGGCGTGCGCCAGCTTCCCGAGCATGGCGGAGGACCCCTGACCAAGCCCGCGATCGCGGCGAAGGAAGAGCCTTGAGCATCGATCTCGAGAGGGCCTTCCGGGGCCACGAGATCCTCATCACCGGCGTCACCGGCTTCCTCGGCAAGGTCGCGCTGACGATGCTGCTCGACCGCTACCCCGACGTGGGGAAGATCCACGTGCTGGTCCGCCCCCGCGCCGGCGGGACCGCCCACGATCGGTTCTTCGGCAAGGTCGCCTCCTCGCCTCCCTTCCGTCCCTTGCGCGAGCGCCACGGCGAGCGGCTGGAAGCGTTCCTGCGGGACAAGTGCGTGCCACTCGCGGGCGACGTGACCGATCCGATGCTCGGGCTCTCCGGAGAGCAGGTCCGCAAGCTCAACGGGAAGCTCGCGTGCGTCATCAACTGCGCCGGGTTGGTCACGTTCAATCCGTCGCTCGAGCTGGCGGTGCGCGTGAACACCGAGGGCGCGCGAAACGCGGCCGGGCTCTGCAAGGCGACCGGCGCCACACTCGTCCACATCTCTACCTGCTTCGTCGCGGGCACCCGCCGGGGCCCGGTGTTCGAGGATGAACCGCTCATCGGCAGCTATCCGAAGGCGCACGACCTGGACGAGGCCGCGCACGTCCCCTTCGTCGTCGAGGCGGAGCTCAAGGACGTCGACGCCTTGGTGTCCCGGCTGCGCGCGCAAGCCGACGACGGCGCGCTCGCTGCGCAGTTCCGCGCCGCCGCCGTCCGCCGCCTCGAGGACGAGGGCCGGGACCCGAAGGACCAGAAGGCGCTGGGGCTCGCCGCGGGCCGCGAGCGCAAGGTCTGGCTCTCGCAGCAGCTGGTGCAGGCAGGCATGGAGCGGGCCCGCGCCTGGGGTTGGCCCAACACGTATACGTACACCAAAGCGATGGGGGAGCAGGCCATCGCGGCCAGCGGCTGCCAGTACGCGCTCGTCCGGCCCGCCATCGTGGAGAGCGCGCTGCGCTTTCCCTTCCCGGGGTGGAACGAAGGGTTCACCACCTCGGCGCCGCTGGTGTTCATGGGCCTGAACGGGCAACGCGTCTTCCCGGCGGGGCACAAGCGGGTGCTCGACCTGATCCCCGTCGATCTCGTCGCCGCCGGGATCCTCGGCGTGGCCGGGGCGGCATGCGCCGGGCGGCTCCATCATCGCGTCTTCCAGCTTGCCTCCGGCGACGTGAACCCGTTCTACGTGCGCCGGTCCGTCGAGCTGGTCGCGCTCTACAAGCGGCGGAAGATGGACGAGCGCGTCGCGGAAGGAAAGAGGAGCGCGTTCGAGAACTGGATCGACACGTTCCTCGAACCCTACCCCGCGTCGAAGGAGCTCTACTTCGTCTCCAGCACGCCGTTCTTCCGCGCCGCGGCGAAGGGCATGCGCAAGCTCATCGCCGACCACGGCGCGTCCTGGGGCGCGCCGCGCACGACCGCATTGCTCGCCCGCGCGGACCAGGCGCTGGAGAGCGTGGATCGGCAGCTGGCAATGCTCGAGACCACCTGGGACCTCTTCCTTCCCTTCGTCGCCGGCGAACGCTTCATCTTCCAGTGCAAGCACACGCGCGAGCTCTGGGCGCAGCTCTCGGAAGACGATCGCGCGAAGCTCCCGTGGGATCCGGAAGCGATCGACTGGCGCCAGTACTGGATGGAAGTCCACATGCGCGGCCTCGAGGAGTGGGTATTCCCCGGGCTCGAGGAAGAGAGGAAGGCCCTCAAGCGCGAGGTGGCGCAGCCGAAGGACCTGCTCGCCCTCCTCGCGGCGTCCGTGCATGCCTTCGGCCCGCGGGTGGCGCTCCGGTTCTATGCCGGCGAGGACGGCGCCGCGGAGCTGGCGCGGACGCGCGACGACCGGATCTCTTACGACGAGCTGGCCCGGTTCTCCGACCGCGCGGGCCGCGCGCTGCAGGCCAGAGGCGTCAAGCCGGGCGACCGCGTGCTGCTGATGTCCGAAAACCGCCCGGAATGGGCCATGGGCTATTTCGGCATCCTCAAGGCCGGCGCGGCCGCCGCTCCTCTCGATGAGGGCCTCTCCGCGCAGGAGGTGGGAAATTGCGCCCAGGCCGCCAAGGCGGCGATCCTGCTCGCGAGCCCGCGGGTGGCGGAGCGGCTCGGCCCGCTCCCCGGACTGCGTACGCTCACGCTGCCGGAGGCGCTGCGCGGCGCGGACGAGGCGGAGCTGCCGCCGCTGCGCAAAAGCGCGAGCGCGGACGACGTGGCTTCCCTGCTCTTCACCAGCGGCACCACCGGAAAGCCGAAAGGCGTCCTGCTCACGCACCGCAACTTCGCCTCGCTTGCGGCGAAGATCGCCGGCCTCTTCGATCTGCGCGTCGGCGAAGGCGTGCTCAGCGTCCTTCCTCTGCACCATACCTTCGAGTTCAGTTGTGGTTTGCTGGTCCCCCTGATGCTCGGAGCGGAGATCACTTATCTGGACGAGCTGACGGCGGAGCGGCTGTCGGACGCGCTCGACACCGGGCGCATCCATGCCATGATCGGGGTGCCCGCGCTCTGGCAGCTCTTGCACCGCCGCTTGACGCAGGAGCTGGCCTCCCGCCCGCGCGCGGTGGAGGCGGCGATCCAGGCCGCGATGGCGCTGCACGGCGAGCTGCGGAATCGGACCCCCTTCAACCTCGGCAAGCTCCTCTTCTGGCCCATCCACAATCGCTTCGGCGGCAAGCTGCGGCTGCTCGTCTCCGGGGGAAGCACCCTTCCCGAAGAGGTGCAGCGGGCGTTCCACGAGCTGGGCTTCGATCTGACTGAGGGATACGGGTTGACGGAGGCCTCGCCGGTGCTCTCGGTGTCGATGCCGGCGAACAGGCTGCGCAGCGGCACCGTCGGGCCGCCGCTCCCCGGCGTCGAGATCCGGATCGAGAATCCCGACGGGGACGGGGTAGGAGAGGTGCTCGCCAAAGGTCCCAACGTCATGGCCGGCTATCTCGACGACCCGGTGGCGACGCACGAAGTGCTCGCGGACGGCTGGCTGCGCACGGGCGATCTCGGCAGGCTGGACGAGGACGGGCACCTGACGCTCGTCGGCCGCAAGAAGGACGTGATCCTCGACGCGAGCGGCAAGAACGTCTATCCGGACGAGCTCGAGGAGCTGTACGGGAGGACGGCGCTGATCAAGGAGCTGTCCGTCGTCGGCCTGCCGGACGGGAAGGCCCACGAGCGCGTCGCCTGCCTCTGCGTGCCCGCGAGCCGCGACGACCGCGCAAAAGTGGAAGAGCACTTCGCGAAGATCTCGGCCGAGCTGCCGTTCTGGAAGCGGGTCAAGGTGCTCCATTTCTGGGAAGGCGACCTCCCGAAGACGGCGACGCGGAAGGTGAAGCGGCCGCTGGTCATCGCCGAGCTGCTGCGGCTGGAGAAGGCCACGGCGGCGGCGACGCGGCTCGCAACCGAACCGGCCGGTAGCGACGCGTGGCTGTACGATCTGCTCGCCGATCTCGCGCAGAGGCCGCGCGGCAGCGTGACCGCGCAGACGCGCCTGGTTGCCGACCTCGGCTTCGACTCGCTGCTGGTCGCGGAGCTGACGGTTGCGCTGGAAAAGGCCGGGGTGAAGGCGCCTGCGGAAGCGGAGTCCGCGACCCTCGCCACGGCGGGCGAGCTGGCGCGCCGGTTGGAGAAGCGCGAGGACGCCCCGATCCCCGCGAGCGGGCCGGTCCGGGAAAGGAGTGACGCCGACATCTTCGTGCCCGGCGCGGTCGCCGCGGCAGGGCGCACCGCCATCGGGTTCTTCCAGAAGGCGCTCTACGGCGGCATCTTCCAGGCCGAAGTGAGCGGCCAGGCCAACGTGCCCGCGAACGGCGCGTTCCTCGTCGCCGCGAACCACGCCAGCCACCTCGACGTCGGGCTGGTGAAGATTGCCCTCGGAGAGGAAGGGACGAAGCTCGCCTCGCTCGCCGCGCGCGACTACTTCTTCGACAACCCCTGGAAGCGCGCCTGGTTCGGCAACTTCACGAACCTCGTGCCCATCCAGCGTCGCGGGTCGCTGAAGGAGTCGCTGCATACGGCGGTGCGCACCCTGGAACTCGGCTACCACCTGCTCATCTTCCCGGAAGGGACCCGTTCGCCCGACGGCGCTCTTCAGGATTTCAAGCCGGCCATCGCGTATCTGTCGTTCGCGGCGGGAGCCGACATCCTTCCCGTCTACCTCGAGGGGACGCATGAGGCGATGCCGAAGGGCGCGTTCCTTCCCGACCCGCGCAAGCGGCGCAAGCTGGTGGTGCGCATCGGCCCGGTCCTGCGCTACGAGGAGCTGCGCGCTTCGACGCAGGGGCTGGCGCGGTCCGCGGCGCACAAGGAAGTGACCCGTCTGGTGCGGCTGGCGATCGAGGCGCTGCGCGACGGCAAGCCGCCGCCGCAGATCGGCCGGCCGGGGCGGCTCCTGGAGGCCTCGCGGTGAAGCTGCTCGTGACCGGCGCGACGGGATTTCTCGGGTCCACGCTGGTCCCGATGCTGCGCGAGGCCGGACACGAGGTGCGCCTGCTGGTGCGTTCGGGCGCCGCCGTTCCAGACCCGGAAACCATCAAGGGGGACGTGCGCGATCCCGATTCCGTGCTGCGCGCGCTGGCCGGCGTCGAAGGCGTGTACCATCTCGCGGGCCTGGTCAGCCGCGATCCCGCAGATGCCCGCAAGATGTACGAGCTGCATGTCGACGGCACGCGCAACCTCCTGACGGCGGCGGCGCGGGCCGGATTGAAGCGGATCGTGCTCGCCTCCTCGTCGGGGACCATCGGCGTGTCGCGCGTGCGGCGGGTCGCCAGCGAAGAGGACGACTACCCGATCGAGACGGTGGGCAGATGGCCGTACTACCTGAGCAAGATCTACGAGGAGAAGATCGCCATCGATTTCGCGCGCCGCGGCCTGCCGATCGTCATCCTCAACCCATCGCTCCTGCTCGGCCCTGGAGACGCGCGGATGTCGTCCACCCAGGACATCTTCCGCTTTCTCATGGGTCGGATTCCGGTGATGCCCCGGGGCGGGATCTCGTTCGTCGACGTGCGCGACGCGGCCCGGGCATTCGTCGCGGCGCTGACGCGGGGGAACGTCGGCGAGCGGCATCTGCTCGGCGCCGCGAACTGGGAATTCAGCGAGTTCTTCGCGCGGCTCGGCCGGATCGCGCACCGGGCGCCGCCGCTGTTACGCATGCCCTCGCCGCTGAAAGTGGCCGCCGCCCACTGGATGGAGCGTTGGGCCCGCGACCAGGGCCGCGAGCCCGACCTGCCGGTGAGCGACGTGGAGATGGGCGAGTGCTGGTTCTTCATCGACTCCAGCAAGAGCCAGCGGCTGCTCGGATTCGAGCCCCGCGATCCCGTCGAGACCCTGACCGATACGGTGCGCTACGTGCGGCGCCACTTCCTCGCGAAAGGCGCCTAGCGTGTTCTCTTGCCTGCAGCGCCACCAGCACGGCACCGCCGCCGAGCGGGACGGCTGCGACGCCCGGGTGCACGACGCGATGTCGCTCTTGAAGATGGCTCGAGTGGGTTTCACCGGCCCCGCCAAGATCCGCCGGGTGTACGAGCCTGGCCGCGCCCAGCAGCGCGGCGGCCTCGAGGTGGTCGTCTTTTCCGAAGAGCAGATCGTTCCCTGGGAGCTCGATCGCACTGACGAGGAGGAGTGATGCTCCTCTACCTGGCACGACACGCGCAGACCGCTTCGTCCGCGGTGGACTCTTTCAACGGCCGCCGTGAGCTGCCGCTCACCGAACGAGGCCAGCAGCAAGCCCGCAAGCTCGGGCAGAGGCTATCGGCCGTCCGCTTCGCGGCGGTGTACCGCTCGCCCCTCGGCCGCACGGCGCAGACGGCCGCGCTGATCGCCCCGATGCTCTCCGCGCAAGTCGTTCCCGGGCTGACGGAGATCGATTACGGGGAGTGGGAAGGGCTGTCGCCGGAACAGGCGCGCGAGAGAGATCGGGAACGGTACGATGCATGGGTCGCCGATCCGCTGGCCGTTTCGCCGCCTGGTGGCGAGACCGCAGCCCAGGTCGCGAGCCGTGCGCTCGCCGCCCTGGAGGAGATCCGCTCGCGCCATGAAGGCTCGCCGCTTCCGGTCCTGGCGGTGTCGCACAAGGCGACGCTGCGCATCCTCGGCGCCGCCCTCACCGGCGGGCCGATCGGCAAGTACCGGCTGCGCTGGCCTCAGGACGAATGCGCGCTCAACCTGGTCGAGCTGCGGGCAGGACGGGATCCGTTCCTGCGCCTCTGGAACGATACAGGGCACATCGACCCGGACCCGGCGGCGGCCACTCGCGCCGGCAAGTAGCCAACCCGCCTTCCCGGTCTCGTCAGCGCCGCTCGAACAGGAACGCGCAGTCTTCCTTTCGGGCGCCGGAGGCATCCGCGACGGCGAACTGCCGGCGCTTGCCGATGGTCGAGAAGGCGTACATCACGGCGCTGCCGTATCGGCCCGCCTTGTCCAGCGCGTAGAAGCTGATGTCGAACTTCGGCCGGCCGTTGGCGAAGAGCAGCCGCTTCTCGCGAGTGGTGCGGGCGATGCGCTCGAGCGTCATCAGGCATGCCTCGCGCGGGTGCTTGCCCTGGCGCATGAGCTCGACGATCAGGTGGCCGCCGCTGACCAGGATGTTCGCCTCGCCGCGGCCGGTGCCTCCGGCGGATCCTACCTCGTTGTCGGTGAAGCAGCCGGCGCCGATGATCGGCGAGTCGCCGACACGGCCCGGCATCTTGAAGAACAGGCCGCTGGTGGAGGTGCAGCCCGCCAGATCGCCCCGGGTGTCCACCGCGGACAGATGGATGGTGCCGCCGCTCTGGGGCCTGCGGAAGTCATCCCAGCCGAACTGCTCGATGAACTCCTTCACTTCCGGCGGGTAGCGGTCCGGCTCCGGCTCCAGCCACTTGTCCTTGTCGGAGAGGTTCTGCTTCCAGAACAGCCACACCTTGCGCGCTTTCTCCGTGAGCAGGTTCTCGTTGCCGAATCCGTTCACGGTCGCGAAATGGCGGGCGCCGGGACCGACCAGGAGCACGTGATCGGTCGTCTCCATCACCAGCTTCGCCACCTTGGTCGGGTTCTTCACGCCCTCCAGCGCGGCCACGGCGCCGGCGCGTCCGGACGGCCCGTGCATCACGCATGCGTCGAACTGCACCACGCCCTCTTCGTTCGGAACTCCACCGTACCCGACCGTCATGTCCGCGGGGTCGTCCTCGACGAGGTTCACGCCGGCGACCGCCGCGTCCAGCGGATCGGCCCCCTCTTGCATGCGCCGCAGCGCCAGCTCCACGGCGCGCAACCCATTCGCGGAGGAGATCGCGACCGGCCGGCCACCTTCTTTTCCCTGGGCCTGGCCGGTCTGCGCCAAGGCGGCCACGGCCGCCGTCGTGCGGAGCAGCTCGCGCCTCGAGAGCCTCACTCGCGCTCCGGCGAGGCGACGCGCTCGTCCGTCATCTGCGTCACCTTAGACCACAGGCGAGGCGCAGGCGCGGCACTTTCGCGCGGACGCCGGGATCGTTTCCAGGCATTGCGGGCAGCTCTTCGTCGCAGGCGCCGGGGCGGGCTTTTCCAGGAACGCCTTGGCGAGCAGGAAGACCACCAGCGCGATGACGAAGAAGTCGATCACGCGTCCGGCGAGATCGCCGTACTTGATCGCATTCTGGCCCGAGAGCGTGAGCTGCGCCGCGCGCCACTCGCCGCCCGGAAGGACGAGCCCGATCACGGGCATCAGCACGTCCTCCACGATGCCGGAAACGACCTTCCCGATGGCGGCTCCGATGATCACGCCGATCGCAAGCGCGAACGCATTCTGCTTGAGCAGGAACTCGCGAAATTCCTTCGTGGTCGAGGTCATGCCGTCACATCGCATGCGGGCGGCCAGGCGAGCAAGGCGCGGTTGTGGGCGGCAACGTTGCGTGTTATCCCCAAACCGGATGGATCGCCCGCAGATCTCCGTCGTTATTCCACTGTTCAACGAAGTCGAGAACGTCCGCCCGCTGCTCGACGAGCTTTTCGGCGAGCTGACCAGGCTCGGCCGCTCGCACGAGGTGATCTGCGTCGACGACGGGTCCCGCGACGGGACGTTCCAGGAGCTGTCGCGCCTCGCCGCCGAGCATCCGGAGCTGCGCGTCATCCGCTTCCGCCTCAACTTCGGACAGACCGCCGCCATGAGCGCCGGCATCGAAGCGGCGCGCGGCGAGGTGATCGTCCCGATGGACGGCGATCTGCAGAACGACCCCGCCGACATCGGCAAGCTGCTCTCGCAGCTCGATACCGGATACGACGTCGTCTCCGGCTGGCGGAAGAACCGGCAGGACAGGGAGTTCGGCCGCAAGCTGCCCAGCCGCATCGCCAACTGGCTGATCTCGTCGATCTCCGGAGTCCGCCTGCACGATTACGGATGCTCGCTGAAGGCGTACCGGCGCGACGTGCTCCGCGACGTGAAGCTGTACGGCGAGATGCACCGCTTCATCCCCATCTACGCTTCCTGGCAGGGAGCTCGCGTCAGCGAGATGGTCGTCAACCACCGCTCGCGTCGCGCCGGACGCTCCAAGTATGGACTCTCCCGCACGTTCAAGGTGGTGCTGGACCTGATGGTGGTGAAGTTCCTCGCCAGCTTCGCCACCAAGCCGATCTACGTGTTCGGAGGATTCGGTCTTCTCTCCTTCGCCTGCGCCCTCGCCGCGTTCGTCCTCGCGCTGTACTACAAGCTCGCCGGGTTGAAGAGCTTCGTCCAGACTCCGCTGCCGCTGGTCACGGTCATGTTCACCCTGGTCGGCGCGCTCAGCCTCCTCATGGGCCTCCTCGCCGAGCTCGTGGTGCGCACCTACTACGAGTCGCAGGGCAAGCGCCCGTATCTCGTCGCCGAGGAGCTGAACCGGCCGGAGAAGCCGCTGCCGCGGGCCGTGGGACAGTAGATGTGCGGCATCTGCGGCGACGTCGATCTGGCGGGCACGCCCGACGCGGAGGGCGTGCGCAGGGCCGCGCGCGCCATCGCCCACCGCGGCCCGGACGCGGAAGCGTTCTTCTTCGACGGCCCCGCCGGACTCGGCCATCGCAGGCTCGCCATCCTCGACCTCGAGTCCGGAGACCAGCCGATGGTCCGCGATGCCGTGGCGGTGGTCTTCAACGGCGAAGCGTACGATTTCGCCTCGCTCCGCGAGGAGCTGGGCGGGAAGGGACATCCCTTCAGCAGCAGAAGCGATACCGAGGTCGTGCTGCGCGCATACCTCGAGTGGGGCGAGGACTTCGCCGAGCACGTCCACGGCATGTTCGCCTTGGCGATCTGGGACTCGCGGCGGCGCAAGTTGGTCCTGGCGCGCGATCGGCTGGGAAAAAAGCCGCTCTACTACGCCCTGCGCGGTTCGCGGGTGATCTTCGGCTCCGAGCTCAAGGCCCTCCTCGCGCACGGAGGCGTTGCTCGCCAGCTCGACCACGAGGCGCTCGTCCAGTATCTGGCCTGCGAGTACGTTCCTGCGCCCGGCACCATCCTTCGCGGCGTGCGCAAGTTGCCGGCGGCTCACTTGGCGATCCTGGACGACCGCGGTTTCCGCCTCCGCCGCTACTGGGACGTGCCCGGACCCTCCGAGCAGCGCGTCTCCCCCGCCGATGCGGCGGGCGAGCTGCTCCGGCTGCTCGACGGAGCGGTCGCGAAGCGGCTGGTGGCCGACGTGCCCGTCGGCGTGTTCCTCTCCGGCGGAATCGATTCCACTTCCATCGCCGCGCTCGCGGTGCGGCACAAAAAGCCGCTGCAGACGTTCTCCATCGGATTCGTCGAGGAGAGCTTCGACGAGTCGCCTTGGGCGCAGCTCGCCGCCTCGCGCCTCGGGACCGAGCACGTCTCGCAGAAGTTCTCCGGCCAGGACTGCCTGGATCTGATCCCGGCCGCGGCCGCGCAGCTCGACGAGCCGTTCGCGGATCCGAGCTTCTTGCCCACCCTGCTCCTCTCGCGCTTCACCCGCCGCCACGTGAAGGTGGCGCTCGCCGGCGACGGCGGCGATGAGCTCTTCGCGGGCTACGATCCGTTCCTCGCCCATCGGCCCGCCTCTGCGTTCGCGCGCGTCCCCAGGGCCCTGCGAGGGGCGCTGCAGATGCTGGTGCATCGGCTCCCCGCCTCGCCGCGGAACATGAGCCTCGATTTCCGGCTCAAGCAGTTCCTCCGCGGCGTCGACGCACCGCCTTCGCTGCGGCACGCCTCGTGGATCGCCTCGTTCCTGCCCTCCGAAATCGCCAGGATCCTGCATCCGGAGCTGCGCGCGCTCGCCTCGGCGGACGTGGCGTTCCGGCAGGTGCTGGAAGATGCGGCGCGCACCGGCGCCCGTCCCGGCTCGGCGGACGAAGCGCTGCGGTACTACCTCACGCGCTATCTCGCCGACGACATCCTGGTAAAGGCGGACAGGGCATCGATGGCGGCTTCGCTCGAGCTGCGCGCGCCGTACCTGGACACGGCGGTGGTGGAGTTCGCCGCGCGCCTGCCGTGGCGGTTGAAGATGTCGTTCACGCGCACGAAGGTGATCCTCAAGCGCGCGCTCCGCGGCGTCGTGCCGGACGAGATCCTCCGCCGCCCGAAGAAGGGGTTCGGCATTCCGGTCGCCGCCTGGATCCGCGGGCCGCTTCGCCCCCTCTTCGAGGAGATGCTCTCGGAGAGCGCTCTGCGCGACGCCGGGGTCTTCGACGCCCAGGCGGTCCGCGCGCTGCTGCGCACCCACCTGGAAGGCCGCGCCGACTTGCGCAAGCCGCTCTGGACGCTGCTCATGTTCCAGCTCTGGCGCAAGCACCACGCGCAGGCCTTTTCCTTGCGGAGCGCCGCATGAAGCGCGTCCTGGTCACTGGCGGCGCCGGTTTCATCGGGTCTCACCTGGTGAGGGCGCTGCTCGAGCGAGGCGACGAAATCGTCATCGTCGACAACTTCGATCCCTTCTATCCGGAGCGGCTGAAGCGGCGTTCGCTGGACGGCCGGGCGCGGCTGCTCGAGGCGGACATCCGCGACCAGGAGGCGATGCACCGCGCATTCCGGGACGTCAGGCCCGACGCGGTCGTGCACCTCGCGGCGCTCGCGGGCGTGCGGCCCAGCCTGGAGCGGCCGGCCGCCTACATGGACGTGAACGTGCGCGGCACGGCCAGCTTGCTCGAGGCCGCGCGCGATGCCGGCACCCGGCGCTTCGTCCTCGGCTCCAGCAGCTCGGTCTACGGCGCCCACGCCCAGGCCCCGTTCCGGGAGACTGCACGCATCGACTCTCCGGAGAGCCCGTACGCCGCGAGCAAGGTCGCTAGCGAGGTGCTGGCCCGGACGTTCCACAACCTGTACGGCATCGAAGTCGCGGCGCTGCGCTTCTTCACCGTGTATGGGCCGCGGCAGCGGCCGGACCTCGCCATCCACAAGTTCTCGCGGCGCATGCTCGCCGGCCAGCCGCTTCCGTTCTACGGCGACGGCTCCACGCGCCGCGACTACACCTGGGTGGACGACATCATCGCGGGCGTCATCGCGGCTTGCGACGTTCCCCTCCGCTTCGACGTCCTGAACCTCGGAGGCGCGCGCGCGACTTCTCTCGCCGAGCTGGTGACCCTGCTCGAGGAGGCGCTCGGCGTCCGGGCGATTCTCGATCGGCAACCCGCGCAGCCGGGCGACGTCCCGCTCACCAGCGCGGACGTGACGCACGCGGGGCAAGTGCTCGGGTACCGGCCACGAACGCCCATCCACGCTGGCCTGCGAAAGTTCGCGGAGTGGATCCGGGGTGAGGGGCGCGACTGGGTCTAGAGCGAGATGCGCTCCAGGTCCAGGAGGCTGGAGCTATCGCGCTTGCTGTTGCACCAGAGGTCCGAGCGTCGGCGGCTCGTCGTCAGGAAAGGGCATCTCTCCCGGCAGCAGCCGGTAGACCTTCACCACCTCGCGCCCGCCGATCTGCTCTACGTGCCAAGGCGTCCGCCGGGACAGGTTTGCAACGGCGTCCTCGTTGACGAAGTAGAGCCGCCCGACCTGCACCACCACGTAGCAGACCCGGCCGGAATGGCACGCCCGGCCGCGGCGCACCAGGGAGAGCTGGAGGTCCCGCCGGCCCGCCGCGTGGACGTAGAGCTGGGCCGGCCACTCGATCTCCGTCGACAACTCTGCTCCATGCTCGGCGTGGTCAGCGACGTAATCCACCGCCTCGCGGAACCCGGCGTCGAAATAATCGCAGTGGGGGAAGTACCACTGCACGCGGCCGTCGCCGCCGCCGAGCGGGGAGATGTACGTGCGGTAATGCGGCGCGTGCGCGATGGCCGCCAGCGCCTCGCTCCCGGGAAGGAGCAGGACGGCTGCTGCCGCCGCCACCCAGCGTGGCACGGGGAGCCGGAGACGCTCGATGAGAGCGGCGGCCGCGGCGCCGGCGAAGATGAGGAAGGCCGGCAGCACGCTGATGAAGAAGCGCCCCCACTTCGATCCGGAGACCGAGTGCACGAGGAACCAGATCGCCACCCAGGACAACATGAGCTTGTGCGCCGGCCTGCGCTGGACGAGCGCGAAACCGAGGCCCACGAGCGCGCAGAGGAACGTCGCGGGCGCGAGCTTCACCGCCGTGAACACCGCGTAGAACCAGGGCGGGGTGCCGCCGAGGGTGTACTCGAGCAGGTTGTGGTAGATGCGCCCCATGAAGAAGAGCGACCCGTGCACGGTCTGCTGCCCGGTGGTGTAGGTCTTCGCGTACTCCCAGGTGCTGGGGAGGAACGGCGACCAGTTCAGGCACACCCAGAAGGCGACAGCGACCGCGATCAGCTGCAGCCAGCGCCGCGGCGGCACGCGCCAGCGGCTCTCGCGCCGCACCCAGAGATAGAACACGACGGGGATCGGCGTGAGGAAGAAGAAGTACTTGGAAGCCAGCATACCGGCGAGCGACGCCGCGCTGGACAGCTCCCACCGCCGCGGATCGCGCCCGTCGTCCGCCGCCGCCTTGGCTTCCGCCATGCACCAGAGCAGCAGCATGAGGAAGAGGCCGAGCAGCGTGTCTTCCTTCGCCACCCGCTGGTACCCGATCAGGGTCACCGAGCATGCGGTCAGCGCGGCCGCGATCAGCGCGGCCATGCGCCCGAACAGCCGGCGCGCGAGCAGCGCGACCACCAGCACGGAGGCGCCACCCGCGAGCGCATTCGGCAGCCGCGTCATGGTCTCCGCTGCCCAGCCGAAGTGCGATCCAATGCCGATCGACGCGGCGATCAGCCATTTCATCAGCATCGGGTGCTCGACGTCGTCGCCGGAGAAGATGCCCTGCAAGTACCGGTTCGCCGCCAGCCACTTGTGGACTTCGTCGTCGGCGAAACCTTCTGCGGAGAGACCGCGCAGGCGCAGCCAGAGCCCGATGGCGACCAGCGCGGCGAGCGCGACCGCGGCCGCCCGCTCCCAACGCACGGTGCGGCCGCGGAGATGCTCGGGGATATCGTCCATCGCGCGCAGCCTCCTACCTGCGAATCGTCGTATCTGCCAAGGACTGGCGCATTTCACACCACCCGGTAAGCTGCGCCCTCAGCGTGCTCCGCACCTCGCTCAACCTGGCGGCGCTCTGCGTGCTGCTCATCTGCGCAGGGACCGCCGCCCAGGAAACGCGGCCACTGCAGACGATTCCCATCGACGTGCATTCGTTCCGGGTCCTGGAGAACTACTCGGGGCCGGTGAGCTACTACAAGCTCGTCGAGGATCCTGCGCAGCCGTTCATTCGCGCGGTCTACCGGCCGCCCCTCGAGACCGTGACGCTCGGCGCCGAGGTCCCCGACAACCTGCGCCAGCGCACCCGGCGCGTGCGATGGAAGTGGCGCGCGCAGGTCCTCCCGAAGGGTGGGAACGAGTGCAAGGGGGGGTTTGGGGATTCCGCGGCGGTCGTCTACGTGTCCTGGAAGCGCGGGCTCAAGTGGTACTCGATCAAGTACGTCTGGAGCACCGAGGCCGAGAAGGGCCGCGTCTGCGACCAGAAGCGGAACCTGTTCGTCGTCCAGGACACTGTCATCCTCGAGACCGGCGGGCCCGTCGGGCAGTGGCGCGAGGAGGAGGTCGACCCCTCTGCCGAGTTCCGAGCGCATTTCGAGGGCGGAAACCCGAACGCCGACGTGCCCGACCTGGTGGGCCTCGGGA
>Ga0209236_1000494_pt1 | contig 22709 bp, 20 predicted proteins | sample GraSoi013_1_40cm_FD_185819 | JGI IMG/M metagenome (GOLD analysis project Ga0209236, IMG submission 185819) | Grasslands soil microbial communities from the Angelo Coastal Reserve, California, USA - Sample 09_27_2013_1_40cm (SPAdes) (version 2) | ecosystem: Environmental > Terrestrial > Soil >... | reverse complement strand
GATGCGCTGTTCATAAGCTTCCGAAGAAACATCCTCTAGCCAATTGTCGTAGCGGTGGTCTCCTAGATAGGTCGCGAAAGTCGGATTCTCCTTAAGGAAAAACTCCCAGTAATCCTCATACAAACGATTGAGGAGTATCACATCGTTTTCTTGGCTACCCATCAGCTCGCCTTCGCAAACCTTGACGGATCGTCCCGGAGAAAGAATAGTGGAACTAGTAGGAGGAAGCACATGACGGCGCCTGCTATCCAGGCAGCCGTGTAGTTGAATGATCTTGCGAAATATGAGAAGATCAATGGAGGCCAGAAGGACCCAGTTAGGGAAATGCTGTTCACCCAACCGATCGTAAGGCCCTCATATTCTTTCTCAACCCTGCCAAGGTCCTTGGCCGCGGCGAAGTTGATCGTAGATGCGGGTCCGACCGCTATTCCACCTAATACTGCGCCTATAGTTGCGGCAGACAGCGTTGGAGCTGCCGACACGAATAGTGCTGCTGTCATTCCTAGGCCAGAGAGGATGAGCAGTCTCCTTGGCTTCCTCGTGCGATCATAGAGTCTTCCTCCCCAGAGAGATGTATAGATCGGCAGTACAACAATCATCGCGGCGACTATGCCCGCGATTGCCGCGGTTTCTCCTAGGCTCGCTTGGAGGTAGTAGGCCATGAAACTTGAGATCAGGACACTGCCGAGGTTCGAACCTTGGGATCCGAGTCCCAACACAACTAGGTTCCTATCGCGCAGAATTCTGGCGAGTTTACCAGCGGAAAACTTGAGCTTCAGATTTCCTTCATCTTTAGGGACAAAAGTAATCACTAACAGCGCCGTAATCACTCCGAGACCCCCGCTTAACACAAGAGTGGACCGCCAGCCTGTGACCGATGCGAGTAGAATCCATCCGAAGAGGCCAAAGAGACCGCCAACGTCGAACGCTGAATTGATGAGTCCGACACCCGTGCCTGATTTTCCTCCAAGAAACCTCGTCATTAGCACTACCGACGGCGCGAATACGAGTGCCATTCCGGCGCCCACGATGAAACGCAGAGTTGCAGCTTGAAGAATGGTTGATGCCAAAGAAGTACCTAGCACAGCAAAAGACGAGACAAGCATACCGAGTGTCACAGTTCTCTTTGGGCCCCATTTCGCCGCGAGTATTCCGCCCGGTACCTGCATTATTCCCACGCCCAGGTAGAAGCTTGAGGTCAAAGTTCCCAGCCCTGAAACGCCACTGTTGAGGTCGGCACTCATCAGGTAGAAGATCGCGCCAATGTTCAACCAGTTTATCGCATAGACGATTCGAGCGGCAACAAGAGCGATGACTGCCCTCTGTGTCGAAGGTCGAGTGGACAAGTGTTCAGAAACTAAACAGTCTACTGTTCTGTTGGAAGTTCGGAAGATAGCTCTGGGCTAGCTGCGCCTGCGGTTGCGCACAAGAATCTATCCTCACTTCGATACGGTTCCTGGCGAGCGTAGTGAAACCGTTGAGTCTCAGGGAATTATTGTCATACGCGTCTTCTCTTCCACTTTTGTGCCAATGTAACGATCGCTCCACTTCTGACTCATCTCACCATGCGTCCCCAATCCGACCGCCACATCTATGAGGAGTAGGACCCAGGAGATCTTGCTGATGTTCCGAACGAGACTATTGCGCAAGTCCATTGAATTTCCATCGACCCTCTGTACCCGTAGACCCATGATTTCCTTGCCCAAGGTCCTCCCGAAGAGTCCTTCAGTGAGGAAGAAATAGAGGAAAACGACCAAAGGTATCAGCCCGCCAAGCCAAGCGCCCCACCACGCGTTCCACCACGCAGGGAACACTCCAACGGTCGTAGATGGGAAGCTCAGAGCGATGAAGAATGGAACCGACACGACGATCGCGATAATTGCTAGTACAACCGTGACAATGATTGCGTCGATGACGAAAGCGATTAGTCTCCGCAACCAGTGGTTCTGGACGGTCTTGTCATCTCTCAATAGTTCGAAGCCTGTGGGAGATTGAACGCCCATGGTTCCTCGAACAGACGCGCCACATTTCGAACAGAACGCCGCGTCTTCGCGAAGCTCGCTCCCACACTTCCAGCAATAAACCAAGGAATGCTCACACGTTCGAGCCTCTGCCATGAGCTTAAACTTGACGGCCCGAAGCGAGGTGCATGTCCTCATGAAGGCGTCAATGGGCCCTCCATCCGGCCTCGGATAATGACGGATTGGAGTCTGTACTCGGGTGGTTTATGGCAGGGTTACTATCATTCTAAACCGTCAGGAGATGGCGGAGCGTGAATAATTCAGGGGACCAGCCAGCCTTGAGATTGGTAGTTGTATCGAACAGGCTCCCGTTCACAGCCAGCAGCAAGGACGGCAAGCTGGCTTTTCGCGCGAGCCCAGGCGGGCTTGTCTCAGGACTGACTGCGTATCTTGAATCGTCCCGACAAGGTGCCTCTAACCAGGATTATGTGTGGGTCGGCTGGCCCGGCATCGAGATCGATGAAGGTTCTCAGGAGAAACTGAGATCAAAGGCAGCCAAGCAACAAGCGTCGCCGGTCTTTCTAGACGCTAAAACGATGGACGGTTTCTACCACGGATTCTGCAATAGCACCATCTGGCCGCTGTTCCACTATTTTCCGACATATGCCAAGTTCGACGAGAACGACTGGGCACAATACGTCAAGGTAAACGAGGTCTTCAGAGACTCGCTACTGAAGGTAGTCCAGCCCAACGACACTATCTGGGTCCACGACTATCATCTCATGCTTCTACCGCAGCTGTTGAGAGAGAAGATGCCTGATCTGCCCATCGGATTCTTCCTCCACACACCCTTCCCCTCGTACGACGTGTTCCGCACGCTCCCGACAAGATGGCGCAGAGCCATACTGGAAGGCATTCTTGGAGCTGACCTGATCGGATTCCATACGATTGACTACACACAACACTTCCTAAGATGCATACTCCGCATCTTGGGAATTGAACACAATTTTGGCCAGGTGCTCATCGACGGGGAGAGAGCGGTGAAGGTTGACACGTTCCCGATGGGCATCTACTACGGGCAGATCCGTGATAATGTGAAGAGTGAAAATGTACAGCAGGAAGCCCAGGCCCTGCGCGACAGACTAGGCAACCTCAAGATAGTTCTGTCCCTTGACAGGCTTGACTATACAAAAGGGATCAAGCATCGTCTAGAAGCCTACGCGACCTTTCTCGAACGATATCCTCAATGGCTGCGCAAAGTAGTCCTCATGCTTTCAGTCGTCCCTTCAAGGCTAGGATCGGAGCATTACGAGCAGATGAAGGAGGAGATCGACAAACTCGTCGGCAGCATTAATGGAAGATTCGGCGCAATCGATTGGAACCCGATAGTCTATCGGTACCGGTTTCTGCCATATCACCAATTGTTAAGCCTCTTCGTCATGAGCGATGTTGCTCTAGTAACGCCTCTGAGAGACGGCATGAACTTGATCGCGAAAGAGTATGTCGCGTCTAGAGCGGATCAGAAAGGGGTCCTAATTCTAAGTGAGATGGCAGGAGCCTCGAGAGAACTAGGAGAGGCGCTCATCATTAATCCCAACGACGAGTCCGAAATCGTCGACGCACTCAAGACTGCTCTGGAAATGCCCGAAGAGGAACAGATACGACGCAATCAGATAATGCAAACTAGGCTAGGACGCTACGACGTTATCAGATGGGGCCAGGATTTTACTGGTAAATTACGCTCGGTCAAAGATCAGCAGAAGAGGTTCAGCGCACGACTAATGGACAAGTCAACAAGAGAGAAGTTGGTCAAAGATTACACGAGCTCCGAGAAGAGGATCCTATTCCTAGACTATGACGGCACACTATCGCCGTTCAGAGAGCGCCCCGAGACCGCAGTCCCGGGTGCGATCCTTCTCGCCACTCTCAACTCACTTGCGGAAGACCCACGAAACAATCTAGTAATCGTAAGTGGTCGTCATAGAGATCTCTTACACAAATGGTTCGGACCCCTGAGCATAGGAATCGTCGCAGAGCATGGAGCATGGATCAGAGAGAAGGACAAGGATTGGCTCCCGGCGATCAAAGTGGAGAGCGACTGGAAAGAGAAGGTTCGGCCGATTCTTCGAAGCTATGAAGACCGTCTTCCCGGTTCTTTCGCTGAGGAGAAAGAATTCTCCCTAGTCTGGCACTATAGAGCCGCCGACCCGGAACTGGCCTCGGTACGTTCGAAAGAGCTTGCTGATGAGCTAGGATACTTTACTGAGAACACTGAGCTCCAAGTATTGCAAGACAGCAAGTCGATCGAAGTGAGAAACGTCGGGATCGATAAGGGAATGGCTGCGAAACTACTGCTTTCCGAGAAGACATTCGACTTTGTTCTGGCCGTGGGCGACGATCTTGCCGACGAAGAACTCTTCAAGGTTCTTCCCGAAAGGTCCTATTCGATCAAGGTGGGACTCGCAAAATCCTACGCCAAATTCAACCTGAAAAACCATCGCGACGTCGTTCAACTACTAACTGATCTTACAAAGACAGTCAAGTCATGAGGCCGACCTGCTTAATCATCGGCCACTGATCTTGTTCGATATCGCCTTGGCATATCGGATCAGTCCACTCTTCCGCCGCGCTTCTTCAAGATGCACACTCGCGGTAATCAATCCCATATGAGTGTAGGCCTGAGGAAAATTCCCCAACGCTTCGCCAGTCTTTGGATCAATCTCTTCAGAGTACAGTCCCAGATGATTACTACGCTTGGTCAGCTGGTTCAAGAGTCCCTCCGCCTCCCGAAGTTTTCCCAGTCTCGTTAGACAGTCGACCATCCAGAAGCTGCAGACTGTGAAAGTGCCCTCTTTTCCGAGCTGGCCATCGTCCACCTTGTACCTGTAAATCAGATCGTCTTCAGACAATTCTTCCCGAATCCGCTGGATGGTGGATGTCATCTTCGAGTCCCTTGCAGGTAGGAACCCGACGAGGGGCATGAGAAGATTCGCAGCGTCCAAGTCCTCTCCCCCAAAAACCATCGTGAAGGCCTTCTTCTTCTCAGACCATCCATCGGAGAGAATCTGGCTCTTGATCCTTTTCCTAACTGGCTCCCATCTCTGCCAGTCCTCGTCGTACCCGAGTTCCCGGGCCATCTTGATAGCCCGATCGAGGGCAACATAGCACCACATTGTCGACTCTACAAACGTCCTTGGCTGCCGGATCTCCCATATCCCACTGTCAGGACTCTGCCACTCTTTCATCGCCTGGTCGGCTGAGTACCTCACGAGGTTTTCGTAGACCTGCCCAGTCGTCCATCCCAGGGTGTGGAGGAAGTAGATGTAATCGGCTAGGATTCCATAGACGTCCAGTTGCAACTGCTTTGAGGCTGCATTGCCCACTCGGACAGGGCTTGAACGCCGATATCCTTCAAGATGGTCGAGAGTGGTTTCAGGTATCTCCCTCTCGCCGCCAATGCCCATCATTATCTGCAATTTCTCCTTTGAATGCCTGCGAAGATTGATGAGCCATCTTGCATAGTCCAATGCTTCCCTGCTTGCTCCAGCCTCGCTCAACGCAAGAACCGAGAGAGCATTGTCCCTAATCCAAGAATATCGATAGTCCCAGTTTCTCAACGTGCCAACACTCTCGGGAAGAGAAGTCGTGACTGCCGCTACCATAGCTCCTGTTGGAGCATATTGCAGCAGCTTTAGAACGAGGCAGGATCTTACAACATTGGCCCGGAAGGGACCTTGATACTTCACATGCCCGACCCAGCGTTTCCAATACGACAGAGTTCTGGAAAGCTTCCTACCAGTCTCGTACCGCGACGCCGGGATTAGTGGGCTTCTTCCCCACTTGAGAACGAAGACAGCTCTTTGATCCTTCGATAATCTGAATTCGCTGGTCAGGGTATCCTTGTCCGCAACATGGAGCTTCACGGATGATGCGAGATTGACCTGATGTCCCTGATTCTTCGCCGTGCATCCTTCTCCGGTCTCCAGGAGTGTCGTCTTTCCTCGGGCATAGTCCAATCGCGGCTGGAAAGTTATTCGAAGCGCTAGTTCGCCCTCGACGCAGTCTACAATTCTGTGAATCTCCTGGATTCCTTTGAGTTCTCCCTTCTCCATGAAGCAGGGCATGAAGTCCATCAGCTTGATCATTCCCTGCTTGGACTCGAAAATTGTCGAGAGCACGTTCGTGTCGCCCTCGTAGCTCTGCTTAGTCGTGAAACCGTCGATGGGCGACAACTGGAACCTTCCACCCTTCCGCGCATCAAGTAGAGCCGCAAACACGCTAGGCGAGTCGAACCGTGGGGCGCAGTACCAGTCGATTGAGCCGTCAAGTCCCACAAGGGCAGCAGTGTGCATGTCTCCAATGACTCCGTAATCGCTGATTGGTTTGTAATCCACTGCCGAATCTGGTCCTTCAGACATGAGTTGTTGACTGCCGAGGGTTCCAGCGTGGGAGAATCGAGTCTCAAAAGTGCTTCGAGACTCATCCCACAGTGGACGAGGCTTTACTCAGCTCTTTGTTGGGCATTTGGGCTAATGGTTGGGCCTGGCGTTTGCTGACTCCCACGGGGCCCTTCAGCCAATCGTCGGAAACACTCTGCGGGACGCTTTCTGCTAATTCTTTTAGTTCTTGTCCGGTGATCTGCATGATTCGCCAGCCTTCTCGGAACTTGGAGCCTAGATGTCGATACACGTCTATCGCTGGTTTATTCCAGTCAAGCACTTCCCATCGCACACCGTAGCAATGCTCGGCAATAGCTGTCTGAGCAAGATGTCCCACAAGGGCCCTGCCGATTCCTTTGCCCCGAAACTGGGGTCGGACAAACAGATCCTCGATGAAGATTCCGGTTCGTCCTTGCCAGGTCGAGTAGTTGTAGAAGAAAAAGGCCATTCCAGCAGGTTCTCCATTCCATTCTGCCATGATTACTCGAAACTTCGGGTTGGATCCGAACCCGTCGCGATGCAAGTCTTTCTCGGTGCAGGAGACCGCATTCGGCGCGCGCTCGTAATCGGCCAACTCTCGAATGAACGATAGTATTTGCGGAATATCCTGGGCGGATGCTTTGCGAAGCTTCAGCATAGCAAATGTTCTTCCGAGCATCACAATTATGTAAGATTGATCGATTACCAGGACGACCTTTCAATCGAAGGTTCAGTCTTGAACTCGGCTATCAGATCTTTTCATCGTCAGGCTCGTGAGTAAACAAAAACCAGCCAGAACCTTGAAGTCTGTTTTCGAAGGTGGCTGAATCCCGACTCTCGCAGAGTCTTGTCAATAGTGCCAAGTGGGTGTAAGTAGAACAGCACCCCTCCTCTCCTCCTCTGGAAGTAATTCACGATTCTCAAGACGAGACGAAAGGGGATTTTGGTGATGCCTTCATCCCGTGGAACTGTGAAGCCAACCATGAGCCTGGTTGCTTCTACGGCGTTCTTCAACAAGGGTCTCCATTCAGAATAGCAACACAGTACCTTGTCCATGACAACAATATCGGATCTCGGCAACTCGCTGGTTGCCGCGTTTCCGAGCTGAAACTTGGCCTGGCTCTCAAACCCGTGGGACTGTGCCAGTTCCGCGGCAGCGCTGATCATCTTCGGAGAAAGGTCAAACCCGACAGTGTTACTCGCCCCTTCCTTCAGTAGCTCGAACGACAAGCCACCCGCACCACAGCCCAGGTCAAGAACAGACCGATTCAGCACTTCGTTATCGAGAATGAATCTCAAGAGTAACTTGCTGCTCCGCGATAATCCCTTCTTCTTGTAACGTTCGCAGAACTCGCATGCGTCGCCATCAAATTCCTGGGCGATCTTGTCTATCTCGACCGAGATTGGCACCACATGAATCACTTCCCAACCAATTCATACTCTCTTCTCTAAGTTTTCCTAGACCCACCCAGGGCCCGAGGGTCGAGTCGCTCCGGTATCTTACGTCGAGGGATTTAGAAAAAGAGAACTGGAGGCTGGTGTTTTGCCTAGCCCTACGAGGTCTGGTAAGCTACGGCAACTTGGGGTAGCGGCGAGCTGTCGGATTGGGTTGTCAAGGTGTCGTCGGTGTAGATTATCGCCGCTAAGCCGTTAGTCGGGTCTATGGCGTCTTGGAAGAGGTCTAGAAGATTGCGCGTTCCTCGCTGGCAGCCGATCCCGTTCGTGCATATGACTCCTACATGGTTGGGATGGCTGGTCACTAGTGTCTGTGCGAACTGTGCTCCTCCATCAGTGCTTCGGGCCATGTACACGTTCCAGACCGCTCTGGGATCATCCTTGCTGGAAGCGCTGGTTCCATAGTAAACGTAATCGACCGTGGTGCCGCGCGCAGCTATCCATGGAAAGACTGCTGTTACTGCGGGGGCTACATTGACAACTATTGGACTCGTCCAGCTCCGGCCTTGATCGGTTGACTTAGAGAGGAAGGCGTTGTGGGCATCAGACCATCCTGCGTAAAGGTTCCCGCTCAATGGGTCTGCTGCGAGGTCAGGGAAGACATTGTTCAATGCAACGTTCGTAGTTCCTGAGAAGACCAGTGTCGGAGTCCAAGTCTGACCCTTGTCGGTGCTCTTTGAAACGTAGATGTTGTTGAAGTTGGCAGTCTTCGCCTTCTGCAATCCTCCAACTCCGGAGGCGTAGACATCATACACGTTGTGGGTTACTGGGTCTGCAATGATCTTCCCTTGGTCGTTGTCGAAGGTCGAGTTGCCTGTCGCTCCGGCTTGGCCGACGATCGGGTCGCCTACGCGATGGAAGGTGATGCCGTCGTCGTCGGATCGTTGAACATGAATCGTTGTACTGGAGCCGGAGTCGTGATAGGAGATGTAGACGTGGACTCCATCAGACGTGATCCAGGGGCGATCAGCCTGGGTGGTGTCAATGATCTGAGAGGTGCAGTGGGCAAAATTGTTGGACAAGTCTGCGTTCGGGCATGTGATGGCCGATACTCCAAGCTGTGTAATCTTGGTTTGTGGGTTGAAGAAGGCTAGCAGGGTCGTCGCATGCAGCGTGCCTGTTAAGCCAAGGTCTACGTCCGCGTCTTCTCCTCCTCCCACCCCGGGCGCGAGGGAGGTGTCGATCTGACCCTGGAATGCTGGGGTCTGCCCGAAGGACGCTTTCCAAGCGTTCGTGGCGAACTGGGTCCAGGAGAGTGAGACGAAGACGGTGGTGCCATCCGTTCCGATGGAGAGTTCGGGCTCACTGCCCCCGTCTGGTCGGATTAGTGGGATGTTGACGAAGCTGGGCGATGTGGATTTTCCGTGTACAGCGACTGGTACGGCGATTGTAATGATTAGGGCTATCGCGAGCATCATGGGAGATGTTTTCATACTATCCCGCTCGTTGCTTTCAGACCCAAGGCTGCCTCATATTGCTTTCGGAAAAGTGAATATTAGTAACCAGAAATCGCCTCAGCGCTAGGGAGATGTTGAAAAATGAACTATCGTAAGCTGGGGAGTTCTGGACTCAGACTGAGCGAACTCGCGCTGGGCGCCTGGGTTACCTATGGTGGGCAAGTCGGAGAGGAGGTTGCGGTCAAGTGTATGTCGGCTGCTCACGATGCTGGCGTGAACTTCTTCGATAATGCCGAGGCTTATGCTCATGGCAATGCTGAGACGGTAATGGGGAACGCGATCAAACGATTGGGCTGGCGCAGAGAGAGCATAGTCGTCTCCAGCAAAGTCTTCTGGGGTGGAGACGGACCCAACGACAAGGGATTGTCGAAGAAGCATGTCTTCGAAGCATGCCGAAACTCCCTGCGAAGACTACAACTAAACTATCTCGACTTGTTCTTCTGCCACCGCCCTGACCCGAACACTCCGATCGAGGAGACGGTTCGGGCAATGGATGATCTGATTCATCAAGGTTTGATACTCTACTGGGGAACATCAGAATGGAGTGCCGCCGATATTATGCGGGCTTATGGAATAGCCCGAGAGCTTGGTCTGACGCCTCCAACAATGGAACAGCCACAGTACAACATGCTGCATCGGGAACGGGTTGAGGTCCAGTATCTACCCTTGTATCGGGAGATTGGACTTGGAACCACCATCTGGAGCCCGCTAGCTTCGGGACTGTTGACTGGGAAATACAAGAATGGAATCCCTCCTGGCTCGCGAGCTACGCTGGAAGGGTATGGTTGGTTGCGTGAGAATCTGATAACAGCTGAGAATATTGCGAAGGTCAGTCAGCTGGAGCCGATCGCAAAAGACCTGGGTTGTAGTATGGCGCAGTTAAGCTTGGCCTGGTGCCTGAAAAACCCACACGTCAGCACTGTAATGACAGGAGCCAGCCGACCAGAACAAGTGGTCGAGAACATGAAAGCAATTGATGTGGTAGACAAGCTTGACTCTGGAATCATGGAACGAATTGACGACGTTCTTGGAAATAGACCAGACTCGGATGAATCCTGATTCAAGCTAGTAGTTGACTCAAGGTTGACTCTAGTCTCTCCTGAATTGGGAAGGAAATTCGAAGAACTAAGACGCGCGATGGTATCTAACAAAGCCGCTGACACTTCATCGACCAACAAGGCTGAAGTTCGACTAATCAAAGATCAGCGTTCGGAAGCGAAAGTCAGAACCTTCACCTTAGTCCAGGACGAGCCGGAGAGCGTGTGGGGAACAGGTAAAGGTCCAACACCCACCGACTATTTCATCGCCAGCGTCGGATTCTGCGAGAACGTCATATTCGCCAGAAACGCCAGCATAGCAAGCTTGACCATCGACTCCCTAGAAACAACCGTAACGGGAACATGGGACAGACGAGGCCTCTTCGACATAGACGGAGTCACACCCAGCTTCAAGACCATTACAGTCGAAACAAAGATCACGACCAAGGATCCTATCCAGAAAGTTGTCGAGGTCGCAAATCAGACTCACAGACGATGTCCAGTTCATGCAACCCTGAGCCGAGCAACTGAGATGATCTTCAGGCTGAACGTCAACTGCCAGAGTGTTCCGCTGTAGTCGAGCCGGGCGATTTGCTCCATGTCACGGAAGCCGACGTAAGAAATCTTCTCCCGTTCTCAAAGGCCGTTGAGCTGGCGAGACAAGCATATCTGAAACTTGCCAATGGGAAGGCGGTAAATCCTGAGCGTGTCTGGCTGACTGTTCCTGGCGGTGCTTCCATGTTCTTTATGCCAGCATATATCTTTGGGCAGAGAACGGTCTCTGTCAAGATTGCCCGCCTCAATGCCAGGAACTCGGCAGTCTCTCTACCTGCCGTGATGTCTGATATCCTCGTGTACGACTCTCAGAGCGGAGTCTTGCTTGCTGAGATCCCCGGTGAGAGTTTGACCGCGATTCGGACTGCTGCGAGCTCTGCGGTGGCGACAGATGTTCTGGCTCGGAGAGATGTGAAGTGCTTAGGCCTGTTGGGTGCTGGTCGTCAAGCCGAGGCCCATGTCCCTGCAATTCAACAGGTGAGGGACATATCACGAGTAGTCGTCTATTCAAGGGATAAGGCCAGGCGGGAAGCGTTTGCTCGAGAAATTTCGCGGGACTGCAATGTAGAAGCCTTGGCCGCCAATTCTCCTGAGGAAGTCGTGAAAAAGTCGGATCTGCTCGTTACAGCGACCACATCTCACACTCCTCTATTCAAGGGAGAACTAGTCAAGAACGGCTCACACCTAAACGCGATAGGAGCTGCAGAACCCAACGCGAGAGAGGTTGACACAACACTCGTCAAGAGGTCCATTCTAGTCGTAGATTCGCGAGAACAGGCTATCTCCACTTACGGAGACATTATCGTTCCAATCAGAGAGAAAGCAATTGAAGGCACCCACATTCGAGCCGAACTGGGAGAACTGCTCACCGAGAAGCGGTCAATTTCGTGTGGCCCTAACGATGTTACTCTGTTCAAGTCTGGAGGACTAGCAGTCCTCGACGCAATAGCTGCTGACCACATTCTGTCACAGATCTTAGGGAAAAATCTCTAACTCCAAGACAGTACTAGCCTTGATCTCGTTCTCAAAATCCCTTCTTTCTGTATGAATGGAAGACCAGCACGTCGTAGACGATCTTTGAGAAGCCTCCCGTTAGAATCGGCAGCGACGAAGCACCAACCATGAACATTACGGCAGTGAGAGGTCCACCCAATGTGCCGCTCAAGCTCCGGGACGTATTTGTCACAGCGTTCGCAGGGACTCTCTCCTTGTCCGTGAACAATTGCGCCATGAAGGCCTGTCTTGTCGGGACATCCATCTGCGAGATGCTCTGTCTGAGAAAGAGGAACGCGATAGCGGCCAAGAAGGAGCCTGCTAACGGGACCATTATGAGAAAAACATTGGACAATAAGTGGGTCGATACCATGGTTCTAAGATTCCCCAGTTTCTCAGCTAGAACCGGGGCCGCTAAAGTCGAGAAAGCTGTGACCACATTGACCGCGAGAAAGATTTCTCCGAGGCTCGATAGCGATACTTTGTAGACTTGGCTGAACCAGTATGACAGGACGAACTGGGAGACGAGGCTCCCGCCAAACGCGTCGATCGAGTAGAAGAATGATAGTTTTGTGATGTCCCGCCTTGCTTCGGGACGAACGTTGCCAAGACCCACTCTTTTTGGTCCGGTCTCCTGAGATTCAATATTTCCTAGTTTACGATAGACGACCAGTAGCAGGATCCCCACTAGTCCGTAGACGAGGTAGAGTAGTCGAGAGGCGAGGAGACTGTCTTGGAAATAATCGGGAGCCGACGCGGCGAACGCTCCGATTGATGATGCTCCGTAGCCTATGAAATTGTAAACCCCGAAAGCCCTGTTTCGCTTCTCTTCCGGCTCGAGGATGGGTAGCACGCCGGTCTCGATGGACTGGAAGGGTCCGGTCTCTGTTCCAGTTGTACTGATGTTGCCTAGAAAGAGTCCGAGCAGAATCAAGGGCAAGAATATTGTCGACGAGAGAAGGGCTCCGGATACGACGACTAGGAGGCTGAAGACCAGCAGAGACCTTTGGCGTCCGAGATGCTCCCCATACCATGTTAGTAGGATGTTGAAGAAGGCGTTGCCTGCCAGGATTGCTGTGAGTCCTATGCCGACATACAGAGCTGAGTATCCCAATCTGGCGAGATAGATTGGAGTGAGGATGCTCAGCAGGCTGGAAACGGAGGTTCTAGAAGCTTTGGAGATGAAGATGTAGGAGAGTCTCTGCATCTCACAGTGTTACTCGGGAAGATGTGGTCATGAGGTTTAGGTAGACCGCTTGAGCCTTGACTCACATTAGACGCTTCAACCTAGGGTTAAATCTCAAACCCGTATCGACTGTTCCCATGCGTTTCTCGACAAGGGCAATACATGCCGGCCAGGACCCTGATCCCGTAACCGGCAGCGTCACTGTTCCCGTCTATCTTACCAGCACCTATCAGCAACCTGGCCCAGGTAAGGAAGGAAAATACGTCTACAGCAGGACCGCCAATCCAACACGCACCGCCCTTGAGGAATGCCTAGCTAGCCTAGAGATGGGACGATACGGCTTGGCATTCAGTAGCGGCATGGCGGCTACAACTACAATTCTCTTGTCGTTGAAGAAGGGCGATCACGTCATTGCAGGGGATGACATCTATGGGGGGACCTATCGGTTATTCGAACAGGTTCTCCGCAACTACGGCCTACAATTCACATACCTCAACCCCGAAAGCCCAGACAATGTCGAAAAGGCGATCCGGAAAAACACCCAGCTTGTCTGGATTGAGACGCCGACCAATCCGCTCATGCGGATTGTAGACATTCGACAGATCAGCAAGATTAGCAAGAAGGCTCACGCCCTTCTTGTCGTAGACAACACCTTCATGAGCCCATATCTTCAGAACCCAATAGAGCATGGGGCAGACATCGTCGTTCATAGCACCACCAAGTACCTCGGCGGCCACAGCGACCTCATCGGCGGCGCCACAATCACAAAGAATGAAGATGTTCAAAGCCGTCTCAAGTATCTACAAAACGCTGTCGGGGCCATTCCGGGACCCCTAGACTGCTACCTAGTCCTCCGCGGCATCAAGACTCTAGCCGTCCGAATGGATCGTCACAACGAGAACACGAGAACCGTCAGCGAATTTCTAGCCAAACAACCCAAGGTGGAGAAGGTAAACTATCCGGGACTTCCTGATCATCCGCAACGAGGCATCATCAAGCGTCAGATGAGGGGCAATGGGGGAATGCTCAGCTTCCAATTGAAAGGCGGCTTCAACCAATGCAAGAAACTCCTCGAAAGCCTCCGGGTATTCACAGTGGCTGAGAGCTTGGGTGGTGTCGAGAGCCTCATTGAGCACCCGGCGAGCATGACCCACGCCAGCGTTCCAAGAGAGAGACGACTCAAGCTTGGAATCTCTGGCAACCTCATCCGTGTCAGTGTCGGGATAGAGGACGTAGAGGACTTGGTTCAAGACCTGAACCGCGGCTTCAAGGCGATCTAGGTTCATTTCGCGACTCTAAATTGGCAAGGTTTAAATCAGAACTTCCGATATCGTATATCCGATATCGCTTAAACCCAAGACGATCAGAGAGGAGGTGAAACGAGACGAGTCAACATCAATGGAGATATCCAGGACGCTTCATCTTCTGGGGAATCTTAGCACTCATAGCAGGAGTCACGACCGTCGCAGCCATTAGCTGGGTCTTCTTCCGACCAGTAGGCTACTATCCCTACGGCTTCGGGTTCTTCCCATTTGGGTTCTTTGGCTTCTTCTGGATATTCGCGGTCTTCTGGTTCATCAGATGGGCTTTCTGGCCTTGGCGAGGGTATGGTCCGCGCCGATACTGGCGATACGGCGACCAGGCCTACAACATCCTCAGGGAACGATATGCCAGGGGAGAGATCACAAAGGAGCAGTTCGACCAGATGACGCGAGACCTACAACAGCACAACCAAGGCTACCAAAACGTATAGGTGACGCGAACCGGTTTCGCGTCATCCCTCCTTAGTTTTTTCAGGGATATTTTTTTGTCCGTATTGAGGAGCTTTCGAAGAAACCCCAGAGCATCGCGGCTTAGAATGGCGACACACTGGTGAAGTTGAAGTCTCTTGCCAATATTCCTGGTTGTAGCATCGCGGTTCCAGTGAACGACGTGTTCCTTACGGGTTCCGTGAATCCATCGATATTCTTGAAGAGCTCCAAAAGACTCTGGTTGAACCTCAGATTCTTCACCGGTCTCTTGATCTCACCATTCTCGACAAGGAAGGTTCCGTCCCGAGTCATGCCTGTTAGGGTCTTGGTTCGCGGCTCGACTTCTCTAATGTACCAGAGCCTCGTCAACAATAATCCCTTGTCCAATTCGCCAACCAGCTCATCAGTAGTCTTTGTTCCTCCCTTTCCTTCAACGACCAGATTCGTTGGAGCCTCGCCTAGTGGATTGGGCAGAGGCAACTCATGTCCTGTCGGGTCGACACCGTCGTACCTGTGAGCAGATATCCGGCTGGACGCTAGTCCCTTCAGCAGTCCATCCTCTACCAGACTCAGTTTGCTCTTCGGATAGCCTTCCCCGTCAAATGCGGGACCTGTCTGTAGCGGATGGTACACGTCGTCGACGAGTGTCATATTGTCGCCGATTATCTTCTCACCCATACGACCGGACAGGTAGCTTCGTCCCTCGCGATACTGTCTCACTCCGAAATCAGGCGAAAACCCGGTGCTGGCTGAGACAATGAAGAAGAACAGCATTTCACTCCAGGCATTAGGGTCAATTACGACGTCAAATTTTCCCGGCGCGATCTCTGACTGAGCCTTGTTCAGTAGCGCTCGTTCCAATGCTGTCTCCGAAACCTGCTTGGGATTCAGTTCCGCGATGTCAGCGAAGGTGGATATGGCGAATCCTGTCTGGTTTCCATTATCAGCGTCCATTGTCAGTGAGAAATAGCCACCAGTTCCTTTGTAGTCTGCCTCCAGTCCAGCTGTGTTGAGCATGAAAACCTCGTCAACGCTTGTTCCTAGGATTCCTGATGCGAGCAGTTTGTTCTTCCGCGCAAGATCAATCGCATGTCCGACGTGGCTTGCTTTGGTCTCAGCGGATTCTTCGACTGTTCGTTCGTGATACCGATTTACAGTAGGATATTTCTGGCGTCCCAACATTGGTAGATAGTCTGGGTCCTCGGGCGCTGTCTTTAGCTGATCAACGGCCTTCTCTACCGCCTTCTGAATGAAGCTCTCATCGAGTCTTCCGGTAGTCGTTCGCGCTTGCTTCTTTCCAGACGCTAACCTGACAGAGAGCGTTCTGCTCTTCGTAAACTGCGACTGTCCGAGCTCGTTATTTCCAAAACGAAGGAACTCGCCCGTCGTAGATGTCAGGGTTGCTTCGATTTCTTGGGCTCCTTTGGCGAACTTGCGCACCAGGTCAAAGACTCGATGCCCTCGCTGTGCGAGGGAAGTTTGTCTCTGTGTGCTGCTCTGCGACATGGCTAGGACGCTCCAAATATCCGGATGTTTCTGAACCTTGAAGGCGCGGCCCCGTGACCCGTGCCCATAACTTGCTGTGGCTGACCTTTTCCACAGTTCGGGGTTCCCCAGAGGACCCAGCTCTTCTTGTTGCCGACCGCGTCGCAGGCGTTCCAGAACTCTGGAGTTATTCCCGAATAGCCAGGGCCCCGGACAATTTCGCCTAAGCTGCCGTTCTTTATCTGGTATCCTTTCTCACAGTTGAACTGGAAGTTGTATCTTTTCTGGTCGATGCTCCAGCCGTAGTTTGTATCCATGAGTATCCCATCCCGCGTATCTTCTATCAGCTCATCATGATCCCAGTCTCCTGGTTCCAAGCTCACGTTGGTCATGCGAATGATCGGGAGCTTGTAGGTGTCTGCCCTCATGCAACCGTTACTTCTAGTCTCTCCAACATGGGACGCTGTCCCGCGAGACATTAGGTAGCCGACGAATTTCCCGTTCTTCACGGCGTATTTTCTCTGAGCTTGCACGCCTTCATCATCATAAGCGAACGTACCGAGCCCGTGTCCGTGTGCTACTGTAGCATCCATTACGATGTTCACGTGTTCGCTTCCGTAATGCAATTTTCCAAGCTGATCAGGTGTCAAGAAGCTTCTACCCGCAAAATTAGCTTCGTACCCCAACACTCTGTCGAGCTCTATAGGGTGGCCGCAGGACTCGTGCACTTGTAGTCCGACTTGGTCTGCGCTGAGGATTACGTCCGACTTGCCTTCTGGACATCCTTCGGCCTGCGTCAGCGCTAGTGCCTCTTTTGTCAGCGTTGGAGCTTGACCCGGAAGGTCTAGCTCGTCGAGGAGTTCGTAACCGCCCAGCACGTACTGTTGTATGGATCTTCTCTGGATACCTGACGGCCCCTTTGCCGCTACAATCAATGACGCGCCTGTCTGTGTCACATCTTGGAAGATTTTGGAGCCTTCTGAATTCGCGAAGTATTTCTCGATCCTCGTCGAGAAAATCTGGCCTCTTCTCGCCACAATGCCCTCCTCTTTCATTCTCCCAGTCGCATCCTGGAGAAGCCCGTACTTCGTATCTGTCGACACTGCGAGGGGGTCCTTCTTCTTCGGCGAAACCCAATCTGCAACATGAACCGGTTCTTTGACGAAGGATGCGTTGGACCCGATCTTTGCGGCACCGCGAGCCAACGATAGTGCCTTACGCGTCGTGTCCCTGATATTTTCCCGGTTGACCTCGTCGGTATCTGCGAAGCCCCACCCCGAATCCTTGTAGAGGACCCTTATTCCGGCGCCTATGTCGTTCAGTTCTTCACTCGCTGGATTCTCGTTGATCACACTAACAACTTCGGTAATGGTGTTGACGAGTCTGAAATCTGCATACGTAGCGTTCTCTTGAGCAGCAGTCTCAAGGCAGACTTTTGACAGTTCTTCCCCAAGGCTCTTTGTAGAATTCACGTCGTCGATTTCGGCCCGGTTGGCTTTAGAGCTTTCCGGTAGGAGGGATCAACGGCGAGTTCTTTCCCTTACTGTCCAACCGAGTGACGATTAGCACGCACGCCGCCGCCACCCCGACCCCGGCCACCAGATCAGTGAGGTAGTGTTGGCCGAGATAAATGGTTGAGAAGAGCACTCCAACAGTTATTGGAATGCTGACCAGGCCGTAGGTCCTCTTCAATTTCACAGTGAAGTAGCTGAAGAGTACGACGTAGGCAGCGTGAAGACTGGGGAAGGCAGCGAGCTTGTCAGACTCGATCAGACTTCCAATCTTGGCTAGTTCCGAGAAGAGGCTGGACGCGCCTATCTGAGCACTCGTCGTTGCAAGAAGGTTAGAAGCGACACCATTGTACCAGGGCGGGGCTGAGGGAGCCAGGGCATTGAAGACGAGCGAGACGTAGGAGCATGCTACAAGAGAGTAGACGTATCGCTTGTACAGGACCTTGTTTGAGTACCAGAGCAGAATTGCTGAGCCAATCACGAGAGGAAAGTGCAGACCGTACAAGAGGCTCATAGCATCGGTAAGGTCAGGCGATAGGAACGCGGACTGAACAGCCTGAATGACAGCGTAAGAGACCCCTGAGCCAGTCGGATGAATGACAGGGGCTAGGGTAAGAGATCCGGTCACTCCTTGCAGAGCCTCATATGACATGAGGAGGACGATGAAGGGAGTCAACTCCTTGACAAACAGTGCGGTCCTTCCTAGGAGCAACGTTAGTGGTAGGAGAGCGAGGAAGACCAGACCAAGCGAGAATGAGAATAGCACTCCGTAGTAGGCGTACCAGAGGAGAAGCACCACTAGGTAGGCCACGGGCATCACAAGGAACGCGTTCTTTCTAAGTTTCACGAATAGGGGTCTAGCATCGTTGAACAGGGCGGGTCCCGTGACTCCAAGAATTTTCGATAACATAAGCAAATTCCTAGGAGAACCGATATCGTCGATCCAATACTTCTCGGTGCCGAGGTGAGTTGATATGAGTGGGAAATGCCCGAGATGTGGATCAGACGATGCCCGGCCGTGGTTCGGAGGAACCACTGCAGGCAGAAGTCGGACGTGGTATCACTGCGAACACTGCGGATACTTTGGTCCAACTTCTCCGATGCGGGTCGTACTCGAACAAGGGACTACGGATTCTAGAAATCTTTCTAGCCGATCACGAACTCGTTACCATCGCGTCTTCTTGATTCCCAGACGATATGCGCCGTAATTTGTAGCCAAGTGTACTGGAGGGGTCGCAACGACAACTAGTAGGATTGAAACGAGTCCGACTTGGAAGAAGGGATATCCGAGCAGAACGCTACCGAGAATGAAGTCGAGCTGATCTAGTGCTGGAAATGCCCTGCCAGGTTCCACCTTGAGCCTACGTTTCACGAAAGCACCTAAGAGATCTCCCAGAACTGCTCCAAGCGCAATCATGAACCCCGCAAATGTGAGCCGGGAGTCAACGAAGGATTCTGCCAATCCAACAAGCGTTCCCGCTACAATTCCTGCTATCACTCCTCGAACTGTCTTGTGAGATCCAAAAATCGGTTGACCATCCGCAAGCGTCCTGCCACCATCAAGAGCAGCGCCTCCCCCTAAGACTAAGGGCCCAGCGTTGGCGAAGTAGGCGGGACCGATGAAGAGCAAAGCGGAAGTAATGAGTCCCGTCATCTTCCCGGACGGCCGTAGCAAACTGCTATGGTTAATAATTCAAGCCTTAGACGTCTTCGATACCATCTTCGCCGATCCTGAATAGGGAATGGGATGCCGAAACTTCGACTCCGTTCTTCTTCTCCAGGATGCAGTCTCTCACGTCTGTCTTCGGGGTTGGTCTCAGTCTTAGAATTAGATCAGACCAGTGTTTCAGGGTCCGGGTCGCCACCGGCTCGACAAGCCATTCTCGTCCAGACGGCGTACTGTGGACCTGTCCAGTCAGCAGAACCCATAATTTGAATCGGGCTGCGAGACTGTTTAGGTGGGCGAGCTGGCGATTGAGTTCTCGATTGCGAGCAAAGATCTTCTCGGACCCTCCATTGTCCGCGCGGTAGAGTCCAGTGATCGAGTCCACCACTACTAACGCGGGAGTATTCGTAAGGACATTTTCCAGATTCTCGATGATTCCAACTTGATCTTTGAAATCACCGGGTCGAAACAGCACGATCTTTTCGGCAAACTCAGGGCCTCCGATCATACGTTCTAGCCGTTGAGGGGAGAACGATTGGTCGGCATCCACATAGAAGACCCGGAAGTCCTTTCTGGCCATTTCTAGAGCACACTGCATAGAGAGTATGGTTTTGCCTGTGGATGCTTCGCCGTACAGGAGGCTTATCTGTCGAAGCGGAAAACCGCCTCCCAGCAACATATCAAGTCCCCGAACTCCTGTGCTGAGAGATTCCAATCTTGAATTCGCAATATTTCGTTGCGAGGTAAGAAGCTTAGCCAGCTCTGATCTTAGATGTCTAAACCAGTCACACTCGACCTAAAGAAAGGTCGCACATTACTTCTGAAAGGACCAGCCCGGATTAGGGTAAAGAGAGGAGACGCGCAATGCTTGGGCGCTCGAATTCAATCTGACGATTGGACCATTATAGAGGAGTTGCGACAAGAACCCATCTACGCCGCGGACAATACTCTTCTGGAAATCAGTCGCGGTTCTGGAAGTTCATGGTCTGTGGCTGGAGAGTCAACTGTGCCGGTGGCCTGGAGCGAGGCAGCGCAAGTTCTTCAACGGCAGCGAGGGGTCTGCGTCATCATCGGAGAGGTGGATTCTGGCAAGTCCAGCCTCTGTACATTTCTCACCAACAAATGTCTCGAAGAGACGGGGAAAGTTGGAATAGTGGACGCGGACGTGGGTCAAGCCGACATCGGGCCTCCAACAACCCTAAGCTCGTCTGTTCCCCAGGCACCGATTATTGGCCTTCACAAAGCAGTAGCGGAAATTTCGTTCTTCGTAGGCGACACTAGCCCATCCTTCGTTCCCGACAAGGTCGTTACCCTAGCCACACGGTTGAAGAAGAGAATCACGAATTCAGCGGACATAGTATTGGTGAACACGGACGGATGGCTCGCGGAGTTCAACGCCATACGCCACAAGCAGCTTCTGCTTGAAGAAATTCAACCTGACTTGGTCATAGCGCTGAGTCGATCAGACGAGATCATTGATCCTCTTCTCGACAGAGTGAAATTCGCTTCGCTAAAGTTGCCAAGTTCTCCGTTTGCAAAGGTTCGATCCAAAGAGGAGAGGAAGAAGGCTCGGGAAGCAGGGTATCGGCGATTCCTTCAAGGGTCCCAAAAGTTAGGAATCAGTCAAGGGACAAGAGTGAGAATGTTTGATCAATTGGAACAGGCAGTCTTCCCGGACAATCGACGCTTTAGAGGGCTTGTTGCCGGCCTATTGAATCAGAACGAGGAACTCCTCAGCATCGGGAGAATCAACCACGTCGAAAATGGGAAAGTTGTCGTTGAGACTAGGAGGAATGAAACGCCGACTGTTCTTGAGATAGGAAACATTGTCCTTTCGTCAAAGTACGATGAAGTTGGCTACGGCACTCTATATTGAGTAGGATTCAGGAACCGAGTACACGTAGATCGTATGTTCGTTGTAGTTCTCTTTTCTCGATGGTTTCCAGCCGTTGATCATGAAGTCGTGACTCACGATCCGTGAACCGGGCTTCGCCTCAGCTCTGAGCTTCGGTTTCAACCGTTCATTCGCGTAGGTCGTCAGATAGAGAGTAATCAGAGTAGCTTCCTTGAGATCGGCCTGAAAGAGATCACGATTGTAGACGTGGACCTTATTCGTGAGGTTGAGCTTCTCAACCTCTCCCGAGGCAGTTTTGAAAAGATCTTCTCTTATCTCGTAACCAAACGCAGCTTTCACTCCGAAGTCTTTCACTGCGGTCGCTAGAATGCGGCCATCGCCGCATCCAAGGTCTACGAGTACGTCGTCCTTTGTAGCTCTGGCTACCTCTAGCATCTTGCGAACAACGTCATGTGGAGACGAGACGAATGGTGCACAACTCATCTGGTTTCAAACTCTCTATTCGATTGAAAGTGGCTTGATGAATCAAACTATTTAAACAACTCTACCCGAGAATCGCTAGAGACTCCTCGATCTGGCCTAGCTTAATGATCAATGATACTAGAATCCATGAACTCTCAAAGGCAGAATTGAAGGAGCCCGTCCTGATCCAAGGCCTCCCAGGACTCGGCTATGTTGGAAAGGTTGCGGTGGACTATTTTATCGAGAAGCTGAAACCGAAAAAGTTCGCAGAGCTCTACTCCAGCTATCTTCTCTTCCCAGATGGGAACCTCGGAATCAATATTTCGGAGGATGGGACATATTCACTTCCCAAGTACGAGTTCTACTCTTTCGGCGAGAAGGACCCCCACGCGATATTCCTCACGGGGGACGCCCAGCCGAGCGTAACCGGCCAATACGAAGTCGCCAGCATAGTGTTGGACTTTGCCCAACGGTTCAACTCTAAGATGGTTCTTACCATGGGAGGCTACGGCACTAGGTCTGGGAACGACGTGGGAGCGGTATACGCTGTGGTCGGTGACGCGGTCGTTGCGGAGCGGTTGAAGAAGATGGGCGCTAAACTAGCAAAGGGAGGAGCTGTTACCGGAGCGGCAGGAGTAATCTTGGGGATTGGCCGACAGAGAGGGATGCAATGCGCGGGTCTCTTGGGAGCGACGACGGGAGTGTATCCTGACTTGGAAGCCGCTCGGGCGGTGATTCAGATGTTAACCGGGCTAGTTGGAATGCCGATCGAGCTCAAGGATTTGGACACCGAAATTGAAGATATGAGGAAGAAGATGGAAAAGTTCCGTCGAACCGAACTCGAAGAAGTCAAAGAGGGAGAGGAGAAGACGGAAGAAGGAAAAGACCGCTATATCACTTAGACCCGAAGCTTAGGA
>Ga0209236_1000488_pt1 | contig 22899 bp, 23 predicted proteins | sample GraSoi013_1_40cm_FD_185819 | JGI IMG/M metagenome (GOLD analysis project Ga0209236, IMG submission 185819) | Grasslands soil microbial communities from the Angelo Coastal Reserve, California, USA - Sample 09_27_2013_1_40cm (SPAdes) (version 2) | ecosystem: Environmental > Terrestrial > Soil >... | reverse complement strand
TTACGATAGCAAAGAAGCATGATCTTGAGCCAGGGCCTTTCTTCAAGACGCTCTATAGAGTGCTGATCGGGGCCGACCATGGTCCGAGGCTAGGCCCTTACATACTAGCAATGGGCAGAGACAATGTTGCTACGGCTCTCGCCAGCGCGGCGAGAATGGCGAGCAAGTAGAATGGAGAACCTAACAACCCGAAAAGTCGAGATACGACCCGTAAGGACCGAAGACCTGAGGCTTGTCTACGAGCTCGAAGAACAGTCGTTCAAAGACCCGTTCCCAAACTACTTCATCGACCAGCTCGCAGACGCGAACCCGGAAACGTTTCTTGTCGCCGTCTATCGCGGGGCAATTGTCGGATATGCGGTTGTCGATGACTGGTCTGATCACCAACACCTTGTCTCCATCGCGGTAAGGGCCGAGTATAGACGTAGAGAGATCGCGCAAGCACTCCTAGACGACGTGTTCGAAAGGTCGAGACCGGGTCCTTTACGTCTAGAGCTGAGGAGAAGCAACCACGAAGCTTTGCAGCTGTACAGGAAGAATGGCTTTCGGGAGACTGGAATCGCGCACAGCTACTACACCGACGGAGAGGATGCTATTCAGATGGAAAAAATGATTGAGAAGAAGTCTGAGATTCTGGCACCCGCCTGATTTGCCTCTCCAAGAACAAACCCGCCGTTATGGTTAGAGCATCGGGTACCAGTTTACCCACAGAATCGTAGCCAGACACATCAGAACCGAGTAGACAACGATCAGTCCTCGGAAGAATCTGGGATGAAGTGCAGAGTATTCGGCTTGTGCCCAGAAAACAGGAGGAACCACCAGAGCGAAGCGTGCGAAAGAACGGACTTCGCCTGAGTAGAATACGACGGCGAGGAGGACGAAGGCCCACGTGTAGTATGGAAACAGCTTGGACGACACGTTCCCTCTGATCAAAGGAATTGCTACGAAGATAACCGCGAGAATCATGGTGACAAAATTAATGGTATACGGGAGCACTCCGTTCGCGACCTGATAGACTGGGTTGTTGAAGAAGCACAGGATCGTGCACTTGGGCCCCGTTGCCTCTGACTGAAAGGGCGCGAGAATGTTCCCTGTCTGAGTGTACGCGTACACGCCAAAGGCTGGAACGCTGGCAAGGACTGTGAACCCAGCCAACAATTTCCTGAACTTCTGATCCTCGAAAATTCCCTTCAGCAGAAACGGGATTGCGACGAGAAATGCTTCTGGTCGTGCGAGGCCCGCGAGGAATCCAAGGCCTCCAGCGAGAAGTATCCTCCCTTTTTCAAGGTAATAGAGAGATGCAACGATGAACAGGATGCAGGTTGCTTCTGAATAGATTACTGTGAAGAAGAACGTAGAGGGGTAGACAGCGAGCAGCAACAGAGTACTACTTGCAATCGCGGGGCCAAGCAGTTGCTTGGTCAGTCTTTCCAAATAGAAGGCTGCGATTCCTATAGCCACCAGGTTCCATAGGAAACCTGCTAGGACTTCCGCTGATCTGACGTCGAGCCATGGAAAGGCCGGGTAGAGGGCTCTGATTGCGAGTGGGAAGAGGGGCCGAAAGGAGTATCCATGCTGAAAAATTGCGTAACCGTCCGTGGCTATGCCAAGATAGTATCCCGAATCCCACCGAGCAAGACCATACAGAACGGGGAGATTCACGTCTCCAATTGGAGGGAGAGACCCCGTACTATTGCCGAAGACCGTGACCGTGGCGACCAGAAACACGACCAAGGCTCGTGAAGCGACAAGTGGATTCGTCAACCATTTCGCGAGTTCATTCCTTAGTGAGAGCACGCGGCCATCACCGGTCTGCATCTGAATGTGAGACGCTGCTCTGAGAGTTTGCGATGTGTTTCGCCCTTCTCACCTGGCCATAGAGGAGGACGATCACGGAGACGGGAAGGAGGAGGAAGAAGAATGCATTGTTGAGATAGCCGTTTCTGTCTTGGAATGGGATAGAGGAGGTTTGTGCCGTTTTAGAATAATAATTGAGGGAAATATTTTCAACTGAAAGCCGGGTAAACGTTCCCGAAGCTGCGACCAGGACAATTGCGGCTTTTTCCGTCGGTAGGTTGTCTGAGAAAGACTTCGCACCTTGTGCTGTGATAGCTACTGTGACGGATAGATCGATCGGGACTGTTGAAAGCGTGTACACCCGTCCCTGGTAAATGGACAAGCCGTCTATGAAGTAGGGTACGAAGACCATTCCTTTTGACGCATTGATTGTTCCGCGAATCTCAACGCTTCTGAGCGTAAGAGACGGGTTTTCTTGAATCTGGCCCAGGCCAACATAGATCGCGTGGTAAGATCCTGACGCTGGAGCGGACAAGAGTGGAAAGTTGAGGAATTCGAGTTTCTTGATCTGCAGTGAAAAATGTGTCGCCTGTGTTGATGCGCTTCGTTCTGCATAGATCGTTACATTACTCGTCGAATCATAGACCTTGCCCGTATTCGATTCTATCAGCTGAAACATGTTCACTTGAACATTCTCTGCCTGTCCTTTCCCTTCTCTGTGGCTGAGCGCGTCGGACTCGGCCCAGAGAGGCACCGCAGATCCTGAGCTTTGTGAATAGAAACGGATTCCATAGCTAATATTTGGTGATACATTGATCAGCATGTACATGATGGGGTATGCTGTCAGATTGGCTGTCAGTGCTCTGACAATTGAAAGGGCCAGTGGTTGCGTGCTTGGTGGAAAACTGCCCGTTAGCGTCAGTCCATCACTAGAGTAGGTGAGTGTGGCGCCAAATTGTTGGGCAGTGAGGCTCCACATTGTCCAGTTATTCTCATCAAGGATCGTCGCGCGGCTACTCTCCGCGTAGGTCGGGGTCTTCAGCGACGTGACGTCCATCGCCCGCGTTCCTGGGAGTGTCACTGACGGAAGTGAAATAGCCAGAAACGGCATCAAAAATATCAATGCAATTATGAAAGCTGTGATCCAGGCGGTCTTTCCGTGGAAAGCTACGGGATTAGACACGTGTTCCGGCAAGAAGAATGATCGGATTATCCATAAGAGTGTTCCTAATCCAAAACAAAGAAAAAGCCCTCGGACAATGGGCAATTTGTTCAAGGCGGGCCGGGTGGTATTCGCCTAGTTCTTTATGCGAGCCCACGTTCCAAACCCGAAAACAAACATTACAATCGCGGTGTCTGGCGGTCGTGTCGAACCAACACGCGGTTTCGAGGCACGATCACACCCTCCTAACCAACACCACTCTGTTGAGTCGACGGAACAATCTGTCCCTTCACCGGGTTAAATACTACTACCGTAGTCGCATGATACCCTATGGGATTGAACGGAATTCTCATAACGAATCTCAAGATATCTGTCACTGGAACAGTCATTATGATGCTCGTTCTCATAGCGTTCTTGCCCCTTGTCCTTGGAACTAGTTCCTCGCCTCCTAGAACGACCGGTAATATTGTCGCCACGATAGTTGTCGGGCCCGAGCCGAACGAGATAGTGTACAACCCGTCCAACAATAAAGTGTACGTGTCCCATACCGGGACCGGTTATGGCTCGATGGGAAATGTTTCGGTCATAGATGCTTCAACCAACCGGGTAGTAGCTACGATAAGGCTTGACAGTAATCCAGGCCCGCTCTTGTACAATCCCGTCAATCATCACGTGTACGTGACAAGCGCAAACGGTGTCAACGTGATCGACGAGACCAGTAACAAGATTCTCACTACGATCTCACTAAACAATGTAGGCGCGCTGGCGTACAACCCGTCGAACCGTAACGTGTACGTTTCCGGTTGGCAAACAATCTGGATAATCGACAGTTTTACCAACAAAGTCACCGGACAGTTCAGTGGAGTATCCGGATTCAATCTCGCCTTTGACTCGAACAAGAGCTACCTGTACGCATCCGACGATTACGCGAACACTGTACTCGTAGTAAACACTCTTTCGGGCAAGCTGATCAAGAGTGTCCCGGTGTGCCAGTGGTGCGATCCTTCAGGCATGGCCTTCAACCCTGGGAATGGTCGAATCTATCTGGCCAACTTTGGCATGGGCAAGGTCTCGGTGGTCAGCGACACGACAAACAATATTGTAGCCACCATAGCCGTGGGAAACAATCCCTTCGGAGCCTTGTATGATCCATTGAACCAGAAAGTCTACATCTCAGACTATACCTCAGCCTTGCTCTCTAAGATCGACCCGGCAACCAACACTGTCATCGCAAACCTTAGTGCTGGCAATGGCCCGTGGAACATTGCACTGGATACGGCGAACGGATTGCTCTACATCACAAATCTCGGGTCGAACACGGTCACCGCTATCTCCCCCTGACAGCCCAATCAGCAACGGCCTCGGCCTCTTCCTCACGTTGGTGGTATCTTCAATAATACTGAAACATTTACCGTCTGCCGCTCAGCACGACCCTTTTTGTGGAGGGGGTAGTATTCGGCTTCTTTAGGCGAGCCTACACTTCTTCCCTAGGAAATCGGTACTCTTTTTCTCAATTAACGCGAATGTAGGTTTCTGGTTGTGGAAGCACTCACGACGATGATTTTGTAACGTTCTTCAATGTATTACAAATGTGGCGTCGTTACAAAGCTAGAAGCTATTGAAGCTGCAATACGCGTATCAAGACGAATTCTACCCCATTTTTCATTGCGATACTTGTGATAGTTTTTACTGCTTCTTTCATCATGCGCTCCACCTCCGACTCGGTTATTCCAGGATCGACTTCGGCTACAGTTGGGATAATGGGCTGTGAGCAATGAAGGCTTAGGGCTCAGGGCCCGCAACTTGCTTTCGAGAATAGTGATTACTGATGCGGCCGCTGGCTTGACTAGTCGATATAGAGGTGTGTTTTTCGAGTGATGTCATGCTGGAGCTGGTCAGTCACGTTTGTGTTTGACTGATGGAATAAATCCCCGCGAGATTCTTGAACCCATAAATTGTAGCTCTCTTTGCCGAAGTAGTCGCCTTATGTCGTTTGGATGGCCGGAAACCTTCAACTTTATCGATGCCGTGGCGATGATCGCCGCATCCGCCATCCCCTTCTATGTTGCTTACGTGACAAAGATTAGACCCTTCCGCATCCTATCTCTCCTTCTAGCGCTCTTCTCGTTCAGCCACGGTCTCTACCATCTACTCTTCGGTTTCGTCTTTGGGTATACAGCTCGCGCCATTCTAGACTCGTTTTCGGTTGTCACGCTCTTGTTATTCCTGTCTTACTTCTCGAAGAAGGGAGGATTAGCCTAGTGGCTGCCGGAACACTCGAGATGATCCTCGTCGACGGCGGGATCTTGACCGGGGTGGTTGTGGCATTCATACTTTCACTTAGGATGATGTTTACAGCTAAAACCAAGAACAGCTTGCAATTTCAACTCGCAGTATGGCTTGTCATTTGGACGGTCTCAGAAATATGGAGGTACCTACAGACCATCGGAGCTGTCAATTTCTCTCAACCCGTCCTGTTGCTGGGCATGGGCGTTCACACCGTCTCCATGTTGGCTTTTGCGGCTTTCATTTCCTACAGGTTCTCAAAGTTCATCAGGAGATAGAGTTGCAGAGATACTCCGAATCCTTCGACGAGACCTTCTCAAGTGCGTTAGACCGGGCACTGCATGGCGTGCTGGGCCGCGCGGCAAACGTCACCAGCTTTTACGTCGACCCAGGAATATCCGCCAAGAGCCCTGAAGTATACGTCGAGTTACTCAAGAAAATCTTCTCCCCGGAACTAGTGAACGCACTCACTGAGGCCATAGGCCTGGAACTCTCCAAGAGCTTCGGCTTCCAATACCAACGCGATGCCGATTGGAAACTCTCAGAGTATGTAAGCTACGCGAAGCAACCGCTCCAGTTGAGGCTGGAGCCCGAATCGGGGAATACACTCGCGGTAGGGTCCGATACAGAACTGAAGATCACACTGATCAACCGCACAGTTGGGGATATGACAATCAAGAAATGCGACCTTCAACCTTCCCCAGAAATCTCCTTCCCCGAGCCGAGCGGTGCAAGCTACGAATTTGAAGGTTTCAAACTTCGACCCGGCGAGGCTCACGAAGTGAAGTCGAGAATTCGGGGCGGGCAAATAGGACGGGCTCGCGTATCCGCAAGAGCAACAGTCATCGACCTCAGAGGCAAAACCCTAGTGGTCGAAATGCCGTGCGTATTGTCAATAGTCGAGCGAGAGGGGCGAGTGCCCACAGGCTCTCCGGTGGCGGACGGCCTCTTGTTGGGAGGCCTGCCTAAGAGGTCCGCGGTCCTTCTCGCAGGAGGAGCTTCCGACGAGAAGGACAACCTAGTCCTCCGTTTTTGTGAAATTGCTCCGGAAGCGACCGTGTACGTTTCAAGCGATGTGGAGAGAAGCATTCAGCTGCACAAGCTTCATCCTGAGTCGAGGTTAGTGGTCTGCAGCCCTCAGGCTGACCTCTTACCAACCTCAGAGTCTATCCAAACCTCTCGAAATCTTCGGAACATCTCTGAAATCGACGACCTTCTCACCCACGCGCTCGAAACAATACCATCCGAAAGCCCCCGAGTCTTAATTCAACTCGTCTCTGATATCCTGTTACTACACAAGGAAGTCACGACACGTCACTGGCTGGCAGATCTACTGCCCCGGCTTAGAGCCCGAAACTGCACGGTACTGGTGGAGCTGAACCCAAGGATGCATGGAACCCAAGAGGTGAATGCTCTCTTCGACCTGTTCGACGGACGCATGGAAATTGTGGAGAATGAAGAAACGGGACGGCCAGTCCGTTTCCTGCGCATCAACAGCCTAAGAGGCTACAAGTACCTTACGTATCAAGCATTGCTAACGTCCCAGGCCCAAGGGGCCAGCATCGAAGCATCCAAACCGGTTCTACCTTCAAGCATTCCTTTGCAGTCAGAATTTCAATCGCCAGAGGGCGAACGGAGACTCGCCGCAATAATGTTCACAGACATGGTAGGCTACACAACTCTTACTCAGACAAACGAACCTCTCGCCCTCAAAGTCCTGGAGAAGCACAATCAGCTCCTCAGGCCAATCCTCCCACGATATCGTGGCCGCGAGATCAAGGCCATGGGAGACTCACTAATGGTCCAATTTGAAAGTGCTCTCGACGCAACAGACTGCGCAATCGAAATACAACGTACACTGCACGACTACAACATCTCAGCCCGTGACGAATGGAGAATCATCCTCAGGATCGGCGTCCATCTCGGAGACGTCGTTCATTCCAAAGGTGATGTTTTGGGCGATGCTGTTAACGTCGCGTCGAGAATTCAGCCTCTCGCAGACCCCGAGGGCGTCTGTGTCTCGCAACAAATTTATGACCAGGTGAGGAACAAGTTGACCAATCCATTTACAAAGTTGGAACGCAGACGTCTCAAGAACGTTCAGTATCCTGTAGACGTGTACAAGATTGTCCTTCCATGGGAGCGGTCTTCGTTCCCTGCAGAGACTTCCGTTTCCAACCGTTAGACTCTCTAATCGAGTTCTAGTGAGAGACTCCTTAGGAGGCTCATTTCTGAAGTGTTACGAGGAGAAGCTGAAAACGACTTAATACTTTCACTGCTGACTTCGACACATAGGCAAGCAGCGGATGAATGGAATTGAATGGAATTGAGATTCAGTCGATGATAACCAAAGGAGTTCCGACGGGTTCTGTTCAGACGACTCATATGACCAGCATGGCATACTCACTTAGTAATATCAAGTACCTGGGTCTTGGCGTCTGAGCTAATCCCGTCGAATCGATTAGCTCCGCGTACAATCCAAACTGGATCATGGCTAGCTCTCCAAGTCCAGCCCCGCTCATGCGGTCAACTCAGGCAGCACTACAATAGTCTGCGTTCTGCAGAATTGTGAGGAGAACACTGAAGCCATATGCCGCGGTAATGCCCGTTGCGATGAGGACTGACATGCTCAGTGTTCTTTGTTGAGAGCTCTGAAGCTTGAGTAGAGGAAGATCCAGCCTGAGTAGAAGTACATGAGGTAGAAATCTGCCCTTCAGAACTTTATTCTTACAGTACAATTTGTCCGCTTCACCTAGGAGCATCCGGTATTCGCTTCTATCCAAGACCCCTTCGAAGTCGGGGGACATTATCCGAAACCCTATTGTTTCTGGGATCTTTTTCAACGTGACTAATACCTGATCTCTGTAGACTTGTTCTCTCCCAGGATCACACTCACGTCTGGCTCTAGCTTAACATCGAGAATCTTGAAAGCCCGGAAATTGGAAAGGCTAATCCGTAGAATTCTAACGGCGCTCAGAATTGCACTTCATCGAATACTAATCTTCGAGCATGAAGAAAATGCCTATTTTCTTTTCTTGTAAAGTTGTATCACATCGGGGAACGAGGACACAAATTCGAATCCACTCTCTACTAACTTGACAGCATCATCCGCAGACTTCGCGACTTTGCAGATGAAAGATTCGCCGTCTTTGAAGTCAACTAGCTGCGTGTAGCGGATGGTGTTGGTTATGGAACGATGACCGAGAATCTTCATGACGTAGAGTAGGTCTCTGGTTTGAGCGTAGACCATTGTGGCCCTAAAATGTCGAAAACTATGCAGGTGAATCTGCAAGAATCTGGGATTGTTGTTCGATTCGGCGAGTATCTTTCTCGTGTTCTCTAAGTAGTGTCTCGCCGCCGCTGAAGTTGGAAATGACTGTTTCCTTGCAAATATCTGTTGGACCATTGCAACCAGCTTCTCACCTAGCCTCAATTCTCTTGGTCGGCTGCCCTTTTCAGGCATTACTCGAACTGTTTTTCTCTCAAAGTCGAAGTCTTTGAACTGGAGGCGGGTAACTTCCCCAATTCGCATGCCTGTTTCCTTGAGCAAACGAGGGCAAGCGGCATGGCGAAGGCTGCGACAGGCATTGATTATTTGTTCCATCTCAGCTTACTGAGCAATAAACGGCAGAGTCTCTTCTCTGCTGTATCTTGACTCGGAGAAGGCGATCTCATGATATTTGCCGAAGCCACTGAAAACATCAACTTCATTCTCCTTTCTTCCACTGCTGACATGCTGATTTGCTACAAACAATCTAACAGCTTCGGGATCATTCAGCGGTACGTACTTAGATAGAAAGCGGAGAATCTTAGAATGGCTTTCAATAGTTTGCGGCTTGAACCCTTCCTTTTGCAGATATTGAACTTAAGGAAAGATAGCGGGTGGGGTTGTAGCGGGCCGGGTGGTATTCGGCTAGTTCTTTAAGCGGGCCAGCGGATTCCGACACCAGAATGAACCTCCATAGCAAGACCCCGACTCTTCATCGGCGAATGTTACACCGTTGGGGGCTGTCGGAAGCGAGTTTTTGGTTTCTTCGCCTGATCAGGTCTCGCGCTCGGTTTCTCGGGAATGCCCCATCATAGGGCGAGGCTCAACCTCATCAAAACGATACGCTAAGTATAGCCTCCGATCCTTTGTCGGCTCTTTAGGGAACCTACTTCGTCTTCATGTCACCAGACCGCACATCAAGCTTGCTTGTCTTGAGTTGAATAATGTGAACGCCAACTTTCGGCCCCAAAAGGAATCTACGAGTCTGATCTGGGTTTCTGTACTCGGCGCATTATGTTTGGTCGCGGGTTTAACATTTCGAGCAGGTGTTGCGTTGCTACCTCCGGGCATCTTTCAAGATACCTTCCTGTTGGGTCTCTCTGCTCTCTTCCTATCAGTCGCAGTCATGACAAGGAGAGGACAGAACGTGAAGAGGTACTGGGAGATTCCTTTTGCCTTCTTCGTCTTCACGATCGCAGGCGCTACTGACACTATTTTTCTGCATGGATTCATTGACAATGGTCTACACGAGACCCCAAGCACAAACAATCCGCTCGCCTCCACAATTCTGGGGACTGTACTAGCTCAGTCGGTCAGCACGCTGAGCATCGTTATTCCGATAATCCTTCTAACAATGGCATCGGGGAACGACTTGAGCTCTATCTTTATTGATAAGGCGAGGATTCGGAGGGGACTTGTTGTAAGCATTATCAGCTTTCTAGGGTTCTATGTTTTTACCGGGCTCGGACTTGCCCAAGGACTCTTCCCAAACAACGGAATTACTCTTTCACGGTTCATTGCACTCACCCCCGCGCTGTTAGTTCTCGTGCTCTCGAATGGTATCAGGGAGGAATTATGGTTCAGAGGGATTTTCCTCAAAAAGTACGGAAAGTTTCTGCGTCCGTTACCCTCTAATATGCTTGCCGCAATCATATTCACCTCGTTCCATATACAGGTCCAGTATACTCGGAGTCTACTGCCTTTTCTCGGGATCACATTGATCCTTGGATTGTGGCTAGGCTATCTTATGCAAAGGTCTGGAAACATTGTCGCTCCTGGGATTTTCCATGCGGGCTCCGATATTCCAATCTACCTAGCCTTCCTGTCGTACACTTCGACATGACGCAACTCTTCGATCTCAGGAGGAATGGGATTGCGGAATATTGTCGTCTTGTCGTCTTGGCACCTCAACGACACGGATGACAGGATTCTCCCTTGGACTTTCGAAAGCATAACCATCTCGTATACAAAGGGCCCAGAATTTCGTCATATTTTTCTGGTCAATCCGCCGAGTTCACCGCGGACCGAATGCAGGCCAGACTTCGGCCGAATATCCAGAGTCAAGCCCATCTCTCGCCGTCAGAATGTTTGGGTGGGATGCACATTCTCGGGATGTGAATTGAATGCTTCGGAATCGTCGATTCTAGTGGATGCAGAGGCCTTGAGAAATGACTAAGCTTTCCAAGCAAGCCATCGAACAGATAGTCTCTTCGCTAGGAAAGATAAAGGAACGTCGAGTCTCCACGGTTTTTGATGGCACCTGCGGGGCGTGTGGAAAGACAGGTCTCACAACAATTTTCGAATTGCGTGGGGAAAACATGACACGGCTTCTTGGTTCCTAATGCTTTCAAGTTGTCTTCCAAGGCATGGGTTCTCCTTTAAAGACTGCAACCATCAAAAGGTTCTTGAAAATTCATCAGAATTTCAAGAGCGGCTCCGTTGAATCGATCAAGACGCAGATCGAGCGCGAAAGGAAAGACTTTCGTTTTTTAAAAGAAGAGACGAGACAAACTGATCCCACTTTGACTAGATTGCTCAAGAACTTCCGTTCTCTCACTGAGTGGGAACAAGATTTCGTGTTCTCAGTGTCGCAACAATATCGAAGAAAAGGCCGGCTAACTGATAAACAACAACCAATTGTTTTGAGACTCATCAGAGAACTTTAAGCGTTGCAGAGATAACTGGGAAGGAAACGGTTAGTTCTGTAGGACCCGCAAGCTTCTATCTCGGACGACCATTGACGTCCATACCCACATTACTAAAGAGGATTATTGATATGGAGATCATTTGTTCTGTGATTAGACTTCGGCATTAGCGAATCCGAGCGTATTGATGAATCGCTCTCACAATTGGAGGGGTCCCAAGGAGTAACGTGGGAGAGAGCACGTTCACCATCTACCAAACCGTTTCTTGTCCCGCCGGTGAGCAGAATCATGTCTTTTCTGGGACTTGAACACCCACACGTTCTTCCTCCGGTTATCCGTCTTGACTCTGTTTATGTGGTGAACCACCTCTCCCTTCTTCAACTTGCGACCGAGCTTCGTCTCCACAACATAGCGATGCACGGGTATTCCCGAGTCAGCAAACGGCTTGTAGCCCCTCCTGTCCTTGAACAACTTCGATAAGAACCCGGTCACAGTCCAATCTCCCATTTTCAGTCTCGCATATCAGAGATGAAAAAGGTTGGGGTTCACACCTTCCAGTATTAGCAAATCACCCTTGACCTCGGGTGGTACTTCTTGCCCTTCAATCCATCTGGGTTTCTCAATGATTTCGTTCGGAATATTGAAACGAAATTGTAATATTCGGTCCCTTTGTATTTTGAGTCCTGCAATAAGCTAAAGAGTGAGGGTTGGTAAGAGAAACCCCGGATTCTGAGTGCTCGTATGACAACAAGAAGAGTTAGTTGTGGTCTCATGGCAATAATGTCAATGTTGATTTTTCTTCCTCAAGCGAGTGCTGCTTCTCCGACGATGGCATTAGACGGGGTTGCTAAATTCGGTTGTTCTTGCGATGGCATCGCTTCGGCTTCGGTCATGTTAACCACGACCCATTCCAATGACGTGATAGTAGTGATAGCCCAGTGTGGCTCTGCTGGATGGTGTGATGACAACATATCGTCGATTGTTGATGGTGGGGGTCACGTCTGGACTTTGCGACTAAACTACAGGCCATATCCGAACGGTCGACCGGTGTGGGAGTACTTCACGGTAGCTGACACTCCGTTGTCCTTGGATGTGATAACTGTCACATGGTCGGGCGCGGAAGCCGTGTGGTTTGTCGCTTTCGGCGTCGAGGGGGCTAATGTTCGGCATCCATTGGACTCTTCCCAGAGCCTCCCTGCTGCAAGGGTCCCGAGTTGCATTTCCAATAATTCTGCCGCGAATTACACAATGTGCACTGGTACCTTTTCAGTGGTTGGTGCACAAGACTTTGTACTGGTGACCACTCCCATCAACGATGACCAAGCCTGCCAGTTTACTTCACCATTTCAGAACTTGAACGCGTTCGACGGCGCTGGGGAGACCGATTTTCTCATCACAAGAATAGGGGGTTCGAACAGCGTTGCGTTTACATGCAACAACACTGACCCAGTCTTCTTTCTGGCAGACGCTATTCACGGACCTGGGAGCTAAGTGCTTCAGACATGACAGGAATTCCGGAAAGGGTTTGTTTCTTGTCATTGCAGTAGAGCAATTCTTCTGATTCTCGCATTATTAGTGAAAACTGGTGCCTCGCCTTCAGCGAACAATACCCAAATTGGCGAATTCCCAGCAACAGTCAGTTACACATTACGACTGCATACGTAGCGGTCTCAAGACCAACGTGCGCCCTCTCACCTCGGGCGCTACTTCCTGTCCCTCAGCCCACCCAAGTTTCTCCACAATCTCATTCGGAATCACCACCCAAAATTTGCGGTATTCCTTCTTCTCGACTCGCCGGTGAACCTGGCTCTGCACTTTCATGAGGGGCAAACCCTTTTATCGATTAGGTACCTAATATTTGCTGAGGAATAAGAACATTGCCGAAACCAGGATTTACGAATTTGACCATTAGTCGAGACCTCTACACACAATTGACGGCGGGAGCAAGAACGCATGGAGACTCGGGCATCCCGAATTATCTCACTTGGCTTCTCTCAGGGAGTCCGGGAAAAATCGACGGTAGTACCGTACTACGGACGGAAGGAGTCCAAAATGAGATTCCTTTCGCGAAAGCGCAAGTTGGCGGGCCGGGTGGGATTCGAACCCACGATTTGCGGCTCCGCAGGCCGCCGTCTTGGTCCTGGCTCGACTACCGGCCCTAGAAGAGACATTCTTGACTTCCCTTATAACGGGTACAACGGCGAGACCTAACTTGCCTCCCCTCATTCTCCTGTTTCCTGATCGGCAACAATTTCATATGTAGAAACGATTGCGGCTTGGTTCGGACATGTTCGCCTGCACGAATTGTCAGAAGCGAGAGTTTCAAATGACGCAGCTGTCAGAAATGAGACTTCTAGCTGAGTGTGCTGGATGCGGAGCATCCTTTGTTGTAGACTCAATTAGCGAGAAAAAATCTCGGATCGAAGCCGCGGACCCTAACCAGCACCTCATTTGGAATTGGAAGAGTGAGCAGTGGGTCCCGGCAAAGAGAGGCTAGGAACCTTTCTCAAACATGGGACGAGAACTCGCGCGACTCTGTGTTACCCTACGCGGAAGTCCCTGGTGGAGTAGCTTCCAGAGTTAAGCCTTCAGGCCCGACGTATTCTGCGTCGGGACGGAACAATCGGTTATCCTGTAGCTGCTCCACTATGTGAGCCGTCCAGCCTACAGTTCTTGCACATGCGAATGTGCAAGTGAAGAGCTCAGGGGGAATCCCGACCGCATGCAAAACGACCGAGGAATAGAATTCGACATTCACGTCAATAGGCCTTTCCGGATGCTGCTCACGTAGTAGTCTCCGGGCCGTGTCTTCGACCGTTGTCGCGAGCTCGAATAACGATGGATCGACTATCTGTCGCGCAAGCTCCTTTAGGACCCTTGATCGTGGATCCTCAGTTCGATAAACTCGGTGGCCAAAGCCCATTATTCTGTCGTGCTTCTGAAGCCGATCTCGCAACCAACTCTCGGCGTTCTCGGGGGTCCGGATGGACTGCAGCATCTCCCAGACGTAGATGGGCGCACCTCCGTGCAATGGGCCTTTCAAGGCCGATATTGCAGCGACCACTGCAGAATGCACATCGGTCAGAGTCGAGGCCGCGATTCGAGCAACGAAGGTTGACGCGTTAAGGCTGTGGTCGGCAAGTAGAGTGAAGTATGAATCCAGTGCGTGTACGTGTTCAGGTCTGCCGGGCTTAGCGTTGAGCATGTAGAGATAGTTCGCTGCATGGCCTAGCCCGGGTCGAGGGGTGACTGGTTCCTGGCCTTTTCTCAAGCGGTGATAGGTGGCGACGATCGTGGGCATTCGCGCCGTTAGGCCGATGCTAGAGTCGATCAGTGAGGGTTCATTCCGACTCCCTAGCCCTCCTAAGATAGAAACAGACGTTTGCAACGCTGAAAGAGGATCAGCTACTTTTGATTCTCCTTTCAGAAAGCCGATGACCTGATTCGGCAGAACATGTTCGCGTGAGAAGCGAGTCTCCAAGGTGGAAAGTTCTTGCCGATTCGGCAGATGTCCGTACCAGAGCAAGTGGGCAACGGATTCATAGGACACTCGTCCTGCCAGCTGAGTAACATCATATCCTCTGTAAATCAGACGTCCGGCTTGGCCATCGATCTTGGTGAGAGAAGTAGTAGCGACGATGACGCCCTCGAGACCCTTCGGCGCGCGAATCATGAAACTTTCAGAACGCCATGGATATCAATCATAATTAAGCAATACCAAGGAACAAATCCTGTACGCGGGAAAGGCTTTTTCAACGTCTCCAATCCGAGGCGACCGTTGAGATCAGAGATGACTGGAAAGACCCACAGAATCGCAGTACTGCCGGGCGACGGAATCGGCCCCGAAGTTGTCGAGGCGACGCTGACGGTCTTGAATGCTATCCAGAAGGTCGATGATGTTAAGCTTGAGATGCTAAAGGGAGAGGCTGGATTCGACGTCATCTCGAAATATGGAACTAATCTCCCCACGAGGACCGTGGAGATGATCAAGAAGACTGACGCCTGCCTCAAGGGACCCATGACAACCCCGGAAGAGCCAGGATCGCCTCGGAGCGTCGCCGTCACCCTACGTTCCATGTTCGACCTCTACGCTAACATGCGCCCCGCTCGGACTCTTCCAAATGTTCCCTCGCTCAAACCCAATATCGACATGATTGTAGTCCGAGAGAACACAGAAGATCTTTATGTTGGAAAGGAGTTCGAAGTCGCACCCGGGATAGGAGTGGCAATGAAGATCAACACAACAAGAGCATCTGAACGAATAGCGAAGTTTGCATTCGACTTGACTATGAAGAGACGAAAGAAGCTCGCGTTCGTCCATAAGGCGAACATTCTCAAGATAACCGACGGCATATTCAAGCAAGCCGTGCTGAACGTCAGCAAAAACTATCCGGGAGTCGAACTGGAAGACATTCACGTCGACGCGGCAACAATGCAGTTCATTCGACGACCAGAAAGTTTCGACGTTGTCGTTGCGACCAATCTCTACGGGGATATTCTGACCGACGAGGCGGCAGCGCTAGTAGGGGGACTAGGGGTGGCGGCAGGTGGAAATATCGGAGACCACTATGGCATGTTCGAGCCTGCTGGTGGCTCTGCGCCAAAGTACACCGGTCAGAACAAGGTAAATCCAGTCGCGATGATCGAAGCCTCCCGAATGATGCTTGATTTCCTAGGAGAACCGGAAGCGGCAGTAAAGGTCGAAAAAGCCATGCTGAAGGTCCTCGAGGAGGGCAAAGTGTTAACCTTCGACCTGGGAGGTAGAGCCAAGACAAGCGATATGGGCAGTGCCATCGCCCAGAAAATCCTCGACTTCGCCTAGCTCTTACATTCGCTCAGCGAGTTTCATGCCAAGTAATTCCGTGACACATTTGAGCACTATTCCTGTTGCCTCGACTAGGCTCGCCCTCTGCCACTTCAACTCTTCATCGTGCAAGTGAGAAATGTCGGATTTTTCATAGAACTCGTGGAACCGTTGTGCTAGATCGTTGGCGTAAAGGCAGAGAAGAGTTGGATCCAGTTCCTCAGCGGATCTTGCAAATGTTTCAGGAAACCGTGCGAGTGCGAGGATGAGATTTTGCTCGGCTGGCTCGATTAGCTTGTTGAAGTAGCTAGGTCGCTCATGTGAGCCTATTTTTTTCAGAATCCCAAGTCCCCGTGTATAGGCGTAGTTGATGAAGGGTGCGCTGTTCGCTTCGAAGTTCAGCGCCCTATCCCACGTGAAGTTAGTGGACTTTACGGCTTCAACGGAAAGCATGGCGTATCTGATCGCTGAGATGGCAAGGCTCTCGGCGACTCGATATTTGACTTCTTCGGGAAGTTCTGATGATCTCTTGTCCACTTCCTGTTTTGCGCGTAGTAGAGCCTCATCAAGTAGCTGGTCGAACGTAACGTATCGCCCTCTGCGGGCCGACATTCTTTGCCCTTCAAGGGTTAGCAATCCAATAGGGAAGTGCAGGAAGTTCATAGCTTGTTTCCTGTGGCCCAGAATCCACATGGCGACTTTGACTTGGAGCTGTGCGAGAGACTGTTCAACTCCGATCACGTTGATGACGCGATCAGCCTTCTCGAACTTGTACAGGCTATACGCGATATCCCTCGTTGGGTAGAGAGTGGTTCCATCCGACCGAGTGAGTGTTAGGGAAGTCACTTCGAACGACTTTGACAATCCCAGCTTCTCTCGAAGCGCGTGATCATCTACTGCTTTCCCCGCATCGAGCACCCAGGCACCACCCTTGCTGTGAGCGAGCCCAGTCTCTTTCAGACGGTCAAGCAATTCTGAGACTCGTCCTGTCCATAGCATATCGCTCTCCCAGTCCCATTGGTCAAAGTGAATGTGTGCTCTTCGAAGGGTCTCCTCAAATCCGGCCAGCATCATCTGGCTTACCCGCCGGATGAGGCTCCGCGTCTCGGGTTCTGCTTTCTCGTATTTCCGGATCAGTTCGTTGATTGATCCTTGCGGATCAGGGTCTTTACTCATTCTCTCGGTGAGGACCTCGAACTCAGCAGGATACTTGCTCTGAAGCTCGGCGGCAACTCCTACCCATTCATCTAGTTCCTTGGTCATGGCCACGATATCGATATCAGAGGCGTTTGTCTTCCTGAGTAGAACCAGTCTCTTCTTGTTCTCGTCAAGCTCCACAAGGGTCGACGTTATGGAATATATTTTGCCGAAGAACTCGTCGGGCTTTCCCTCGGGCTTAGGCTCTCCTAGCAGTTTGTAGCCATAAGCCATCTGGGCTACTTGACGTCCAGTGTCGTCGATGTAGAAATGGGTCTTGACTGTGTGGCCTCGCCCGCCAAGAATTCGTGCCAATGTGTCGCCGAAGATCGAGTTCTTGGCGGTCCCGATGTGAATCGGCCTTGCTGGGTTGGCGCTTGTATGTTCCACAATGACACCCTGGGGCTGACCGGTCTTCAACAAACCATACGACGATCCCTCGTGAAGGATTGCGTCGAGCGTGAGTTGGGTAAGAGTTTCAATCTTAGCCTTGAAATTAACGTAGCCGGGTTCAGCAGCCTGAACCGACTCGACTAGACGGTGGACCTTTGCCTTTCCCAACTCGTGGACAATTTCCTTAGCTATCGTCATCGGTTTCGTCTTCTGCACTCTCGAAAGCTCAAATGACAGAGAACTTGCTAAGTGGCCGAACTCCTGGTTCGGCGGGTCCTCTAGACTCGAAGCGAGGTCCAATTCAGGGAAGCGTTTCCTGTCTGATTTTTGCAGGTTTGAATATGCGTCACGGAGCAGGCTCTCACATTCGGCCCTGAATTGGCCGAAAGGATCAGAGGGTGAGCCCTTTCCAACCATTGGGACGGAGGTCATGTCTTTCAAACTTAGTTTGAGACTTTCTTGGGCTTGAGAATCTTCTTAATAGAACTCTCTAAGGGGGAGATTGAGGGTGCCTCCGACGGTAGTGCTGGGACCTGTCGACGTCCTAATCATTTTCCTCGTCTCCATCGTAGCCGGATTCGTTGGGGCGCTGTTTGGATTGGGAGGAGGCGTACTGATCATTCCCTTTCTCACGCTTGTTGAAGGGGTCCCGGTGCCTCTCGCTGTGGGGGCGAGCATCGTGTCCGTTGTAGCGACATCTAGTGCATCAGCCGCCACTTACGTTCAGGATCATCTGACCAACCTTCGGCTTGGAATGTTTCTGGAAATTGGCACTGTCGCTGGAGCCATCACGGGAGCGTTTGTCTCCGTTTTTCTGCCCCCTGCCGCTCTCTTCGTACTCTTTGGGGTAATTCTACTATACGCAACGATCGTCATGATTAGAGCCAGAGGAGTAGATTTTCCCGCGAACGTGAGGCCAGACAAGACATCTAGAATTCTTGCCTTAGGCAGTCAATACGAGGACCATAGCTTGAATCGAGTAGTGAAGTACGAAGTCACCAGGACACCCCTCACAGTCTTCATCGGCTACTTCGCCGGGATAGTTTCCGGGTTACTCGGTGTGGGCGGAGGAATCATCAACGTTCCCACGATGAATCTGGTGAGTAAGATCCCTGTCAAAGTGGCGTCAGCCACTAGCAACTTCATGATCGGCGTCACGGCCGCTGCGAGCGCATCCGTATACCTTCTCAGAGGAGATGTTCATCCCCTTCTCGCCGCTCCTCTTATCATAGGAGTTGTAGGAGGAGCGTTACTCGGAACTAGGGTCTTGAAGGTGACCCCTCCGACGCGAGTGAAGGTCGCGTTCGGAATTCTGCTCGCCGCAATATCCCTGCTTATGATCTTGAAAGGATTCAATCTGCCAGTGGTCTTGTAAGAGAGCCTTGGACCTAAACAGACTTGTCTCCTATTCTCTGCGAATCGGGGTCTTCGTAGCCGCTTTACTTAGCATGGTCGGGCTGTTTGTCTGGGCGGCTGGCGGTTTCAACAACGTCGTTACCGTTATGGGCTCAGAGATTGCTGGAACGCTTGCTTCGGCCGTCCGTGGAAACGCATCGGGCATCATCTACCTCGCGATCGCGATTCTCATAGCGACTCCAGTCTTTCGAGTCGCAGTATCCTCACTCTATTTTGCTCACGAAGGGGATAGAAAGTATGTTCTGATAAGTCTCGCAGTACTCTCGATGCTAATATTTGCCCTAGTCTCAGGCTATGCTGGCTAAGGGATTTCGTGAGCCTTGAGAATCAATATCCTCATCGCAGGTGGATTGATTCTAGCAGTCAGCATTTTTCTCGTCAATTCGGAATTCGTGCCTTTTATCTTCGGATTCGCGCTTGGAGTCCTGAATGTACTAGTCGGAATCCTAACTCCAAAATCAGTAGGAATAACAGCTCCCCCCGCCCACTATCAGGGTCCGCTGAAATTATCGCTCGACAAAGGGGTGATCAGAACCAACATCTACGCTGTCGCTTTCTCAGAAAAGAAGCTAGTCCTAAGAAAACTTGGCTCGGCAAATCTGACGGTCGCAACGGCTCTGATCCTAGCCACCTTGGGAGCAGTTTTAGCAGGCTACTTCGGGATTATCGTGGGCGGCATCACAGCTTTCTCGCTACAGGAATTCGTGACCCAGAGGCGAAGAGATGAGATCAAGCGAGGAAACTTTCTCTTCACTTTGGGGGGTAAGGACCTTGAGTTTCTCTACGACGAATTAGATCGGATTCAGTTGATGGGGAATAGGATTCAGCTCTATCTCAAGGATAGAATAGTGAGAATCGCTATTTCCAGAGAATCCTCTAGGATTCTGGGACCTGTGCTTGAGAGAATTATTCCTGCAAAGATTCAGTTAGGGCCTGTTCCTTCTGGGAAAGACCCCTAAAAAAGAGGACTAGAAGCGCTATCATTCCTGTCGCGACCGTCGCTAGCTCTCCAGCCGCCAAGACACGATTGGGCTCGACGAAAAGGGCGCCTCGCCCGGTGGTTTCGACATAGAATGCCCATGCCATGAAGATCATACTTGCCAACCCTGTTGCGAGAGAGTAGATCCAGAGGCCGCTCCAGAACAAGTTTCGAGAGATCCGCGACGAAGCCATGATGGAACAGGATATTTGCTGTGCGGCGTTATTAACGTGGCGTAAAGCCTAGAGTCCACTCGACAGTCTTTGCCCGTTGTAGACCTCCAAAAGAACTGACTGCAGTCCATTCGACAAAATTAGTTTTTTATTCCTAACAGAGTTCTATCGCGGCAAGGGACCGTAGTCTAGATCGCCGTCAGATGGGACATGGCTGGCGAGGATAACCAGGATAGGACATCGGGCTCCGGCGCTCTTTGCGGCGAGACCCGAAGGTCGTGGGTTCAAATCCCACCGGTCCCGCTAAGCTACCCGGCACTTGCGTACTTTCGTTCGACGTCCTTGACGTCTTGATGGACTAGCTCTCTGAAGGTCCGTCTCAGCGACTGCAGCTGAAAGTCTGCCTGGTCAAGACCCTAAAACATGCATCTGGTATAGGGGCAGTCCCTCAGTACAGACTAGCTAGGCAATCCGTCCACGACGCCTCTGGGGACGGGAACTCTGTTCTACGTCATATGTTTCGCCCGATTCTGCAGTGTCAGGATATCTCGGATTCGAGGTCATAACCAACCGCTTCAAGCGCGACTTTCCGCGAATTCAAGGTCGCCGACTCTTCCTAGATAATTCAGTCGATACTGGTTCTCAAGAACGCCTCCAAAGGGGACAAAAAGCACTTTTGTGTCGCGGGGATCAACTGCTTTTGACATTTTTCGGAGGGGGGTCCAGCCAGTCGAAGCTGAACCGGGCGATTCTTGTGAATTAGGGCGCAGAATCAGCAGGTCGGCTGTTTTCGACATCGTGTAGCTCAACGTGCAGGTCAACGTGCATAATGCGTGATCTCAAATCGCCTGCCCGGATTCCTAAACAGGGTTCATTCTGCGCCCATCTTCGCGAAATCTCAGCGCAAGCTCGCTAAAGTCTCCCGATCGAGGTCCGCGACCAGTGGCTGAGAAAACTCTACAGGCCAATCTAGTAGCAGGGGGGACAAATTCTCTGCTCTAAGCGGGACTGGAGTGGCATTCCAAGCCCTTTCTGGAAGTAGAGGTATCCGTCGACATAGTTCTGGTGTGAAGAGACGAAGATGAAGTAGATGTAATTCCACGGCAGTGGGAATGATCCAGAGGGGGCGGTCCAGCCCATCGTAATCTCCACCATATCTCCCACCGGAATTACAATAGGAAGCTGGTTGCAGGTCGCGAGCAGTGCGTTTCCACACTGCGTTGGGTTTCCAGACGCAAGTTGCCATGAAGGACTCCCGGCCAGAGGGATGTTGGTCATGTAGACTGCGACGAACTTTACAGGTGTAGATCCCGTGTTGCTAACGTCCACTTCAACATTACCAATACAAGTTCCAGTAGTCGAGCCCGAGATCTGGTTGTTCCCGGTGCCGCACCAGCCATTAGTGCCGTATTTCGCAGTACCGTTCACGGTATTCCCAGCGATTACGATCGTCCCATTCTGGTCGAGGTCGAGGCTGCCGACTACATTATTGATTATCTGACCAAGATCGGCGCTTTCAATCTCTAACCTCCCCGTGATGTGATTATTGTTAACAATAGTGTTGTGACCAACTTCGTTCTCCACCTGTCCAGTTACATTGGAGTTGGTCATGCTAAAGTAGCCTCGACCACCAGCGTACATTGCTGCACCACAAGCATCGGTGCAAATACCTAAGTTGCCAGAAGTGTTGAATCTACTACTCGTGATGCTGACCGTCTGAACATTGTACAGACCCGTAAAGCCGGAGATACCAGCGTTCGTCAGGGTCACGCTTGATGCGGAGTCGACTTCCAACCCTCCATTAATTGTGCCTCCTATCACGGTCAAGTTGGCGCCGTTGGACACATACACGTTCCCGTTTACCGTTGAAGTAATCAGGCAGACACCGTTGACAGGAACAAGGACATCACCTGTATGTGGGGATATTATGGACCCACCGCATGTCAAATATGAGCCCCCAGGCGCGCATCCTACACTACCGTCCTGCGATCCGCATGCTGCCACAGTCTCGGGAATCGACACCACATAAGTTGCGAACTGAGCCCGCACCGTCTCGAACTTTTCAGCGTAAGCAGCACCGGCGTTATCCTTGCTTGCCTGGGAAGTGAAGGCAGGAACCACCCAGACATAGACAATAGCGGACAAGAGTATAACGATGAGAACCATCATTACCTCCGCGATGATCGTGGCCACTCCTCTTCGTGAGCGACGGAGGTCGGAGAGCATAGCCACCGCTTCCTTCTAGGCAAAAGTAGGGCAAAAGGAACATGTTACAATCGCTAAGGCGCGACCTAGACAGCCAATCGTCTCTTCCCCTCACATGCCTTGAGCCCGTGGGATTTTCGATAAGCCGAGGTTGTAACATCCTTTCAAGGTCCTAGTGGAAGCCGTCTTCAGCCCTGTCTCCGCCCGCAAGACGGGCAGAAGAAAAGGCCAGAGTCGTAGGGATGTCCGCATTTCTTGCAGATTACCTGCACCCCAGATTGGGCGGCAACGGACCCCACTTGGGAAGATGGAGAAGGTGTTGGGGCCGGATCTGGGACGAAGACACCGATTATCGCGGTGATGACTCCAGCGACGAATATTATTCCACCGAGGACGAAGTAGACTATGTCGGTCACGCAGGCAAAAACATTGCCTGAGAGGATCGTCCCTAGGCAGGAGGAGAAAGCGGATAAGGTCACCAGAGGACCCAAGATGACCATGCCGATTCCGACGAAGAAAATTACCGGTCGCATTTGTTTCGAGACACGCTACAATGGCTCGAACTGATTTGTCT
>Ga0209236_1000482_pt1 | contig 23062 bp, 22 predicted proteins | sample GraSoi013_1_40cm_FD_185819 | JGI IMG/M metagenome (GOLD analysis project Ga0209236, IMG submission 185819) | Grasslands soil microbial communities from the Angelo Coastal Reserve, California, USA - Sample 09_27_2013_1_40cm (SPAdes) (version 2) | ecosystem: Environmental > Terrestrial > Soil >... | reverse complement strand
CAGAAGAAGACGGCCATACCGATCACTCTGGACAAGGCGATGACTGAGCTGTCGCCGGGGGACGCCGTCAAGTTCGACGCTCCTACCAGCCCCAACTCGGCCTTCATCATGGCCAACGGAGGAGGCGACAACGGAGCGGGCGACCTTGCGTTCGGCGGGTTCGCGGTCAAGGACGAGAAGGGCAGCACACACGTATTCGCGATCAACTGCTCGCACCTCGGCTGCCCGATCGGGTTCAACACGACCGACAAGACATTCGACTGTCCGTGCCACGGCTCCCGGTTTCACCTTGACGGCACGGTCCTGCACGGACCCGCGCCCGCCCCCCTTTCGGATCTCAGCTGGAAGGCAGGGGACAATCCCAAGACGATCGTCGTAGACGGACTAATCCTGGGGTTCTAGAGGGAAGAGATGGCGATTCCACACCCCCGCGACATCCAGCTGGCGGTGGTGGAGTGGCTCGATGAGCGATACCCGTTCACAAAGGCCGTCGATGAGGCCCTCTACCAACGCGTTCCGAACTTCGCCAACGCCTTCTACTACTGCTTCGGCGGGATGGTATTCATCCTCATAGTCCTGCAGCTGCTTACCGGCATCCTTCTCGCGCTGTATTACGTCCCTGACGCGAGCGGAACCCCCGCCCCCGCATACACGAGTGTCAACTTCATCCAGAGCACCGTGTTCCTGGGCTGGCTGATCCGCGGCACCCACTTCTGGGGCGCCAACCTTTTGATCATCATGGTGATCCTGCACATGGCCAGGGTCTACTGGACCGGCTCGTACCGGGCGCCGCGGGAGCTGAACTGGATTGTCGGCGTGACCATGTTCCTACTAATCCTGGCGTTCTCACTCACCGGCTACCTGCTGCCGTGGGACACCAAAGCCTACTTCGCCACCGAGGTCACCATCAAGCTCGCCGGCTCTTTGCCGCCCGTCCAGCTCGGCACCTTTATCAAGGAGATACTGCAGGGCGGTGCCGTGGTCGGACCGCCGACGCTTCAGCGCTTCTTCACCATCCACGTGTTCCTGCTTCCCGCTCTCATCGTCCTTTTGATGTATATCCATTTCCGGTTCATCCGCGCGCATGGAATCTCGGAGCCGATGTGATGGGTGATCAAGGCCTGGTGAAGAAGGGCCCAGGCGCGGCCACTGCCGAGACCCAGGTCCCCGTGATCGAGGTCGAATCGCACGGGCACAACCTGGAGCCAGACTACAAGCGTCTGCCGATCGGCCCTGATCACATCCTCTATCCGGTCGTCGTCGGCCTCGCCCTCTTCCCCATCCTCATGGGCGACGCCGGCCACCACCTGGCGGACGACATGCCCGACGACGAGACGCACCCCTTCTTCCCGGACCACTTCTGGCCGTACCCGATCATCGCCGTTCTGATGCTCGTCGTGGTCGGGCTGCTGGCCTTCTTCGTGCAAAAGAACCTTCAGCTCGAGGTGTCCGCTGACCCCCGCACCGTGACCATCCCGCGGCCCGACTGGTACTTCCTGTTCCTGTTCCAGCTGCTCAAGCTCGGGCCCGAGTTGATCATGTTCGGGGTCGTACCGCCGCTCATAGTCACGGTGCTGCTGGTCTTTCCGTTCATAGACGCCATCGCGGGGCCTCGACTCGCCAAGCGGCTGCGCTGGAAGAGCTGGCCGGTCCCCGGCCGCAACATCTACACAGGGGCCGCCTTCGTGATCGGGTTGGCCGTCGTCGCCCTGCTGGAGCTGTGGGCCCTTGCCGGGCCGCTGTTCTGTGTGCCATGGCCGCTCACCGGCATGGTTTGCGGAGCTTAAGCCCTACCTAGACTTTTTCTGTCACTCGATACTCCAGGTAGCGGCCAAGCAAGAGGCGCGTGTGCGCCTCCAGCGCCGGAAGCACGCTCATCACTAGGCCCACGATCGGGTAGAGCATGTACTGGAAGTGAACGCCGATCTTCTTCCAGAACGGCCACTCCTTCGGCTTTGGCGGCAGCATCAACACCTCGAAGAACAGAAAGAACACCACCGTCGAGAGCGTCACCGACAGCAGGATCCCCGACCACGACCACAGGGCCTGACCCAGGTCGGTGAGCGCGAAGTCCTGGCTGACCCAGATCGGGACCGACGCCCCAAACATCAGCAGCAACGGCAGGAAGATCCAGTTGAGGTGATTGAGGAACAGGTTCATGAAGCGCCGAATCCGCAGCACGAGCGGGATCTCCGGATGCTTGAACAGCCGGGCCAAAACGTATGGCACGTCGGTTATGCCCCAGGCCCAACGCTTGATCTGGTTGTACTGGCTCATGTGCGTCGAGGCGTAGTCGCGCGAGTTCGGTGAGTCACCGTACAGGGGTAGGTAGACGGACTTCACCGAGAACCGCTCGCCGAAAGTAAAGAATGCTTTCCAGTAGAAGCGCGAGTCCTCGGGGATCACGTCCTTGTCCCAGTAGCCGGCGCGTTGGACGAACTCGAGGCTGCATGTGTAGCTGCTGAATGCAACCAGGCGGTGAGGCCTCGAGTGCAAGAACATCTGCCACTGGGACGTGGCCCCGGACATCACACGAACAGCCATCGGCACCTGCCAGATGTTGTTGTGGAACAGCGGCACCGGCTGCCAGATCACGAAGTCCCGCAAGGGCTCGCGCGCGTGGTGCTGGCTGATCCAGGCGAAGTACTCTGGATGGACGCGATAGTCGGAGTCCAGATCGGTGATCAGGATCTGGTTGAGGTCGTAGCCTTCCTCGGTCAGCACGCGGACCATCCAGCGCCCGCCCCAGTTCATGGCCGCTGACTTGCCGATGACAATCCCCGGCTCGAGCGGGTCCTTGATGTGATAGAAGCCGCGGAGCCGGTCGCCGAACTTGTCCTTCAGCCGCTCCACGTTCTCCCAGCCCGGCTTGTCGGTCTCGCGCGTGATGATCCCGATCATTTTCTTGTCGGGTGGATAGTTGGCCTCGACGATCGCCTCGACGGTCTTCTCGAGGACATGGTAGGGCTCGGTGTAGGTCGGGATCACACACAGGTGGATGTACTGGAGCGGATCGTGACGGCCCTCCGCCCGGTCCTGGTAGCACAGCGCCAGCCAGTCCCTCCTCATGTCGCGGCGCATCTGGGACAGCGTGCTGTACACGCCGGTGATGACCGTCATGGATCGCAACAGCCAGTAGATGTCGAAGAGCAGGACCCCGGCGGCGACCACGAAAGCGCCCGGCCACGGGAAGATGATCGGGATCCAGGCCGGGGCCAGGAGCAGGATCCAGGTGACGAGCCCCGGAGCGGCCTCGAAAAGGCGCGCGCCGAACTGGTGGAGGGCCTGGTCGAAGGCAGACTGGGGCCGGATGCCTTGGGCGGTCGCCATCTGCCTCCCAGTATGGGGTCGGAATATGAACCGCCGCCCAGGGCTTGTAGCTGGCATGGAAAACATGAAGCACTTTGACGGCCCGACTTTCGAGGCCGATGTGCTCCAGGCAAGCGAACCCGTCGTGGTGGACTTCTACGCCGATTGGTGCGGCCCCTGTCGGATGATGACGCCGGCGGTGGAGCAGCTTGCGGACGAGCTCGTCGGCAAGGTGGTGATCGGCAAGCTGGACGTGGACATCAACCAGGAGATCGCCATCCGCTACGGCATCATGGGCATCCCGACCCTGGGTCTGTTCCGGGAGGGCAAGCTGGTCGACAGGATGATCGGCTACCCCGGCGGCAAAGCCCCCATCAAGGCGTGGATCGAGAAGAACGTCCCTACGTCAGAGCAAGCGCCAAACACACAAGCTGGAGCGGCCTAGCTAAACGTTACTAATGAAAAGGGGCGGTCAGGGAAATCCTGCCGCCCCTTTTTCGTTTCCGAGTCCGGGGCCGGCTAATGACCCCACATCGCTCTTTCTGCGTGCCTCACCGTCTCCGGGCCGTGTTCGCCGGTGCGGATGCGGACCGCGTCCTCGACCCCGATGACGAAAATCTTCCCGTCGCCGACCTCGCCGTGGTCGCCGGTCCGAGCGGCTTCCGCCAGCTTGTCGACCACTGTCTTGACTATCTCCGACTGCATGACCGCCTCAACCTTGAGCCGGGGCCGCAGCGAGATGTGGACGGAGGCGCCGCGGTATTTCTCGGTGTAGCCGCGCTGGGCGCCGCAGCCTTTGACCTCCGTCACGGTCACCCCGGACACACCACACTCGTCGAGAACGTCCTGCACTTCCTGCAGGCGCTCGTGTCGGATGATCGCAACCACCATCTTCATGCGGGTGAGCCCTCATGGCGAGCCGGAGCTCCGACCCGTTCGGGCGCCCCATGCGGGTTGACAGTCGGTGTGTCGGGCTGCCGGTAGACGCCGCCCGGGACGGGCATGAACGACTCCGGGTATCCCCACATGCCGTGCTCGCTGATGTCGAGGCCCTCCATCTCCTCCCGTGCCGAGACACGGAGGCCGACGGTCTTCTTGATGATCCAGAAGAGCGCGTAGCTCAGCACGAACACGGTGGTGAACGCAACCGCCACGGCGATCGCCTGGGCTCCCAGCTGGTTGAAGCTGCCGGTATAGAAGAGCCCGCCCTGGCCGACGCCGTTGAACTTGGCCAGCGCAGGCACGGTGAACAAGCCGCAGCTGAGCGTGCCCCAAATGCCGGCCAGGCCGTGCGCCGGTAGCGCGCCCACGGGATCGTCGAGCACCCTGTCGAGGACGAGCACGCCCACGACCACGATCACTCCTGCAACCGCGCCGATGACAATCGCGGCCCACGGTTCGACATAGCCTGAAGGCGCGGTGATCGCGACGAGCGCCGCGATAGCCCCGTTGCCGATCATGCCGACGTCCATCGTCTTCGTGATGAAGTAGATGGTGGCCAGCGCCGCCACCGCTCCGGCCGCCGCCGCGAGGTTGGTGACCACGACGATGTCGGCGAAGTGAAGGTTGGTGGCGTTGAGCGTGGAACCTGGGTTGAATCCGAACCAGCCGAACCACAGGATCAGCACACCGAGCTGGGCCAGCGGCATGTTGTGGCCGGGGATCGCGTTTGACCTGCCCTTTTCGTACTTGCCGATTCGCGGCCCGAGAAGCAGGAGCCCGGCCAAACCTGCGGTTGCGCCCGTGAGGTGCACCACCGTGGAACCTGCGAAGTCCTGACTGCCGAGCGTTGCCATCAGGAACCCGCCACCGAAGAGCTGGTGGCTGATGAGCGGATAGATGAAGGCTGCAAACGGAATGCCGAAGAGGATGTAGACGATGAACTTGGTGCGCTCGATCATCGTCCCCCACACGATGGCGAGAGACACCGCGCAGAACACGAATTCGAAGAACCACTTCGCTGCCGCCGGAGCCGTGCTCGCCGCAATCGCCGGCAGGTTCAACTGCGAGCCAGGGCTGAACGTCGGGAAGAAGCCGCTGCCGCCGATGACGGCGAAGATGCCGCCGGCGCCGAAGGCAAAGCCGAACCCGACCGCCCAGTAGGCGATGGAGCTGACACTCAGGTTGGTGACGACCTTGGCGACCACCGTGCCGACGTTCTTCATGCGGCTGAAGCCGACCTCGAGCATCGCGAACCCGGCCTGCATGAACATCACGAGACATCCGGTCACGATCACCCAGACCGTGTCGGCGGCCACGCCGGCAGCCTGGGTCGCGGTCTGGTCATCCGCCAATACCGCGATGGGGATGATGGCCGCGAGGAGTGCGAATCCCGCGGCGATCACGAGCATGGGTTTGCGCTTCATCAGCGCCGTACTGAGACTTGAGCTGCGCGTCGACAAATACGTCACCTCCCGGTTGATAGCCACTGGCTTGAGGTCAGGCTAGGTGCCCCGATGCCACGCCTGAAACGTGCGTTCGTCACGAAGACCGGGCGTACGGCTCGTGCGCACCGCACGATCGCATCTGGTTGTGGACAACTCCCTTTGTGTGGATCACACGTATCCGAGCGCTCCGGATTCGGCTGCGCCCTACGTGATCAAGGTCGCCGTGAATTCCTACGATGCCTTCGGGGCCCGTCAAATCCAAGGCCAATCGGTTCAGGAGGGTGTTTCTTTATGGCGATCGACACGAAGACCGGTAGTAAGACCAGCCCGCGCGAGGTGATCGAGCGCGCGAAGGCTGAGGGCGTCGAGGTGGTCGACGTCCGTTTCATCGATCTGCCTGGCACCTGGCAGCATTTCAGCCTGCCGCTAGGTGAGCTCGAGGAGGACAGCTTCGAAACGGGGCTCGGGTTCGACGGGTCCAGCATCCGCGGCTTCCAGTCGATCGACGAGAGCGACATGATGCTCGTCCCCGACCCCGACTCCGCCACGATCGACCCGGTCCTTTCACACAAGACCTTGTTCTTGATCTGCGACGTCGTCGATCCGATCACCCGCGAGCCCTACAGTCGCGATGCGCGCTTCATCGCCAGGAAGGCTGAGGAATACCTGCGCCGATCGGGCATCGCCGACGTCAGCTACTGGGGACCCGAGGCGGAGTTCTACCTGTTCAATTCCCTTCGCTTCGACCAGAACGCGTTCTGCGGTTACTACTACATCGACTCAGATGAAGGGATCTGGAACTCGGGCAAGAACTCTGAGAACAACCTTGCGTTCCGGCCGCGGCACAAGGAAGGCTACTTCCCGGTCCCGCCGACCGACAAGCTGCAGGACCTTCGGTCGGAGATCATGCTCAAGCTCATCGAAGCCGGCGTGCCCGTCGAGGTGCAGCACCACGAGGTCGGCACCGCCGGCCAGGCCGAGATCGACATGCGCTTCGACACCCTGACCAAGATGGGCGACAAGATGATGGTCTACAAGTACGTCATCAAGAACGTCGCCGCGCAGCATGGTTACGTGGCCACGTTCATGCCGAAGCCACTCTTCATGGACAACGGTTCCGGGATGCACGTGCACCAGAGCCTGTGGAAGGACGGTGAGAACCTTTTCGCCGACAAGAGTGGTTATGCGGGTCTCAGCCAGACCGCCGTCTATTACATCGGCGGTCTCTTGAAGCACGCACCGGCGCTGCTCGCCCTCTGCGCGCCGACCACCAACTCGTACCGACGCCTGGTGCCGGGCTACGAGGCGCCGATCAACCTCGTTTATTCGAAGCGGAACCGCTCGGCGTGCGTGCGCATCCCCATGTACACGACCAACCCGAAGGCCAAGCGAGTCGAGTTCCGCTCGCCCGACCCTGCCGCCAACCCCTACCTCGCGTTCGCAGCATGCCTGATGGCTGGCCTGGACGGCATCAAGCACAAGATCATGCCGCCGGAGCCTGTCGACAAGGACATCTACGAGCTCGACGGCGAGGAGAAGGCAAAGATCAAGTCAGTGCCCGGATCGCTCGGCGAGTCGCTGGACGCGCTCGAAAAGGACCACGCCTTCCTGACCGAGGGCGGGGTGTTCACGAAGGACGTCGTTGACACCTGGATCGACTACAAGCGCAAGCGAGAGGTCGACCCGATCGCGCTCCGGCCGCACCCGTGGGAGTTCATGCTCTACAGCGACGTCTAACCAGACTAGGAACCACCCTCCAGAAAGGGCTTCGGGTCACACCGGGGCCCTTTCCGTTTCCGCGTGGTCGGGGCGGCCGGGTTTACCACGGCCGCAACACCGCGTTCCTAATTGCGCCCAAACGTCGCTGGGAGTTCCCTTCTAAAAAACAGCCCATCCATATACCGGAATGGGAGCAGCGCCTCGGCGAAGCCGACGCGCGATGAGGGAAACGATTCGGGGTTTTCCCTCATATGTCCCTACATTCCGAGCATCGCGCGGGCGCGGAGGGCGATCGAGATCGCGACCCGCGTCTCGGGGTCGTCCAGCTGCAAACCCGTGAGCGCCTGGATCCTCTCGACCCGATAGCTCATCGAGTTGATGTGGATGCCGAGCTGGCGCGCGGCGGCGCGGCGCACCCAGCGCGCGGCCGACAGGGCTTCGAGGGTTTCGAGCAGCGGCGTATCCCGCGACTGCGCGTATTTCAGCAGGGTGCCCAGCAGCTCCTCGACAAAACGGCGGAGGGCATCGGGACTCTGAACCTCGAGCAGAAGACGAAAAGCACCAAGCGACCGGTAAGAGGCGACACGTCCTCGCCCGCCCGCGCGACGCGTCAGCCTGAGTGCCTGGCGCGCCTCCAGGTGAGATCGGGCCAGCTCGCCGACCGAGTTGGCGATATTGCCAATGCCCACCGACGCGGTGCCAGGTTTCATCACCGGCGCGGCGCCGGCAAGAACCTGCCCGGCCAGCTTTTCGACCGCCGGAAGGTCCGCTGCGATCTCGTCAGGGATCAAGAAGACGGCCGACGACGAGCGGACCAGCGTGAGCGCGCCGGGCAGCCGCGACTTGATGAGCCCGTTGAGGGCCGCGTCCAGACGATCTTGCTGCCCGCGACCGGCGAGCGCCGCCTCGGTCTGGTCGTCATCGGGCTCCAGCACGACCACCCAGGCGCGATGGGGCAGCCGGTGGCCGAGCCGCTCCGCCTGCCTGGCGACCCGCTCCGCCTCGTCCCCCTCAAGGCCCCCGGCGAGCACCTCCTCGACCAGGTCGCCGCGCAACCGTCGTTCGACCTCCGCAGCCGCGCGCTCCTTGGAGAGCTCCAACGCCAGCACGGTGGAACCGTGCTCGAGCGCCCTACGCCGGCCGTGGGAATCGACCGTCTGCGCATCTACACCGACGGCAAGGAGCCCGAGCAGATCTGCGCCGGCGCGTACCGGCACTATATCCACCGGACGTGCCGGCCGGCCCGCGTTGATGCGCACCTCTCGCGCGCCGGCCTGGGCAAGCGGCATGGGCACGTGGATGCGTGCCGGCATCCCGTCCGATGCCTCACCCACACCTCGCACGCGATATCCGTCGTGCGAGTAGAGGGCAGCGCGCCCGCCCGCCAGCGCGCCCACGACCTCCAGGATCGATGAGATGCCCGCGCCTTCAAGCGAGAGCCTGGTGAATCGCTCGTGGATGTCATGCGAGAGCTGGATCTCGCCTAGCTGGACCTCCATGCGGCGCTGCAGCTCGCTGCGCTCGAGGATGCCGGCAACCTGCCCGGCAATGGCGAGCAGAAAGTCGATGTCCGCCGAATCGAACACTCGCTTGTCGACCGTCTGAACGTTGAGGACGCCGATCATCCGCGGACCGGACTCGATCGGCACCGACAGCATCGACTGGAAGCGGTCCTCGTCGAGACCCGGCACCCACTTCCAGTGCGGCTCCTTGCTCACGTCGGGCACCACGGCCGGTCGCCGCGACTCGGCGACCCAACCGGTTATCCCCTCGCCCACCCGCATCACGACCTTGCCGACCATCTTTTCGTTGAGGCCGTTGGTCGCAGTAAGGAGCAGTTCACGGCCCGGTGGGGTGAGTAGGTAGAGCGAGCACACGTCGGTGCCCATAGCCGAGGTCGCCTCCTCGATGATCAGATCCAGAAGCTCATCCGGCTTCTGGGTGGAGGCGGCGGCCTGGGCAAGTCTGACCAGAAAGCTCAGCTCGCGTGCCGCCAGGCTGCTGTCCGCTTCGAAGCCGCGCTCCACGCGCACCTCACCGGTCGCCACCCGCATGCGGCTCAACTTACGGCTGCTCATACCTTCAAAGCTCGTGTCAAGGGCACAACCAGGGACACCCTGTTTAGTGTGACTCAAACAGGCGCGCAGGCGGCAAATCAATTTGGGTACATCGGGCGCCGGATTGGTTCTTCTTGACCACAGAGGAAGAGTCTCGTTTTCTGGAGGAATTCTGGGTGTCCAAGGTCCGCTTTCTCTTGGTGGGAGCCGGCTTCGTTTTGGCGCTCGGAACAGCAGGCGTCGTCGCCAGCGTCGGCGCAGCAACTCTCACTGACCCTGACTCGCATGGGGACTCCGTCGCATCCGCTGCTCGGGTCACCTGTCCACACGGGCCGAATGGCGTCCATGGCAAATGCGTGAGCGCCATCGCCTCGAGCAAGTCCGAGTCCAAGGCTGAATCGGAATCGGCCAGAGACGACACCTGCAACGCCGCCGAAGCCGACGAGGACACGTCGGAAAAGACCTCCGCTCGGACCGAGGACGCTTCGGAGAAGGGCGCGAAGCTGAGCAAGGCTGCAGACAAGACCGAGGACGCGTCAGAGAAGTCTGCCAAGCACGCGGAAGACAAGACCGAAAAGAAGCAAGTCAAGGCTTGTGAGGCGGCCGAAGCCTCGAGTTCATAGCCACAGGTGGAGGTGGGAAGGATGACCTGGACGGACGGAACCTAGCGGCGCCGGCAATCATTGTTCGCTGTGAGGCGCGTGGCAGGGCCCGCGCCTCTTTCTTTTTCCTGCGGCATGCTATGCGTCTAGCAGCCGGTCACTCGGGATTCGTGGGGGATGTTGATGAAACTTGTCGTTGAGATCCTGCTTGCGATCTTTCTGCACCCGATAGCCTGGGTGCTCTGCGTCGTCAACATAGTCGGGCGGGCCGAGATGAGCGGCCTGAAGAAGGTCCTGTGGATCATCATCACCTTCTTCTGGGGCGTAGGGCCCATCCTCTACATCCTCCTGGCAGACGGATCGTTCTGGTGATGCACTAAGCCTCGGGCCAGATGAGAGACCGCTCGGCGACGCGAGCGCTCGTACTCGGGCTCCTCTGCCTACCCTTCGGCATCATTGCGCCGTTCGCGATCTGGACGGGCGCCCGCTCGCTCGGCCGCATCCGGGCGTCGAACGGCGAGCTCAGCGGTACCGCTTCGGCGGCGCTGGGACTCATCGCGGGCTTGACCGGGTTCGCAACTCTGGTTCTCGGCGCCGTCTACTGGTTGCTAGCCTCGTGAGCTCGCGCCTCGATCGCTGGCGCGTGCTGGCAGCTTTGCTTGTTTTGGCGCTCGCGACCTTTACGTATCCAGGCGAATTCCTGGTTTCCATGATCGTCAGGCTCACGCCACCACCAACGGTGTCCGGGCCCGCCCCACAGGGCGCGTTGCCGTGGCTGCACGTGGAGCATCCGGATGGCGGTATGCCCTACATCGCAGACGACCAGGGCCGTCTCGTCCTTCTCCACGGCGCCATCCCCGGGGGCCTGATCGACTTCTGGTACGGCGGCAATCCTTCTCGGCCCGACCCTCCCGCCTTCTACCCAATCGACCGGCAGGACTACCAGGATGGTTTCTGTCCGGCCAACGCCGCCGAGATGCCGGTGCCGCCACTCTGCCAGGACGACATCGCGAAGATGGCGACCCTCGGATTCAACTCGGTGCGCCTGCCACTTTCGTGGAGCCTGCTAGAGCCGCAGCGAGGACGGTTCAGCGAGACGTACCTGGAGCGCATCGCGCAGGTCGTAGGCTGGGCCCGCGGCCAGGGGATGTACGTGATCCTCGACATGCATCAGAACGCCTACTCCAGGTACGTCGGCGCGCCGGCGGATGGAACGGCAAACCTCCGCTATTACACGGGGGCGCCGGCGTGGGCGACGATCACCGATGGATTTCACTCCCAGGCCTATCTCAGCCAACGCGAGGTCAACCCCGCCGTGCTCGAGGCCAACTCCAACTTCTGGTACAACCGCAACGGTATTCAGGACGAGTACATCGCGACCGTCGCGTATCTGGCTCAGCGCTTCAAAGGCGACACCACCGTGGCCGGTTACGGCGTCTTCAACGAGCCCTGGCCGGGCTGGAACCTTCCGCCGGGCTTCGAAGACCTGCTTCTCTTTCCTTTCTATAGGCGTGTGATCGACGCGATCACCGGCGCCGGCGACGGACTCCCGTGCTGGAACGGCTTCTATATGCCGGCCGTGTGCGGGTATCGAGACCTGGGCGTCCACGACCGGCGGCACCTGGTCTTCCTTGACACCGGGTTGCTCCGCGAGGTCACCGACTTCCCGACCCATCTCGGCCTGCCAGTAAGCTCATACCCAAACCTCGTCCTCTCGCTGCACGCGTACACGCACATCTACACCTTCGATGCCCTGGCCAAGCAGATGCCGGACCACGCCGGCTATCCATGGGGAGGCTACGACCAGAGCTACTCGCTGGCCGAACGCGAGGCGAAGGCGATCGGCGCGGCGCTGTTCGTGGCCGAGTTCGGCAGCTCGCCCGAGTGGGATTCGCTCCTGCTCACCAACCAGTTGCTCGAGCAGGAACGTCACTTGGTCGGCTTCGCCTTCTGGACCTGGATGGAAAACTGCGGGAGCGCTTCGTGGGGAATGTTCAGGGGGATCGACTGCAGCGACCACTCGCCGCAGCACTCGAGCGGGTGCCTGCGCAGTGCCCGCGAGGCCTTGCTGTCGCGCGTCTATCCCCGCGCTTCCGCCGATCACCACCTCGGCTACCACTACGACGCGACCACCGGCGCCTTCTCGCTTCATGCGCAAGGCAAACCAGGCGACGCGCCCACGATCGTTTACATACCTCGCTCCGTTAAAGGAAATGTGAGCACATCGGAAACAGCGGCCCAATCGGTGGCCACCGGCGACGACGGAAGCAGGCTCGTGTCGGCGGTGCCCACCGGTGGGGCGTTTTCAGTGAACGTGGGACCGGCGCCCCTCGAACTCTCAGGTTGTTCCTAGGGACATGGAGCCCGGCTTGGGCTAATCTGGACGCGAGAAAGGGTGGGACGCCGTGGGGTGGTCTCGAACGGCGCCGGCGCCACGAAACTCGATCGGGTGGCGGCGGCCGATAAACCGGCGACCAATGGGAGCGCCGCGCCCAGCCATGCCTCCAACGGCACGGTGGCGCCGCGCCCTTCGATTCAAATCGCCCACGTAAGCAAGTCGTTCGGCCGGACCGCCGTGTTCGCCGACATCAACTTCACGGTGGCGGCGGGCGAGCTTGTCGAGATCACCGGCCCCAGCGGCGCCGGAAAGACCACACTGTTGCGCCTCATCCATGGCCAGCTCCGCCCCAGCAAAGGCGAGGTCTGGGTCGAGGGGCGGGGACTCCACCGATGGTGGCGGCGCGGCCTGGGCCGCATCCGAAGAGACGTGGCCTTCGTCTATCAGGAGCACCGGCTTCTGCCCCGGCTGAACGCGCTCGAGAACATCGTCTTCGCATTGATGCTCGTCGATCCGAGCGAGCCGTATGGCCGCATCCGCAAGCGGGCGCTCGAGGCGCTCGAGGCGTTCGGCCTTGGACGAAGGCGCAAGGCCTATCCGGGCCAGCTATCCGCCGGCGAAAGGCAGCGCGTGGCGGTTGCCCGCGCCCTCGCCAGCCGGCCTCGTGTCCTTCTGGCCGACGAGCCGCTCGCGGCGATCGACGAGCAGAACGCCAAAGTGGTCAAGCGCCTCCTCGAAGAGGCGGCCGCCAGCGGTACGACGGTCATCGTCGCCACTCACGAGCCCACGTTCCAGGCGGGCAGGGTCCTCCGGCTGCCGGCGGGCGAGGTGCTTATGCATCGTCGCGCTCGAGTGGCGGTCGCAAACGGCGGAGCCCAGCCTCTGTGGCGCCGCATCCTCCCAACCAACGGGAACGGCCACGACGGAAACAACGGAAACGGAAACGGCAATGGTGCCGATTCCGGGCACAACGGCCGCAACGGCCACAACGGGCACCGGACGCAGGCCGCAGGTAACGGACACGCTGGCCTGGCCGCCCGCAACGGTGGCAACGGGCACCGGACGGGCGCCCGCCGGCCCAAGGTTCGCGCGAAACTGCCGATCTGGGGCCGCATGGCCGCACTCACGGCCAACAGCTTCCGGCTCGTGGTCCTGGGCGGCCTTCGAAGCTGGCGCCGAGACCTCAGGCTGACCACGCCTGCTTTAGGGTCGATGGCGCTGCTGCTGGTCCTGGCCGGGGTTCTGGCGATGGTCGGCCTGGCGGTCGCCAACGTCGCCGCGTATGAAGCGTCGCAGGCCTCGGTCGTGCGCGTGTATCTGGCCTCGGACGCGACCACTGATGGCGTCGACGCGCTCAAGGCGCGGTTGCTCGCCGACTCGCGAGTGGCATCCGTGACCTACGTGAGCGCCGAGGAAGCCGCCAAGGAGGCGAGCAGCCGCCCAGGCCTCGACTCCTTGGGCAGCCTCAGCACCACCAACCCGTTCCCCGCAAGCCTGGACGTGAGTGCCCGCTCGGTCAACCAGGCGTCCGCGATCGTGGACCTGGTCACCGGGGACCCTGCCGTCGACCCAACGTACCCGACCTCCTACGACCCTGACACCTACTCGCGGCTTCGTCGCATCGCGCTGATCATCGGCGGCATCGGCGGGGCGCTGCTCCTCGTTTTCGTGGTGGTCGCGTACGCCGTGAGCGCCAACTCGATTCGAGGCGTAGCGGCGGCTCGCAAGGACGAAATCATGATCACGAGACTCCTCGGGGCGCGCGGTTGGATGCTACGGGGGCCCTTCATGGTCGAGGGCCTGATGACGGGCGCCCTCGCCGGGGCGCTCGCCGGCGCTCTCGTCGGAGGCGCGTGGCTGCTGGCCTCTCGGTTCGCGACCGCAACGTACGCGCAGATCCTGCCGGGCGTCGGCCTCACGTCGATGAGATACGTCGTTGCGGCGGTCATCGTCGCCGGCCTCCTCCTGGGCGTCCTCACAGCGACATTCGGCTTTCGCCGGTCGCGCGCATGAGACGCGCGGTCGCCGGGATCACAGCCCTCGGGGTGGTCATGTCGTTCGCGCTTTCTCAAGCCCGCGTCGCATATACATGCGGATCGACCGCGTCCTCGCCGCGAACTGCACCCGGCGCGGCGACAAGCTGTCCGGCTCCGGCAAACTCTGAGCAGACCATCTACGACCAGCTGGCAGCGCGACTGGGCGGCGACCTCGCAAAGGCGCTCACCACCCAGCAGAAGCTGAACACCGCCCTGGACCAAACCGCGGCAAGCCAGCAGGTGCTCACCGACCAGATTGCCCAGGAGGAGGTTCGTATCGCCGACCTCGAGGACCAGGTGGCACAGCTCGAGACCCAGATCCAGGACACCCAGGACCGCATCGATGTCGAACATGCTCAGATCGCCACCGTCGCTCGCGCCGCCTACCGCCAGCCGAAGTCGTTCCTCGAAATCGTCGCCCGCGCGGGAAGCTTGCGCGAGGCGCTGGTGACCACAATCGATCTCGTCGTCGCCGGTGACCGCGCGCACGCGCTCCAGTCGCGGCTGGAGGCGGACCTGTTGAAGCTGCAGAACGACAGGGCAGCGCGCCTTGCCGACCTGGACGGCGAGAACGGCATCAAGGACCAGCTGGACACGAGCATGGCCGCGCTCGACGACCTGATGACCGTCCAGGACGACCTCAGCGTCCAGCTCGACGACCTGGTGGCGCAGATACAGGATGCCCAGAGCCAGCTGCAAGGCCAGCCCGCCGACGTCACCGCGGCGCTGGCGGCGCTGCTCGAACAGACCGAGCAAGGCCTGATTCAGAAGGCGAACCAGGCGGCCTGGAACCAGGCTCAGGTCGGAGCGGGCCTGGCGCAAGCGACCCATCTGCTGCCGGCTGGGACCAACCTCGCGCCCCTCGTTCTCTCGTGGCCGATGCCCGGCGCTCGCATCAGCCAGCCGTTCGGGCCATCCGACGTCGTGTTGGAGCCGAGACTCGGCGTGTACCCCCACTTCCACACCGGTGTGGACCTCGCCGCGCCCCTCGGCACCCCTGTGCTGGCGGCGGCCGACGGAGTCGTCGTATCGGTGGCCCACACTCACATCGGTTATGGGAACTACGTGATGATCGCGCACGGTGGCGGCGTCATCACGCTCTACGCGCATCTACTGGAAACGGATGTCAATGTCGGCGACAAGGTCTCGCGAGGCAAGCGGATCGGCCTCGAGGGCTCGACCGGGCTGTCGACCGGCCCCCACCTTCATTTCGAGGTGCGGATCAACGACCAGGTGGTCGACCCGATGCGCTACCTCACTGCTCTGCCAGCCGCCTGACACTCTGGCGGGATGGTGCCCCCGGGATTACACATAAGAACCTTTCAACAGTTGTTATGGCCAACGAGATCAGCCTTGTCTCCAAGCATGCCAAGGTCCGCCGCGTCGGCTTTCAGCGGTCTTACGGCGACTCCAGCGGCCCAGAAGCCAGCGCACCGGTGGGCTCGAACCGCGGCGCGCGGCGTGCTGATCAGAATCAGCGAGAACGTCCGTCGGCCGTTGGGGCGTGGCCGAGGCTCGGGCCGACCACCAGAGCGACTGTAATTGCGGCTGCGGCAAACAAGACCACGAGGACCGGATCAGTATGGTTCCCATAGGCGCCTGGTACGAGGTTCACGCCCACGTCGTAGCCCGCATGGGCAACCATGACGATGAGCAGGCTGCCGCCGGTGCTGTTGTAGAGCCAGGCGAACAGCACTGATAGCGCCGTCAGCCGTACCAGCGTCAACAACGCGTCGGCCCATGTCGTGCCGTCCAGCCCGCCGGGTGCGACAACCGGCCAAAGATGCCACACCGTCCACACGACGCCCACAAGCGCGGCGGCGGATAAAGCGCTGAAGCGACCTTGAAGTCTGGCCTGGCCGAGGCCGCGCCATCCTACTTCTTCGCCAAACGCTCCAGCCAAGAGAGCTCCCACAAGGAAACCCATCGACGCAAAGCCTGGAAATGTGAACCACGGGTTGGGGAGCGGAGCGTGCAACACAGCGCGGGTGGCGTCCGCGGCGATGAAGATCAATGTCGATCCGAGTGCAGCGACCAAAAACCAGATTGCGCCGACTCGCCAGCGCAACACCGGACGAAGAAGGCGGCGGATGCCGCGCTTTTCGCGAAAGAGCGCAACCACTAGGATTGCAGCCAGCGCAGGCGCAAATGCCGTGAGCTCGATCCCCAAACCCAGCATGAGGGGGACCGAACTCGAGAAGGTCAACCTACTGAGGTCGACTCGGTAGATGAAGAGGGGGACCATCCCGAGTGCAGTGATGCCAAAGACGGCCGCGATCCACCAGCCTACTAGGCGATTTTCACGGCGCGCTTGCGTCGGCTCAATGTCCCGCATTTCGCCCGTGCTCCTCGCTGCAGACCGATGCTACTAGCGATTCTCGCAGCCGCTGACAAGACTGAGCACCAGCAAGGAGCCGGCAGCCGAGTGTTATGCAAAGCCGTATAAGAGTGCCCCCGGAGGGAATCGAACCCCCGACCTTGACGTTAGGACCGTCCTGCTCTATCCCCTGAGCTACGGGGGCGTGGCTCGAAGTCTAGAAGTCTATTAAAAGGTCCCCTCGCCGATCGGCGGGCCGTAACTTCCCAGCCTGTTCCCAGGTTGCTCACAGAGAGGATTGAGAGGCTGGGTGCAGCCTTGTGACCATGGAAAACACAAAGGCGGCGGACGCCAGGATCAGTGCTCGCGAACGGGCCCTGTCGCTGCTCAACAACATGACCGCCGGCATCGTCTTCGCCGCCCTGGCTGGCGTCGGCATCTTCGGGGCCATCAGCGAAATCACAATTCCAGGGGTTTCCGCCTCGTCCTCGACCGCGACTAGCGCGACCAGCTCGAGCGCGTCCACCTCATCCTCGAGCGGTCTCCAGTCATCGTCAGGGACCGTCAGCACCTCGTCGAGCTCGCCCGTCGCCGTCTCCGGCGGCTCGTAGCCCACTGCCGTGAGCGACACACTTCTCTGGTACACCACCAGAGGCGCCGGCGCTGTCTCGCTGATCCTGCTCAGCGGCGTCGTCGTGCTAGGGGTTCTCTCGGCCCTGCGCGTCCAGAGCGCGGGCTGGCCAAAGTTCTTGACCACCGGCTTGCACCGCAACATCGCGTTGATGGCGATGGTCTTCCTCGCCCTGCACATCGTCACCGCGATCGTCGATCCGTTCACGCACCTGGGCTGGCTCACGGCGGTGGTCCCGTTCTCGTCCTATTACCGGACGCTGTGGCTCGGCCTGGGCACGATCGCCTTCGAGCTGCTGGTTGCGATCGTCGCGACAAGCCTCGTGCGCGGCCTCATCGGACAGGGCGCCTGGCGCGCCGTGCACTGGCTGGCGTATGCGTCGTGGCCGGTTGCGGTCATCCACGGGTTCGGCACCGGGACCGACGCGCTCTCGGGCTGGTTCATGGTGCTTTCGATCGTGTGCGTCGGATCGGTCGCCGTCGCCGTCGTCTACAGGCTGGGCCAGGGATCCGCTGATCCTCTGGCCTCTGCCCGCAGTGACTTCCGAGCGCGAGTCGCAAGGCGGCCGGACCGGTGACGGGCCTTCGCTTGCTGGCCGGCCCCGACCTCGCCTCCGGTGCCGAGAGCGATGCCAACCATTCCCGGAGGCTGGGCGCGCCGAAGCTCAGCGGCCGAGCGCTCATCGAGGCGCTCGCTTCCAGCGGCCTGACCGGCCGCGGCGGCGGCTCGTTTCCAGTCGGCACCAAGTGGCGGGCGGTGGCCGCCGCGTCGAAAGGTTCGCCCGTAGTCGTGGTCAATGGCGCGGAAGGCGAGCCCCAGAGCCACAAAGATCGCGTGCTGATGTCAACTCGCCCCCACCTCGTGCTCGACGGCGCCTTCCTTGCCGCTCACACGCTTCGCGCTCGCGAGGTGATCGTGTACATCGGCGAAGAGCACCGGGCGGCCCGGGCGGCGATGGACCGAGCACTCGCGGAGCGGACAGAATCCGAGCGCCGCATCGCGCGCATGGTCGGCGCACCGCAGCGGTATGTGGCCGGCGAATCGAGAGCCGCCGTCCATCTCATCGAAGCGGGAGTGGCGACACCAACGACCGCCCCGCCACGTTCTCATGAACGCGGCGTCGCCGGGGCCCCAACCCTCGTTCAGAACGTCGAGACCCTCGCTCACGTCGCGTTGATCGCCCGCTATGGCGACGCCTGGTTCCGATCTGCGGGCCGTCGCGGCGCCGCGGGCACGCTCCTGATCACCGTCGCCGGCGGTGTCAAGAGGCCGGGCGTCCTCGAGGTCGAGGCGGGAACGACGATCGAAGAAGCCGTCGCCATGGCAGATGGACCATCAGGACCGGCGTCGGCCGTTTTGATCGGAGGTTACTTCGGCGCATGGGTGGCGGCGGCGAAAGCATGGGAGCTCCCGCTCGACGCCGCGGCTTTGAAGACCGAAGGGTTCAACCTCGGCTGCGGGGTGGTCGGGGTGCTTCCGGCCGGCAGGTGCGGGGTCTGCGACACCGCTCGGATCATGCGTTACCTCGCCGAGGAGAGCTCGGCGCAATGCGGGCCGTGCTTCTTCGGGCTGCGTGCGCTCTCAGATGCGTGCAGCCGGATCGCCGAGCGCGGCGCCAACCGCGATGAGATCGCGCGCCTGAAGAGATGGGTAGTGGAGGTGCCGGGCCGAGGCGCGTGCCGGCATCCGGACGGCGCGGTGATGTTTCTGCGCTCGGCGCTCGCAACGTTCGCGGACGAGTTCGCCGCGCACCCGGCTCATTGGAGGCAGCAGCCGGCGTGAGGACTGCGCTCCGGCTATCCATCGATCGCATCAAGTGCGATGGGCACGGGCTGTGCGCGGAGCTCTTGCCCGAGATCATCCGCCTCGACGACTGGGGCTACCCGATCATCGCGGCAGGGCCGGTACCCGAGGGCCTGGCTCCGCTGGCGCAGCGTGCCGTGGCGAGCTGCCCCGTCCTGGCACTCGCACTCGCACTGGCTCTGCAGCCGACGGCGGCGTCGAAGTGAGCACCACGTTGCTCGGCATCGTCGATGACCGCGCTCTCGGCTCATCGATGCGGCTGATCGTCACGCGGCCCGACCGGCTCGAAGCCGCCTGGTTCGCAGCCGATGCGGTCATCAAGGCGATCGACGAGACCGCGAGCAGGTTCCGCCACGACAGCGAGCTGAGCGGTCTCAACCGCAGGCCTGGTCGGCAGGTTCGCGTCAGCCCGCTCCTGGCACAGGCGCTGTCCGCGGGGCTGCGCGGAGCACGGCTCACAGGCGGAGCGGTCGATCCGACCGTAGGCACGGCGGTCAGGCTGGCCGGTTACGACCGAGACTTTCCCTCCATTCCGACCGATGGCTCGCCGATCCAGCTGAACGTGACCCATGTTCCCGGGTGGCAGGCGATCGAGTTCGACGAAGCCGCCCGAACGGTCTATGTACCGGCGGGTGTCGAAATCGACCTCGGAGCCACCGCCAAGGCGCTTGCCGCAGACCTGGCCGCGTCGGCCGCGTACGAGGCGACGGGATCCGGCGGCGTTTTGGTGAGCCTTGGCGGTGATATCGCCGCCGCCGGCGATCCGCCAGTGGAGGGGTGGGCGGTGCAGGCCAGCGAGGACAGCAACGCCCCAATCGATGATGAAGAAGAGACCATCAGCATCCAATCGGGCGGGATCGCCACCTCGAGCACAACGGTGCGCCGCTGGACGCGAGGCGGTGTCGTCCTTCATCACATCATCGACCCGGCAACCGGGCTTCCCGCAGCAGGACCCTGGCGAACCGCGACGGTCGTGGCGAGGACCTGCGTCGACGCCAACATAGCGTCGACTGCGGCAATCGTTATGGGCGACTGGGCAATCCCCTGGCTGACGGCCAACGGCCTCCCGGCACGCCTGGTCGACCACCAGGGCACGGTCCATCGGGTCTCCGGCTGGCCGGAGCCGGACGCGCCCTCCTCATCGAACTCATAGCCCCGCCCCAGCAACCTCTCAGCAAACTCCCAGCCATTGGAGGCAGGATGAAGGCGTGAACACGGACGGGGAGCGCCTGCAAGCCCAGCCGGTGAACGGGACGCGAGTACTGGTCGTGGACGACGAACCGAACATCACAGAGCTGCTGGCGATGGCGCTTCGCTATGAAGGTTTCACAGTCAAGACGGCCGCGACCGGACGGGCGGCATTGACCGCCGTGACCCAGTTCTCGCCTGCGGTGGTGATCCTCGACGTGATGCTCCCCGACATTGACGGCCTCGAGGTGCTCAAACGCCTGAACGCGGGCGGGCACAAGGTGCCGATCATCTTCTTGACAGCGAAGGACGCCACCGAGGACAAGGTCCATGGCCTGACCATCGGCGGCGACGACTACGTCACCAAGCCTTTCAGTATCGAAGAGCTCATGGCCCGCGTGCGCGTCGTTCTGCGGCGCCACGGAAGCAGCGGGCCCGAAAGCGGCAGGCTGACGCTGGTCGACCTCGAGATGGACGACGAGGCGCACGAGGTGCGGCGCGGGCAGCATGTCATCGAGCTGACCACGACTGAATATCGCCTGCTCCGCTATCTCCTCATCAACGCCGGCCGGGTGCTCACGCGCAGCCAGATCCTCGACCACGTGTGGCACTACGACTTCGGCGGCGACGCGAGCGTGCTCGAGACATATATCAGCTACCTGCGCCGCAAGGTGGATCGCCTCAAGCCGCCTTTGATTCAGACGGTGCGCGGCGTCGGTTACGTCCTCCGCGCGCCCCGCACGTAAGCCGTGACGCAGTCGCTGCGCGGGCGGCTCCTGATCGGGGTCATCTCGCTGGTGGTGTTGGGCCTGCTGATCTCGAGCGCAGTCACATACCTCACCATGCAGCACTTCCTGCTCCAGCGCCTCGACGACCAGCTCAGCAATGGCCGCGCTGCGGCACGCGCTGTCCTGGGTGGACCGGGACCAAGCCGTGGAGCGTCTGATCAGTTTCCCATCGGCACGGTGGTTGAGCTGCTGGCTCCCGACGGCTCTCGGGTACAGGATCCGTTGCGGTACGACTTCCCTTCGTCGACGTCAAACGCGCTGCCCGTGATTCCCAAGCCGCTACCCGCGAGCACCGAGAAATCGCCGGCGATGGTCACGCTTGCCGGGACTGGAGGGGTATCGCACTACAGGGCAGCAATCTGGCCAGAGGATTCGTTTCATGGCAACTACGTCGTGCTCACAATTCCGATGGACGACGTGCTGTCGACGCTGAATCAGCTTTTGCAGCTTGAGGGGTTGATCAGCGCCGGTGTGGTCGTGGCGACCGCGATACTCGCGCTTCTCATCATCCGGATCGGCCTCAGGCCGCTGGAGAAGATGGGCGGGGTTGCGCAGGACATCGCCGCCGGCGACCTGAGCCGCCGCGTCGAACCCGCCACGCCGAAGACTGAGATCGGCCGCCTCGGCCTCGCTCTGAACGGGATGCTGAGCCAGATCGAGTCGGCCTTCGCGGAACGAACCGCCTCGAACCGGCGGCTGCGCCGTTTCGTGGCCGATGCTTCGCACGAGCTGCGCACGCCACTGACTTCCATCCGCGGCTATTCGGAGATGCTGCGGCGTGGCGCGGCCGAGTCACCCGTGGACGCTGACCTCGCCCGTCGCAGAATCGAAGAAGAATCGATCCGCATGACCGGGTTGGTCGACGACATGCTCGTCCTCGCGCGCCTCGACCAGGGCCGCCCGTTGGAGATGGAGCCGATCGACCTTCAGGCCATCGCCACCGATGCGGTCGCCGACGCTAGGGTCGTCGCGCCCCAGCGGGACATCAACCTCGCATCGTCAGGTGCAGTGGTCGTCAACGGCGACGACACGCGCCTTCGCCAGGTGCTCGGCAACCTCGTCCGCAATGCGCTGGTCCACACTCCGCCCCAGACTCCCATCGACATCAGCCTGTCGACCGAGGACAGCATCGCGAAGCTCTCGGTCATGGACCACGGCCCCGGTCTACCCGCCGAGGATATCGATCGGATCTTCGAGCCGTTCTACCGGGCCGACCCCAGCCGCAGCCGTGACAGCGGCGGAGCCGGCCTGGGCCTGTCGATCGTGAGCGCAGTCGTCACCGCGCACGGAGGCCACGTGACCGTGCGTGAGACACAAGGTGGCGGAGCCACCTTCGAGGTCGATCTCCCGCTGGCCGGAACGTAGACCGCCTACTTTGGCCGGTAGGCGATGACGTCGCCACGAGAGTCGCCTATCAGCACCGTGTCGCCGGCCATCGCGGGTGCGCTGAAGACCGCCGAATGAAGGTCCGAGATCCAGAGCACCGAGCCGTCGCGGCTCGACAGCGCCACCACCCCGCCACTGTTCGGGTCGCCGAACACGTCGCCGATGCCGAACACCAGGGCGCCGTTGCCGATCGCGGGCGCGGAGTACACGGGCAAGCCTGAGTCGTACGTCCACTGCGTCTTGCCATCGCCGGCGGCCAGCGCGAAAATTCCGACCGGCGTGCCCGCGGAGGGGAGGTAGTAGTTGGTGCCGTCATAACCAGGCGATGCGAGGAGCCCGTGCACTGCGCTGCCGCTCACAACCTCCCGCGACCAGATCACCGCCCCGGTCGAAGCGTCGAGCACCTTGAAGACGCCCGCGTTGGAACCGACGGCTACCGCCTCACGGCCTCCGACCTGGACCACGATCGGCGTCGCGCCAACGTCTACGTCGCGACCCGCA
>Ga0209236_1000481_pt1 | contig 23099 bp, 22 predicted proteins | sample GraSoi013_1_40cm_FD_185819 | JGI IMG/M metagenome (GOLD analysis project Ga0209236, IMG submission 185819) | Grasslands soil microbial communities from the Angelo Coastal Reserve, California, USA - Sample 09_27_2013_1_40cm (SPAdes) (version 2) | ecosystem: Environmental > Terrestrial > Soil >... | reverse complement strand
TCAGGCTCAAAACGGTAGCTCTGGAGGCGTAATTCGTCGGGTCCGGCCGACTTCTACGAATCGGGTCTACGTCTGAGCAGAGCGGCGGTTCCAACCAGCGTAATCACCGCAAAGCTGAACCACTGAATCGCATACGAAAGGTGAGGCCCGTCGTCGAGAACTGGAGCGGGCCAGCGCCGCGGTAATCCGTTGGGCCCCGGAAGCGGGGTTTCCATCTGCACGACATAGGGCAGGAATCCCGCGGTGTTCACGTCGCCACGCCCGCGTGGCGACGCCCATGCGATGCCCTCGACCGTCACACTATCCGATTCACGATAGGCTGCGTGATCCACGTGAAATGCATCGGGTGACGGCACCCAGCCGCGATCGACCAGCACCGTCGAGCCCCCCCCCCGCCCACCCCCGCCCCCGTCCGCAAGCCGCAGCGGCGTGATCAACGCCACGCCTGGCGTGCCTTCGAAACTGCGTCCCGGCCAGGTCTGCTCCGCTGAGTAGTCGAACCTTCCATGTGCGACGACCCGGCGTTCACGGGCTGAGTCGAAGCTGACGTTCGCTCGCAGTACCAGCGGAGGTAACGCCATGCGCGCCGCGAGCACGGCATTGCGAGCTCGGCGTTGCTGTAGCCGATGCAGTTGCCATATGCCGAGGCGCACGCAGCCCGCCGCCAGCAGTACCGCGATCGTCGCGGCAACTAGGTCGCGGCGCTGCACAACGCCAGCTTCTGCGTACGCGTCAGTCGCCGGAGGGCTGCTTCGCGCTTCAGGGCAGAGCCGCGATCGGGACGGAGTTCGTGGTACGCGAGCGCGAGCGGCCGCCGAGAGCGCGTGTAGGCGCTGGCCTTTCCGCTCTCGTGCAACGCGAGCCGGCGCGCCAAGTCATTCGTGATTCCGGTGTACAGCGAACCGTCGCGACAGCGTAGCAGATAGACCGTCCAGCAGGTCGAGGGCACGGGTCCAAACTAGCGATGGCACTCGAGCGACGCCATTTTTGCGGCCCGTGAACCCGCAACGGCGACGCATCCTGGCGTGGTGTCTCTACGATTTCGCGAATTCCGCGTACTCCGCCGTGATCGTCGCGACCGTCTTCGCCGTCTACTACGTCTCGCACATCGTCGGCAACGAGCACGGCCTCGGCGATCTGTGGTGGGGCCGCGCAATCTCGGGATCGCTATTGCTTGTGGTGTTGACCGGACCGCTGCTCGGCGCGCTCGCCGATCGTTCCGGGTTGCGCAAGCGTTTGTTTATCGCGTTTACGTTGCTGAGCATTGTCTGCATCGCGCTGTTCACCACGCTGCAGCCGGGCATGATCTTGCAAGGCTTTGCCCTGATCGCGCTCGCGAATTTCGGTTTCGAGAGCTCGCAGATCTATTACAACGCGTACCTGCCGGACATCGCTCCGCCCGATCAGCTGGGCTTCGTGTCGGGACTGGGATTTGCGATCGGCTACCTGGGATCGATCGTGGGCCTCATCGTGGCGCTGCCGCTCGTGAATGCGCGTCACTTCGGCGCCTTGTGGCTCGTCGTCGCCGCCTTCTTCGCCGTCTTCTCGATTCCGGCGTTCGTCAGTCTGCCCAGCACCGAGCCCCGACCCGAGAAGCGCTACGAGCTGGTGCGGATCTTTCGTGACGTGCTCGGCAACTCACAGATGCGGCGCTTCCTGCTCGCGTTCTTCGTCTATTTCGACGGGGTGGAGACGACGATCGTCTTCTCCGGAATTTTCGCCGCGACGACGCTGAAGTTCACGACGCCCGAGGTGATCAAGCTCTTCCTGGCCGTGCAATTCTCCGCGCTCGCGGGCGCCCTCCTCCTGGCGCGCCCCACCGACCGCTGGGGCCCGAAGCGCGTGATCACGCTGACGCTGGTGCTGTGGATTGGCGTCGCCACGGCCGCCTACTTCGCCCAGACGAAACCGACGTTCGTCGCGGTCGCCGTCATCGCGGGACTCGGTCTGGGTTCGATTCAGGCCGCGAGCCGCGCTTTGATGGCGTCGCTCATTCCGCCCGGGAAGGAGTCGGAGCTGTTCGGCTTCTATGCGCTGTGCGGAAAGTCGTCCTCGGTCCTCGGCCCGCTCGTCTTCGGTGGTGTTTCGTATGTCGCGGGCAGCCAACGGTCGGCCGTCGCCGCGCTCGGCGCGTTCTTTCTCGCCGGCCTGATCCTCCTGCAGCGCGTCAGACCAGCTTCGCGTCCAATGTAATCTCGACATTGCCCTGCAGCGCTTTCGACACGGGGCAGTTCTTCTTCGCGCCTTCCGCAGTCTGCTGGAATGCCGCTTGATCGATCTCCGGAACTTTGCCACGCACTTCCAGCGCGCTGCGCGTGATTTTGGGCGAGCCGTCGACCGTTTCAATCGTCACCGCGGCGCGCGTCTCGATCCGCGTCGCGGGGTGCCCGGCCTTCTCCAGTGCCGCCGACAGGGCCATGCTGAAACAGCCCGCGTGCGCCGCCGCGATCAGCTCCTCCGGGTTGGAGCCCTTCTTCCCCTCGAAACGCGTCCCGAAGCTGAACGAACCACTGAAGGCTCCGCTCTGGCCCTTGAAGCTGCCCTTCCCGTCTCTGAGTTTGCCTTCCCACGTCGCGACGGCATTGCTGGTCGCCATGATCAAAGTCTCCAGGTGTGTGCAGGGATTGGGGAATCTGGCGAGACGCCCGCCGGTTCGCTACGCTTCGGTCCCCCCGTTTTTGGAGCGGACTGATGGCTACAAAGGTGAAGCGTGCACGCGCCAAGAAACCTGCTTCCAAGAAAGCTTCCGCCACACGACCCGGCGCCCGGCGCCAGCCGGAGACGCTTCGCTTACGGAAGATCGCTCCCTCGTTCACGGCAACGGATCTGCAACGCAGTATCGCCTTCTACCGCGATGTGCTCGGGTTCGTGATTGGGGAAGAGTGGCGGGAGGATGGAGCGCTCGCCGGATGTGAGATTCACGCCGGCTCGGTGACGTTCATGCTGGGTCAAGACGATTTCGCCAAAGGTCGCGATCGCCAGAAGGGCCTCGGCACGCGAGTGTGGTGCCACACCGCCCAGGACCTCGATCGCTTGGCTGCAGAAATCAAAGCGCGCGGCGGCATGCTCGATCAGGAGCCGCAGGATATGCCGTGGGGCGACCGGGCGTTCATGATCACGGACCCTGACGGTTTCAAGCTGACGTTCGTTCAGACGCGTTGACGCTATCACCGACCGCGCGGAAAGTCCTGCGCGCTGTCGCGGATACGTTCGTTCAGGATGCCCCACCCGATCTGGGTGAGCGCGTCGCCGGCATGATTGCAGCCCTCCCGCGCCGCGCCGACCGCGCCGAGCTCGACCTGCTGCTGCGACTGTTTGAAAGCCGCGTCGTGAATTTTCTGCTGAGCGGCACGCCTCGCCCGTTCACATCCATGTCGGCGCCCGAGCGCGAGCGCTATCTGCGCCGCTGGGCGACGAGTCGAATCCCGCAACGTCGCAAAGCATTTCAGGCGCTCAAACGCCTCACCACCGTTACCCACTACACGACGCCAGGGGCCGGTCGCGCGATCGGCTATCCCGGGCCGCTCGGGGTTCCACCCAACACACCAAAGCCAATCCGCCCGCTCACGATACGTGGCGACACGACACTCGTGTGCGACGTCGTTGTCGTAGGCTCGGGCGCCGGTGGCGGGGTCGTCGCCGCCGAGTTGGCGGGAAGCGGCAAGGATGTCATCGCGCTGGAGAAGGGTGGCTACCGCAACGAGGCGGACTTCACACATCAGGAGGGCGAGGCGCTGCAAACGATGTACGACGCGGGCGGCCTGCTCGCGACGCGCGATCTGGGACTCGTCGTCCTGCAAGGCGCGACGCTCGGCGGCGGGACCGTGATCAACTACACGACGAGCTTCCCGACGCCGGATTCGGTGCGCGAGGAGTGGGCGCGTGACCATGGCCTGCCTCACTTCACGAGCGCGGAGTTCACTCGCTCACTCGACGCCGTGGCGCAGCGCCTCGGTGTCAATACGGCGCAAGCTAAGCCTTCAGGACGTGACCAGGTGTTGATTCGCGGGCTCGAGCGGCTGCGCTGGCATCATGGCCTCTTACTGCGCGACGTGCGCGGCTGCACGCAGGATGACACCTGCGGTTACTGCGGCTTTGGCTGCCGCCGCGGCGCCAAGCAATCGACGCTGCTTACGTATCTCCACGACGCAGTCGTGCACGGCGCCCGCATCGTCGTCGATTGCGACGTGAGGCGCGTGGTCATCGACCGGGGCGTGGCGACGGGTGTGGAAGCGCGCGTTCAACGGCATCGTGTTACCGTGCGCGCGAAGGCGGTTGTCGTCGCAGGCGGCGCGATCCACTCGCCGGCGCTGCTGCTGCGCTCAGGGATCACGCTGCCCGCCCTCGGCCAGCATCTCGCGCTGCATCCGGCGACGGCCGTGCTGGCCGACATGGACGAAGATGTGCGGCCGTGGACAGGCACGGTGCAGGCGCACTATTCCGATCAGTTCGCCGATCTCGACGATGGCTACGGATTCAAGTTCGAGACGGTGCCCGTGCACCCCGCGTTCCAGGCGCTCGCGGCGCCGTGGGAATCCGCTGCCCAGTATCGCGAGCGAATGGCCAGACTGCCGCACACCGCCCTGGTCGGCATTCTGCTCCGCGACCGCTTCGGCGGACGCGTGACCGTGGATCGGGATAGCGTCGCGGTCGTGGATTATCGCGTCTCGCGGTACGACGCCCGGCACCTGCGCCGGGCAATCGCCGCCGCGGCCGAGTTGCTCGAGGCGGCAGGCGCTCGCGAGATTTGGGTGCCGTTGGCGCGCGCCATCAGTTATCGCCCTGGCGCGGCGAACGCGCGCGAAAACTGGCTCCGACGCGTGGACTCGGCGGGCTGGGGGCCGAACCAGCTGCTGCTCGTCACCTTCCATCAGATGGCGTCCTGCCGTATGGGAGGCGACGCGCGCACCTCGGTGGTGGATGCCGAACATCGGGTTTGGGGTATACGAGGCCTGTATATCGCGGACGCCAGCGTCTTTCCGACGTCGTCCGGCGTCAATCCCATGCTCACGGTGATGGGTATCGCACACCGCGCTGCCGGTGTGATTGCAGGACACTTGTCATGAGGACGAACGCATGGTCGCGCTGATCGCTGTGGTCGTGCTGACGACGCAACAAGCCTCCTCCGTTGCCGATACGTCTCCGTTTCGAGCACTTGCGTTGCCCACCCCCACCCCGGAGCGCAGCGCCTCGGGCGCGCCCGGACCGCGCTACTGGCAACAGCGCGCCGACTACACGCTGGAAGCGACGCTCGACACGTCCACCAACGTGTTCCGCGGCAGAGGGCGCATCTACTACGTCAATCGCTCGCCCGATCCGCTTTCCTTTGTTTGGGTGCAGCTCGACCAAAACCTTTTTGCGCCGGGATCAATCACCGCGATTCTCAACCAGCCGCCGCTCGTGTTCGCAGGAGGCGTCGTCTTCGACTTTGGCGGCAAGGGGTTCACCGGCGGCATCACGATCGATCGCTTCAACACGGCCGGGCGGCCGCTCACCACCAACGTGTTCGGCACGATGATGCGCGTCGAGTTACCGCGCCCACTGGCTCCCGAACGCAGCATCACGTTCGACATCGCCTGGCATTTTCCGATACCGCCGTACGGCGGCGGTCGGATGGGGCGGGTCGGCTCGAAGTTCTACGAGCTGGGTCAATGGTATCCGCGCATGGCCGTCTACGACGACGTGCACGGCTGGAATACTCTGCCGTTCCTCGGCGCCGGGGAGTTCTACCTCGAGTACGGCGATTTCGACGTGAGCCTCACGGTGCCCGCCGGGTTCCTTGTTACCGCGACGGGCGCGCTGGCCAACCCCACTGCAGTTCGGACGCCACAGGAGCGCGCCCGGCTCGCGCACGCGCTGAGCTCGAGTCAAGTCGTGCCGATCATCACACGGGCGGAGGCGATCGCGAACGGTACACGCCGAGTGCCGGGCACACGGACGTGGCGCTTCACCGCCAGCGAGGTGCGCGACTTCGCGTGGGCCGCGGGCCCGGACTTGCGTTGGGATGCGAGTAGCTGGGACGGGATTCTCATTCAGACGTTCTATCGTGCGGATGCGCAGCCGTGGGAAGAAGCGAACGCGATGGTGCGGTTCGCGCTCAAGCATTTCTCGAACGCGCTGGGGCACTATCCCTGGCCGCAGATCTCGGCGGTGGAGGGGCTGGTCGAGGGCATGGAGTACCCGATGGTCATTTACTGCCCCTCGCTCCAGAAGCGGGAGGATCAGTACTGGGTGCTCATGCACGAGCTCGGCCACCAGTGGTTCCCGATGCAGGTGGGCTCCGACGAGCGCCGCTATCCGTGGATGGACGAAGGATTCAACACGTTCGCCGACTACGACGCCGCGGCAGCGTTCTTCAAGGGCACCGCTTATGGCGACACCGTGCGACGCGAGTTGCTCGCGGCGTACGCCGCGACGGCGATTCCGAGCAGCGAACAGCCGATGATCACGAAGCCGGACGAGGTCCGCCAGCTCTATTGGACCGCGTACCAGAAACCGGCGCTGATGCTCACGATCCTGCGCGAGGCCGTTGTGGGGCACGAGGAGTTCGATCGCGCTTTCCGTGAATACGCGCGCCGTTGGAATCACAAACATCCGCAGCCCGCGGATTTCTTCCGCACGATGGCCAACGTCACCGGCAGGGACCTCGATTGGTTCTGGCGCAATTGGATCTACACGACGTCGCGGCTCGATCAGGCGGTGGACTCCGTGCGTGCCCGAGACGACACCACCTTCCTTTATCTCTCGAATCGCGGGCAGATGGTGCTGCCGGTCACGCTGGAGCTGCGGTATGCGGATGGGTCGACCGAAACCCGCAACCTCCCGGTCGAGATGTGGAGCCTGGGCACGCGGTTTACCTATCGGCTGCCGACGGCGAAGCGGCTGACGAGCGCCGTGATCGATCCGAAACGGATCTATCCTGACATCGATCGCGACAACAACACCTGGAAGCGTTGATCGCTGAGGTGCCGAAACCACCACAAAACTCTTGTGTAATACCTCCGTCGCCTGTTCGAGCACATCCACTCCCGCCGGAGGAACCCATGAAGCCTTGGTTTCCGGTCGCGGTCTGCGCTGTCCTCGCCGCGGCCTGCATTGATCACTCTCGCGCCGTCGCGCCCGGGATACGCGCAGATCTGATCGGCGGCGACGATCACATCTTCGATCTCTCGAGCGTCACGACCGTTGATCCATCGCTCAAAAACCAGGACGGCAACGCGCCCCCGCAAGACGGCGGCAACCCTCCCGGTCCCGCGAAGAACATCGGCCCCAACGTGGTTGAGAATCAGGACCTGACCTTTTTCCCGCAGAACGAAACACCCATAGCCCTCGATCCCAATAACCCGAACCGCCTGCTCTCCGGGGCGAACGATTACCGCCACGACCTGGCGGCGTGCGGTATCTACGCGTCCAGCGACGGCGGGGGGACGTGGAACGACGTGGGCGAAGGGACCACCGCGGTCGCGGGCGGCGATCCGGCGACGGCATTCGGTCCGGATGGTACCGGCTACCACGTTTGCCTCGGCTTCACGCCCGCCACGAATGCCACCTCGACCACCGTGGTATTCGCAAGCAAGACGACCGATTTGAAGACGCTACGACCCGCGGGCACTGTGATCGCCACGGTGTTGGGCGGCGCCGAGCCACTGGTGGGTTATTTCAACGACAAGGAGTTCGTCACCGTAGATACGCGGCCCATGAGTCCGCATCGCGGCAGGATCTACGTCACCTGGACCCGGTTCAAGTTCAATCGCGCGGACGACCGCTACATCGAATCGCCCATCGTGCTGTCCTACTCGGACGACGGTGGCGCGACTTGGAGCGGCCCACACCCTGTTTCCTCACCCGATATGAATTTCGACCAGGGATCCGTGCCCGCCGTCGGACCGAACGGAGAAGTGTATGTCGTCTTCGAGAACGGCAACGGCACGGGGTTCAACGGTCAAGCGATGGTGGCGAAGTCATTGGATGGCGGCAACACCTTTGCGCATCCCGTCCGCATCGATGCCATCATCGAGATCTGCGATCACTTCAATACCGATGGTCGCTGCGCGCTCAAGAATTCCAGCTGGCGCGTCAATTCATTCCCTTCGATCGCCGTAGGACCAACAGGCACGGTGTACGTCGTCTGGGGAGATTACCGCAGCGGGAATGCGGACGTCCGGTTCAGTCGCTCGACGGACGGCGGCGCGATCTGGAGCAACTCAACGATCGTGAACAGCGATCTCTCGACCGCCGATCAGGTGTATCCGTGGATCGCGGTCGCCGAGAACGGCGTCGTGCAGGTCGAGTTTCAGCAGCGCGATGATACGCCAGGGAATCGCTTGCTCAACACCTATCTCTCGACCTCTATGAGCGGCCAGAGTTTCGGCAAGCAGCTCCTGGTCAGCTCCGGCCCGACCGATCCGAACATTGGCTTCAGCGGCACGTTCATCGGGGATTACAACGGCGTGGCCGCGAGCGCGCACGGCGTGCATCCGGTCTGGACGGATGCGCGACGCGTCGTCTGTATCGCCACAAGGCAGTGTCGCAAACAGCAGGACGCCGTCACCGCCACCGTGACGTTCTAGCTGCCGGAGGCCGGTCGAGCCGCGACTACTTCGGCTCGACCGGCATCCCGGCGTCCAGCCATGCCTTCCAGCCGCCGACGAGGGCGCGAGCCTTCGGCCAGCCGGCCTGTTGCAGCGTTCGCGCCACCCGGGCGCTTGTCGCTTCATTGTTTCAGGTGCAGTAGGCCACCAGCCAGTCGTTGCGGGGCAGCGCCAGCTCGGCAGCGAGTTGCGCAGCATTGTCCGGTGGCAGCCTGATGGCCCCACGCGCCTTTTGGTCACTCTCGTTCCAGCTGTTTTCCTTGCGTACGTCCAGTAAGATCACGCGCTCACCGCGCGCTTCGAGCGCCTTCAGTTCATCGAGTGCGATCCGCTCGGGCGTGCGGCCGATCTGCGATGCCTCGAGCGGCGGTGCCGCTCCCTTCGGCACTGTATGCTTCTGTTCGAACACCATTAGCGCCCCGCCATGCACGACAACCGAGAGTAGCACGACGAGCGCTGCCGGCGCGAACAGCGACTCGGCACTCGGAAGACCGGCAAAGACAGGCAGGAGTACCAGCAGCAGCGTAGAGAGCGCCCGCGGTCCAAACCACACGATCAGCTGGCGGCTGCGAGCGTCGAGCCGCCGTGGCAGCAACACGGCGAGAACGGCGGACCGGGCACCCAACGCGACAAACGCGAACGCGAGACTGAGCACTCCCAACCCCGCGAGCCCCGTCCAGATCAGGGAGCTGCCGAATGCGACGAAGGTGAACAGCAGGAACATCTCGGCGCCGGCCTGTCCCAGGTCGAGGAAGCAGTCGCAGAGCTCCGCATCCGACGCAGCGATCGTGAGCCCCGCGGCGAACGCGGCCAGAAAGCCGCTCCCGTGCAGCGCTTCCGCCGCGCCGTACGCGGTGAACGCGAGCCCCAGCGCATACAGCGACTCGTAGTCCCGTCGGACACCCATCCAGCGGCGCACACGCTCCAGCACCGCCACTCCGGCGAATCCGATTACGACACCTGCGGCGGGGCCAAGCAAGAAGAGCCTGATGGCGGCGGGCGCCCAGTCGGTCACGGTCGCGGTCCGCGTAATCACTTCCATGGCAACGAGCACGATCGGCAGCAGCACGAGATCGTTGAGTCCGCCTTCCAACGCGAGCACGTGGCGGGCTTCGGTGGGCACATCGGGCGCGCCTCTCAGTAGCCCACGCATCATGACGGGATCGGTCGACGCGAGCGACGCGCCAAGAATCGCCGCAAATGCGGGTGACAGGCGAAGCAGGACCCAAGCCGCTAGCGCAATGATTGCGGCGGTCAGCAAGGTGCCGGGGCCGAGGACAAGACACGCTGACGGCATCGGTGAACAGCACCAACACGAGACCGAGCGTCGCGATGGTTTGCAGGATTTGCGAGTGCAGGTCGAAATGAACGAGCCCCAGACCAAGCGGTCCAATAACAAGACCGAGCAGGAGAAACAACGCGACTTGAGGAAACCGCGTGCGCTCGACCAAGCCGGAGAGCAGCGCGGCAACGAGGATGACAACACCAATCAGGGCCAGGGTCGTGACGTTCATCCGTGGATCCCCGCGCCCGCGAACTGTTTCACGAGGTCGCCAAGCACTGCTTTCGCATCGCCGAACAGCATCCAGGTGTTGTCCTGCACGTACAGCTCGTTGTCGATTCCCGCAAAGCCCGGATTCTTGCTCCGCTTTACGGCGAGGACGGTCTTCGCCTTGTCGGCGTCGATGATGGGCATGCCGTAGATCGGCGTGTTTTTGGCGTAGCGCGCCGCGGGATTGACGACGTCGTTCGCGCCCACCACGAGCGCGACATCGGTCTGCGGCATCTCGGGGTTGATCTCATCCATTTCGACGAGCGCCGAATACGGAATGTTGGCCTCGGCGAGCAGCACGTTCATGTGCCCCGGCATCCGGCCGGCGACGGGATGAATCGCGAATTTGACGTCGATGCCCCGCTTCGTGAGGGCGTCGTAGAGCTCGCGGACCTTGTGCTGTGCCTGCGCAACCGCCATCCCATAGCCGGGAATGATGACGACGTTGCGGGCCTGCTCCAGCAATTGCGCCGCGCCCTCGACGGTCTCCTGTTTCCACTCTTTCTGCTCACCTGCCGCGATCGCCGGCTGCGCTTTTCCGAACGCCCCGAACAGCACGTTGGTGAACGAGCGGTTCATCGCTCGACACATGATGATCGACAGGATCAGGCCGCTCGAGCCGTCGAGGGCGCCCGCCGTCACCAGCAGCTTGCTGTCGAGCACGAAGCCCATTGCGACGGCCGAGAGGCCCGCATAGGCGTTCAAGATCGAAATGACGGTCGGCATATCGGCGCCGCCGATCGGAATGATGAGCAGCACGCCGAAAATGAGAGCGAGCGCGGCGATCGCGAGAAATGCTTGCCCGGCCCACGGCGCGCCCGGATGCAATGCGACCGCGACGCCCAGGGCGACTGCGATCGCGAGCACGCCGATGTTGACGACATTTTGTCCCGGGTAGGTGACGGGCCGCTGCGGAATCCAACGGACTTCCTGCAGCTTGCCCGCCGCCATCAGGCTCCCCGTGAACGTCAGGAATCCGAGAATCACTTCCGCGGCCAACGCACTCATGCGGAAATGCGTCATTTCAACTGTGACCGCCCCACCGCTCCGTTGGCCGAGCCACAAGAAATACTCGGCCGCTCCTACGAGGCCGGCTGCGAGACCACCGAACGCGTGCGACAACGCCGTCCGCTGCGGGACCGCGGTGAGCGGGACACGAGACAGTGGAACGCCGACGAGGAATCCCGCCGCGATCGCCCCGACAACCCAGGTGTGGTGGATGATCTCCGGCTGGATCCAGGTCGCCAGCACCGCCACCAACATGCCGCTGACGCCGGCGACGACGCCGTGGCGCGCCGTCTTGGGGTCGTTCATCCAATACAGCGCGAAGATGAAGAGCGCCGTCGCCACGACGGCCGACAGCTCTCCGATGAGGTGCATCACTGCTTTTTGAACATCTTGAGCATGCGATCGGTGATCATGAACCCGCTGACGATGTTGGTCATCGACGCGAACAGCGCGACCGCCCCGAGGATACGGATCGTGAGCGGGTGATCCGCGCCCGTCACGACGATCGAGCCGACGACGGCGATGGCCGAGATCGCGTTGGTGAGCGACATCAGCGGCGTATAGAGCAGGCGGGACACCCGGCGAATCACGCCCAGGCCGATGAACGTCGCGAGGACGAAGACAAACAGCATCGATCCGAAATCGCTCATGATTTGCGCACCTCGCCCGCGTACGTCACGCACGTCTCCCGAATGATTGGATCGTCGAAGTCGAGGCGCAGTCGCCCGTCCTGGACGATGTGCCCGAGAAATGCCGAGACGTTCTTCGCATACATCTGACTCGCGTGCAGCGGCACCGTGCTCGCCAGGTTCAGCGGACCGAGAATCGCGACTCCGTTACGCACAATTTCGGCCCCCGCCTGCGTGAGCTCGCAGTTGCCGCCCGTCTCCGCGGCGAGATCCACGATCACCGACCCGGGCTTCATCCCCTGCACCGCGGCGGCGGTGATGAGCACCGGCGCCTTCTTGCCCGGAATCGCGGCCGTCGCAATGACGATGTCAGCGTCCTTTACGGCGCCCGCGAGAAACGCCAGCTCTTTGCGGTGCGTCTCTTCGGACAGCTCCTTCGCGTATCCGCCCGCGGTCTCCGCGTGTTCTTCGATCGCCATCTCGAGAAACGAGGCGCCGAGGCTCTGCACTTGTTCTTTCACCGCAGGCCGTACGTCAAACGCGAAGACGATTGCGCCCAACCGGCGCGCCGTCGCGATCGCCTGGAGGCCCGCGACTCCGGCGCCCAAGACGAGAACGCGAGCCGCCGACAGCGTGCCCGCCGCCGTGACGAGCATCGGCAACAGCTTGCCGATGGCCGAAGCGGCGACCAACACCGCTTTGTAGCCCGCGACGGTCGCTTGCGACGACAGCACGTCCATCGGCTGCGCGCGTGTGATGCGCGGCAGCAGTACCAGGCTGAATGCGGTGAGTTTGCGTTGCGCGAGCTGGCGCAGGAGGTCACCGGAAGGCTGAAACGCGGCGACAAGCGCATTGCCTTCGCGGTAGCGCGGGAGCTCCGCGGCGAGCGGCGCTTGCACTTGCAGCACGATGTCGGATTGCAGGACGGAATTGCGGTCGCTGACGGTGGCGCCCGCCGCGGCGTAGGCCTCGTCGGGAAAGAACGCCGCGGTTCCCGCCCCGCGCTCAATCATCACCTCGAACCCGCTCTTCTTCAGGCGACCCGCGACGTCTGGCGTGAGTGCGACCCGCCGTTCGTTCGCGGCTGCCTCCTTCGGCACCCCGATGCGCATGCCGTCTATGATCCGGAAGGACGCGGTAACTGAGGTCGGCCCGGCTCGCGCTGTTGCGCCAGCATTCGCTCGGCAAAGTCGACGCGCTCCGCGAGCTCGTTGAATTGCTGGCGCAAACCGTCGCACTGCTCCTCGAGCGCGATCACACGCTGTTCGGCACGGCCGGTGATTTCCCGCGCGAGCGACGGCGTCGCCTCGACGCCCCAGCGACGCACCGGCAATTCGTCCGAGTCCCGGAACTCACCCGCGGCGATCAACACCAGATCGTACAGCCACCAGATGAGGAAGCCGCCGCCCGTGCAGATCATGGCGATCGCCGTCTTCGGCTTCTCGACATAGAACCGATGCAATCCGAACAGGCCGCCGCAAATGCAGAGCCCCAGCGCGACGCCCCGGGAGCGTCGGGATACCTCCGGTTCGTCGGGGTTGGGCTCCTGCGCTTCAGGTTCCTCGTTGTAGGCGTCGCGCAGCGTCATGCCCGATACTATCGGCCGCTCTCGGGCGCGGCAAGCAAGTGACGCAGCGCGGGCTCCAACGTGCCGTAGCGAAAGCGGAAAGCGGACTCCAGCAACCGCGCCGGCAATACGCGTTGGCCGCTCTGCAGCATCGCAGCACCTTCCGCCCCGAATGCCAGGCGCAGCGCGAACGCGGGAACCGGGACCACGGCAGGACGGCCCAACGTCTTGCCGAGTGTCTTGGCGAATTCGCGGTTCGTCACGGGACTGGGCGCCGTGATGTTCACCGGACCGCTGAGCGTGGGCGTATCGAGCACGTGCAGGATTGCAGTGAGGGCATCGTCTAACGATATCCAGCTCAGGTACTGGTTGCCGCTACCCACCGGGCCGCCGAGTCCCAGTTTGAATGCAGGCAGCATCTTCGCGAGCGCTCCGGTCTTCGGTGTCAGCACAACGCCAAACCGCAGATTCACCACGCGGATGCCGGCCCGCGTCGCCCCAGCGGTCGCGGCCTCCCACTCTCGCGCGACTACCGCCAGGAAGTCTTCCCCCGGCGTACTCTGCTCGCTGAGGTGTTCGTCGCCACGGTCGCCGTAGTATCCAATCGCCGATGCGGCCAGCAGGAGCCGCGGTCGCCGGTTCAGACCGGCAACCGCGTCACTCACGAGTCGCGTCCCCAGCACCCGGCTGTCCCGGATGCGTTGCTTCTTGGCCGGCGTCCAGCGTCCGAATACGTTCTCGCCGGCGAGGTGTACCACGACGTCCGCTCCTTCGAGCGCGGAGCGATCGATGGTCGCGTGCTCGGGATCCCAGCCAATGGACCGTTCCCCCGGAGCAGGCCGGCGCCGCACCAGCGGCACGACGTCATGGCCCAGGGTGCGTAGCCGGGGCGTGAGGGCTGAGCCGATCAAGCCCGTGGAGCCGCTCACCAACACCTTCATCGACACGATGTTGACACCCTCTGGAGCAGAGGGCAGTTTCGCCCAGTGAACTCCCGGCTTGGCATCGAACTTGGCGCGCGCGTGATCCGCGCCGTGCGCCTGGATGGGTGGGCGCGGCCAAGGCGCACGGCCCGCGTCGCTGAGGTCGAGTGGGACGGCTCCGATCCCCAGGACGCCGTCCGCGAGTTACGTGCGCATCTCGGTCCCGCGAACGCGGTCGGCGTTGCCGTCGACCTATCGCTGTTGTTCGTCAAGCAAGTCAAGCTGCCGCCGCTGTCCGCCGCCGACAAGGCCAACATCATCCGCGTCGAGCCGGAGCGCTTTTTCCCGGTCCGGGCGGAGGATCTCGTTCCGGCCACGCGCACGCAGGACGATCTCGTCTTCGCGGCGCGCGAGGCCCCACTCACAGCGTGGGTCGCGGCACTCGAGGCACTCGGGACCGTGGATCGAGTCGAGCCCGGACCGGTTGCGCTTTCCCGTGCACTGGCGCGGGCGGACGTAACCGCAGGCACGGCGCTGATCGATGGTCAAGAGGTTATCGAGCTACGCGAGGGCCGCGTCGCGCGCGCGCGCCGGGTCTACGGCGAACTGGCTGATACAGCGGCGGCCGTCGCGGCGACGAGCGAAGCGACCGTCTACGTCGCGCCCTGGGATGAGCAACGTGTCGCGGCACTGCGCGCGCTGCTTCCGGAAACGCGTGTCGTACCGATGCCGACGGCCGGCGGTGTGCCGGCGCTGTTCCTCCCCGCATACGGCGCGGCCCTCGCAACGGGAGGGGGCAACGACGACCAAGCAGAAAGTGTGCTGCATTCCGTCGAGCTCCAGGCACGCATCGCGCGGCGGCGGCGGCGGGCGGTGACACTCGCGAGCGCGATCTGCGCGGCCGCCCTGTTCATCGTGATCCTCTCGGCCGGTGGCTGGCGGGCGCGGGTGAAACACCGGCTCGACCGCGACCTGCAAACGCTGAACGCCCAGGCCACGCCGGCACTCGCGCTGCAGACGCAGCTCGCCACTATGCAACGGGTAGCGGCAGCGGTCGGACGGATCGAATCCGACCGCCCGGATCCCATGAAAGTCCTGCTGGCGCTGTCTCAGCGGCTCCCCCGCGGGGCCTCGATCCGCACGATCAATGCCGCGGGCGCGGAGTGGCGTCTCGAAGGTTTCGCGCCCAACGCCGCCCAGTTGTTGGGGCTGCTCGCTGCCGCACCCGATTTCCACGACGTTCGCTTCCTCTCCGCGACGAACCGCGCGGTCGTGGGCACGAGAACTTATGAGAACTTCGCCCTGGCTTTCCGCTACACTCCAGCGCCTTAACCCGCGCGAGCGGCGCGTGGTGGCAGCCGGAGCGGCGGTGAGCGCCGCGGCGCTGTTCCTCGTCCTGATCGTGCTGCCCTTCGCTCATCGGTGGGTGACGCGTGAGGCCGCCATCGCCGCGAGTCGCGAGCAGTGGACCAGACTGCAGTCGCTCGTATCGGGTGAAAGCCGGCTGCGGCGAGCGCTCGATACAGTGCGACTCGCGCAGCAGTCGGTTCGCGGGCGACTCCTCGCCGGGACAACTCCGGCGGTCGCCGCATCGCATCTGCAGGTCCTGTTGCAGCGCTACGCGGACGAGAGCGCAGTGCAGCTGGACAGAGTGGACGCCGTCAGCGAGGCGGAACCGAACCGCGAAGGGGGGGGGCTACTCGCCATCCCGGTCCGGCTCCAGGTCCACGGCGACGTCTACGGGCTGGTCGATTTTTTGTACCGGCTGCAGCATGGCGAGAAACTGCTGGTGACTGACGAGCTGGGAATTAACGCGGGCTTCGAGAGTACGGCCGGCAGCCAATCGCTGACCTGGTCGGTTCGCCTGCACGGCCTCTATCCGGCGGCGTCTCAAACGCCACAGGGCTCATGAGACTCCTGCGCGTGCTGTATGGGAGTTCTGCGGGTTTCGCGCTCGTCGCCGTCGGCCTGCAACTGGCTCCGACGGCTCCTCCGCGTGCGCCGGCGTCCGAATCGGTCGCGCCGGGCATCTCGCATGCAACGGAGCGGCCGGTGCCGACTGCTCCGCCGGCGACCTACGCGACGATTGTCTCCACCAATATTTTTTCAACCGATCGCGTCCCCCCTCGCGTGCGCTTCACCCCGCCGGGACTCGCGGCCAGGGGACAGCCGGTTCATCGCGCGCCCGCGGTGCGGCTGTACGGAATCACGATCGGTGCAAGTGGAACGGCGACGGCATTGATCGACGCCGACCCGGACATCCCGGGGGCCGAGATTTATCACATCGGTGACGTGGTTGCCGGCGCACCGATCGTCGATATCACCGATTCAACCGTCGTCCTCGCCCAGCCCTCGGGACAGCGCGTCCTGCATCTCCAGCGTTCCAGCCGCAGGCAACCATGACAGCAACGTCGTGCTGACCGACGTCCCCAATCGTCGGCGCGGATCGACCGTGCCGCAGAGCACCATCGAGGAGCTCGACGTGCGGCCCCCACAGGTATTGCTCGAAGTGTTGATCGCGGAAGTCACGCGCTCGGTTACTCGCAACCGTACCGAGCTGGCGATCTTTCTGACGCCGTACGTCGTGTTCACCGATGAGGATGCGGAGGAATTGCTGCGTCGCGAGCGTGACCAGCTCCAAGGGTCGCGACAGAAGATCGATAGCATCTTGCCTGTTGTTCCTCCGACGCCGGCACAGAAACCACAATGAGTCAGCCGTCTTTCGAATCGCTGCGAGAACCTTCTTCCCGTTCCGTCGCTGAGTTGCGCGCGGCGGTCGCTGGCCCGCTGGCCCAGCGGCTCTCGCCCAAGTATCTCGCCGAGCACTGTCTCGTGCCGCTGGAGATCGATCCCGCCGGCGAATTGATCATCGCCGCAGGAGCGCCGCTCGATCCGACGGTGGTGGACGAGCTATGCTGGGCTTACGGGCGCCGCGTCCGCGTCGTCCCAGCGCCGGCCGCGGAGCTGCAGTCCGCCATCTTGTCGGTCGAATCCGCGGCCGGGACGACCGACGCCGCCACCGCCGACCTGCGTGGCTCGGACCTCGAGTTGCTCGCTCAGGAAGACGAGGCGCTCGACGACCTGCGCGCCCTCGCCAGTCAAGCGCCCGTCATCAAGCTCGTCAACGTCGTGATTCTCGAAGCATTGCGCTCGCGCGCGAGCGACATCCACCTGGAGTCCACTACCGACGGGCTGCGGGTACGCTACCGGATCGACGGAGTGCTACACGACATCTCGCGCCCGCCGAGGCAGTACCAGGCGGCGGTGATCAGTCGCATCAAGATCATGGCGAACCTGAACATCGCGGAGCGGCGCGTCGCGCAGGACGGCCGTATCCGCCTGCGTCTCTCGGATCGGGAGCTCGATCTCCGCGTGTCCGTCACGCCCTCGCTGCATGGCGAGAGTGTGGTGCTGCGGATTCTCGATCGTTCCGGCACCGGAGGCGTGCGCGACCTCACTGAGATCGGAATGACCGGCAGGGTGCTCAGCTCCTTCGAACAGCTGATCGGCGAGCCGCACGGCATCGTCCTCGTGACCGGCCCGACCGGCTCCGGGAAAACGACGACGCTGTATGCGGCCCTGCGAAAGATCAATCAACCTGGTGTGAAGATCATCGCGGTCGAGGATCCGGTCGAATACCAGATCGACGGCGTCACGCAGATTCCAGTGAATACCAAGACCGGTCTGACCTTTGCGTCGGCGTTGCGATCGATCTTGCGGCACGATCCCGACGTCATCATGGTCGGCGAAATGCGGGACCGCGAGACCGCCGAGATTGCCATCCAGGCCGCGCTGACCGGACATCTCGTCTTCTCGACACTGCACACCAACGATGCGCCCAGCGCCATCACGCGCATGGTGGACATGGGCATCGAGCCATACCTCGTCGCCGCCACCGTGCGCGGCATCGTGGCGCAGCGGTTGGTGCGCGTGGTGTGTGAGCAGTGTGCCGCTGCGGATGAGCCGGCTGCCCAGGATCTCGCAGGCGTCGATGTCCCCAAGCGGACACCCCCGCGCTTCCGCCGCGGCGCGGGCTGCGAGGCATGCGCGCAAACGGGGTACCGCGGCCGGACCGGCATCTACGAGCTCCTGCAAATGAACGATGAGACGCGGGAGCGCGTCGTCGCCGGCGCGCCGTTGAGCGAGATTCGCACGTTGGCGGAGGCGAACGGGCTCGTGCCGCTGCGGGCCGCGGGGTGGCTGAAGGCGTACCTCGGTATCACCACCGTCGACGAAGTGCTGAGGGTTACGCATGACCGTTAGCTACCACTACCGCGCGGCGACCGCGGCGGGCCAAATCGTCGAAGGCACGCTGCAAGCGCCCTCGCGGCGCAAAGTGCTCGAGGACCTGTCGCGCCGGCAGCTCTATCCGGTGACAGTCGACGAGGTCTCGGCGGCGACGGCGACGCGAGCTGGACGCCGGCTCGGCCGCCGGGCCGCTCTGGGACTGTGGACCCGAAGCGCCGCTACACTCCTCAGTGCCGGAGTGCCGCTCGACCGCGCGCTGCAGTTCACGATCCAGCACGCTGGGCACGACGGCCTGGCGGATGTGCTGCGTGAGGTGCGGCGTGAAGTGCAGGGCGGAGCGAGTTTGGCGGAAGCCCTGGAGCGCCATCCCCGTTACTTCCCACCGGTGTTCGTAGCAATGGTGGCAGCAGGCGAATCGAGCGGCGCTCTCGACGTCGTACTCAAGCGGTTGTCGCAGCACCTCGAGGAAGTCGCGGAGCTGCGCTCGCAGATTCGGTCTGCCCTGCTCTATCCGGCGTTGATGGCGGGAGTCGCGAGCATCGGCGTGACGGTGCTGCTCCTATTCGTGATTCCGCGGTTCGCCACGATTCTCGCCGACGTCGGCAGCACGCTGCCGCTGAGTACTCGCATCCTGGTCAGCATGAGTGTGTTGCTGACAAAGGGGTGGTGGTTCCTGCTCATCGCCGCGGCGGGAGTCGCGCTCTGGGTGCGTAGTGCCCTCGCCCGCGCCGAGGTGCGCCGCCGCTGGCACGCGGCGCGTCTGCGCTGGTTGTGGATCGGCGATCTCGAGCTCAAGTACGTGACGGCACAGTTCGCGCGCACGTTGGGTCTGCTGCTGCGCAGCGGCGTCGCGCTGCTGCCAGCGCTCCGCATCGCGCGCTCTGCCGCCGCCAACCTCAGCGTGCAGGAGGGGATCGACCGCGCCAGCTCAGCCGTGGCAGAAGGAAGCCCACTGGCTCCCGCGCTCGCTGGGGTCTTGCCCCCGCTCGCGCTTCAGATGCTAGCGGTGGGCGAAGAAAGCGGCAGCATGGAAGAGCTATGTGACAGTGTTGCAAATACTTACGACGCGGAAGTGCGACGCGCCCTGCGCACGGCAGTCGCCATGATTGAGCCTGCGCTGATTCTCCTATTCGGCGCACTCGTGGGGTTCGTGGCGTTGGCCATGCTGCAGGCGATCTATGGCATCAACACGAAGGCGTTCTCATGAACAAGCGCAGATTCACACTCATAGAGATTCTGGTGGTCATCATCGTGATCGGACTGCTCGCCGCGCTGGTCGGCCCGCGCAACCCCGCTGGTTTCGATCTCTAAACGTTGGGTCGCGATGGGCGACCGGGCGGTAGCGACGAAGACGCTGACATCGTCAGCTGGAAATAGATGTGACCCGTCGATCGGTGACCATTGACACATTGCGCAATGGAACGTATTTCCGGCGAGTCCTGGTGTTTTTCCCGCATCAACTTGGGCTACGAAAGGAGATGCAGCGAGGGGCCTACCAAGCGAAATCCTCACCTTTCCTCATTGGAGGATGGTATGCTGAAGAAGGCAGCGTTATCCGCTGCAATCGGCGGGATGGCGGTGTTCGCGATCGGATGCGCGATCACAGATTACGACGGTTGGTCGGGTCACCAAACAGCGAGCGAAGCGAAGTTGTGGGGAAGCGAAGTCGCCTTTTCGGGTTTCGGCGGTGACTATGACGGGACGTATTCCTACACGGTCAAGTATGCGCCGGGCTCGCCCGTAACGATCAACAGTTACAAGAATCCAGTCGTCGGCTCGTTTAGTCGCGACGGCATGATCGACCGGGACGGTGATGACGTGCAGGGACGCGGCGGATTCCTGGGCGGCAAATTCAATAAGTGGTGGGTCGCCGTCGATCGGGCTCCGGGCACCTGCGAGTTCTTCTCGAACATCATGTACGACAAGTCGGCGCTGGGCCCCGGAGTGGCGTCGTGCAACTCCGCGTCGGAAGAAGTCGACAGAGACCTCGAGCTCCAGGATGCGTTCGCCAGCCTGGGCGATCTCTTCACCCAGATCTGGTCCGGAGCCTTGGGCAAGAACTTCACGGTACAGATGACGTCCGTTACCGTGAACGGCGCGGCGGTCCCGCTTGCGGACGCGCTGACAGTCAACCTGCGTCAAAACGGCGTGCGGCCGATGAGCGCGTCCCTCGATCTGTCCTCGCCAGGTGGACAGGATCTCATCCGGGCACTGCTCAACAATACGCCTGATAAGCAACCGGTCACGCTCGGCTTCGGCTTCAGCGGCGGCATGGCGTTCGGCGTACCGACCAGCATGACGCTGGCGTTCAACCACGCTGCGCTCCGGGCGGCCCTGAAGTAGACGTAACGGATCGCCATCCGGGGGTCCTTGGTACCCCATTCCGCATGATGGCCCAAGTCGGGGCGGGAAGCTTCCTTCCCGCCCCGTTCTGTCTTGGCCTGGGATTGCTGCTCGCCTGCGGCTCTCCGGACCAACATGCCGCCGCTGTCCCGTTAGCAAAACTTTCCCCCGCGCTGCGAGCGCTGGTGAATGAATCTCAGGCGCAGCACGTCGCCCATCGCGTCATTGTCGACCTGACCACCCAACTCGACCTGACGCACTTCGACGACTCACTTCGCTCTGTCGCTGCGGGACGCGCGGCGCGGCGGCAGGCGGTCACCTCCGCACTCCGCGGCGTCGCAGACGCGAGCCAAAGCCGGCTCATCCCGCTGCTCGAACGCCTGCGACGCCGCGGCGACGTCGCGGAGTACGAACGTTTCATCATCGTCAATCGCTTCGTCGTGGGTGCCACGCCCGCGGGGATTCGCGCGCTCGCCGCAGCCCCCGATGTTGCGACGATCAGCGAGGAGACGCCGCCCACAGGATCCGCGCTCGCTGTCGTGCGCGCGGACGTGACGAACCTCGATTCCGTATCGTGGGCGTTGCGGGCCATCGGCGGGCGAGAGGGATTGGATGGCCACGGCGGCGTCGTAGGAATCATCGACGCGGGGGCGAGCGCCGCCCATGAACAGCTCCGTCAGAATTTTCGCGGCGGCAATACTTCCTGGTTCAATCCGTCCGCACCTACGTCCACGCCAACCGACATTTTGCGCGGGCATGGAACAGGTGTCTTGAGCGCCGCGATCGGACGCACGATCGGTGTCGCGCCGGGCGCGCGGTGGATCGCCTGCGTCGGACTTCCCGATGGGCACTACAACAACATCGCGCTCACGCAGTGCGCCGAGTGGATGATCGCGACCGGGCAACCCGACATCCTGATCAATCCGTGGCAGCTTCCCGAACCGGGTTGCGACCGGTCGCTGCAACGGATTGTCGCGGTGTGGCGGCTGGCGGAGATCCTGCCGGTGTTTGCGGCCGGCAATTACGGTCCGGAGCCACGCTCCGACCGGTCACCGTCCAATTACGGCTTCTCCGTGGGAGCGGTCGCCCGCGGAGATCGGCTGTTTGCGCGCTCCAGTCGTGGACCGAACAGCTGCGACCGATCAATCTACCCGACCATTGTCGCGCCTGGATCCGCCGTGCCGGTCGCGTATCCGCTCACACCTTCCTCGTACATCCGCACGGACGGTTCATCGGTCGCGGCCGGTCTCGTGGCGGGCGCGGCGGCGTTGCTGCTCCAGCGTCATCCGGATGCGTCCGTGGCCGAGCTGGAAGAAGCATTGCGAGCGGGCGCCGTTGACCTGGGGCCGCGGGGCCCCGATAACGACTTCGGTTACGGGCGACTCTCGGTGCCCGGTGCACTCAAGGCGCTGGACCGCATTCGCAGTGCCGCGAAGCCGAGCAGCAGCACCGTGAGACCGATGCAGCAGTAGGCCAGCCAATCGCCATGCCGGGTGTAGAACGTGGCTTTGGTTGCCACCGTCACCGGCACGCGAGCGACCCGCATTCCCGCCTCCCGATACAGCCAGCGCCCGCTTCCTCCTTGACCTGGGATGAGGTGCGCGCGCCCCACCGGGTCGACGAATCCCGAGAGGCCGTTGTTCGCCACCCGGACGACGGCGATCCGGTTCTCCACCGCGCGCATCGTGCTCTGCGCGATCATGTGCACGTACATGGGGGGACCGAGCAGTCCCTCGCTCGTGATGTTCACCAGGAAACTGGCGCCATGCGCCGCGGCGGTTCGCGCGAAGCCACTGCTGCTGACTTCAAAACAGATGGGTACGGCGAACTGGAGCAAACCGCCGCCACTGTCAGCGCGGATCGCGAACCGCACGACTTCCGTGCCAGGGACACCGACGCTCGAGTAGCCCAGCAGGGCACGCGCCAGCCCCGCACCCAATCGCCTCGGCCACCCGCGGAAGGGCGTGTACTCGGAGTACGGGATCAGGTGGATCTTGTCGTAGCGACCGACGATCGCGCCCTGCGGCGAGAAGTAGTACGCCGAGGTGTGCAGGTGACCGGCGGGCGGCTGTGAGTCGGCCCACGTGTAGCCACCCACCAGGAGATATGCGCCTTCGTCGTGCGCCAATTGCTTGAGGCCCTGCATGTAGCGCGGGTCATCGCTCAGCGGCTGGCCGATCGCGTTCTCGGGCCAGGCGATGACGTCGGCGCTGCCGGGCCGGACGGTCGCGCGCGTGA